>RCNA010000202.1_pt1 | contig 9776 bp, 3 predicted proteins | sample 2041331 | NCBI WGS metagenome assembly RCNA01 (sample SAMN09708233, study PRJNA481090) | Marine sediment metagenome, whole genome shotgun sequencing project. | reverse complement strand
ATATTGCGGTCATATTTTTTATGGTTAGCATTATACATCTAGGATATACTTACAGTGGTCCCACAGTAATTATGTGACCAAGCCCACTTTTCTACAGTGGTTTTACCACTTTTTTAAAGTGGTTATTGGTCTGCCAAACAGTGGCAGATAAATTAAGCCTGTCACTGTCTAAAGTGGTCCTACACATAATTAATTGAATCCTACATAAATAAAGTACTGGGGTGCACTGTACCACTGTAATCGAAATTACTTTCTTTAAGTAATCGGATCATAGTGTGACAGTGCCCACCTATTAATAAATTAGTGGCCACTTAATTACAGTAAGTGTTTCTAGGTTCGAAAGTGTTCCTGAGTACTGCAATTATGTAAATTGTTCACTGTACGTCAGTGCACATCAATTCTCCAATTAGAGGGGACATAATTACTGTACTGAATGTTAAGTTTAAAATTAATATTCATTACAGGATTCAAGTAGGAAACTGCCTGTACAAAAGTGATGACTACTGTATTAATTAATGATCACGAAAATACAGTAAGTTTTTGACTGTTTGAATGTGCTATGCAGTACTGCATATAAGTAACTTAAACACTGTAAAACATAGAGTGGTACATAATCACAGTCTGATCCCCTTTTTTATAATTTGACACCTTTATTTCACTACTGTACCTAGTATCAAAGTGCAACAGAGGCAGGTACAGTTTCTTACCGTGGTCCAATTAATTTCCCACAGTGGTCGAATTAATTTCTCACAGTGGTCCGATTAATTTCCCACCGTGATCGTAGGCACTTTATTACTGTGCCAACGACTACAGTAAAAACTCGATTATTTTCACAGTTTGACAGAGGTCAAACCACATTATTTAGTTGAGGAATTTCACATTAAAAATGTAATCACTAGCAATGTAATTATGTGAGAGTAACTATATCCCAATTTTGTACCCTCATTAATACATTCACACAAATTAGGACAGTAACAACAATGTACTGTCCCAAAACCGAAACGGAAATATCCAACAATTGCTGAGTAACTTCTAGGTACTCAAACTTACTCCTCCACCTCTGTTTCGGAATCCGATTCTCCAGCTACCAATGGCTGTGCGTTCACATCATACCCACTACTAGAATACAAATCATTCACTGCCAGGATTTTGGTCTCCTCCACTACGACCCTCCTTCGCTTGGGCACCGACTCGTAATTCCTATGGTTCTTCAAAAATTTCACGATGAATAGACCCCTCAAGCCCCTATCCCTTGTAACCTTTTTGTGCAACAGGTTGAACCTGTTGATACCAGTTGTCTTCCATCCCTGGGCCTCATCCTTCTCACGATCGTCGCCACCTTTAAATTTGATTCCACCACTGGTGTATTTAGGTGGCACATTTGAGTGCCACATCCGCCTGCGTATGATGTCACCGTTATCATCATATAAGTCTTCCTCCTCTGCAGATTCTCCAGATCTGTCTGAATCTGGCTCGTATTCAGGCTGGCTCCTGGCATCGATGTCGACCCAACGATCATAACTGTTCTCCACGATGAGAAGAGCGTAGGCCTCGTCGCTGACAGTGCTGAATTCTATATCCGAATCCGCGCTCTTAATCCTGCGCTTAAACTCTGCACGTCCTACCACTGCGGGCATGAATGCCAAGAGGAATTCCTCATAAGCAGCAGGATGTTTTCTTCCTTTCAGATACTCCTTCATACTGAAGATAGATTTTTCATCACCTACACGCAACTTTTTCAATAGGGCTGGCAATAGCAGTAGTTAGTGGAACCATAATCATATACAATATTACAAAACAAAGCTCCACTTTCTTACCAAAGAAGGCAGTCTTGATTGCCGAGTTTTTGTTATTGCGCATTTCTGAGATTTTATGCCTGACAATATTCTTGGCGGAAGCCCACCACAGTTGCTGATCCCCCACAACATTGCAGTCTCTCACTACCAAATTACAAATACTATTTTTGTCATCTGTGTACCTCAACTCCACGTCCGGGTCAGTGATGAACTTTAGCTTAGGAAATAAGCTGTTAGATACAAACCCCTGTAGTGTTATTTTCATCTGCCTTGCCCTATCATCAGTAGTCTGTGACCTCGACATGAAAATATGGCTGGGTGGATCCGCCTCGGTACTACCCTGGCTCTCCCTTGTGTGAGTAACGCTTCCCACACTGTGCCTGAAACTGTCTTTGTCCGCAGTCCTGCTGAAGTCCATGGTAGTAGTGGTCCTATTTTGCTGCATACTTGTTTGTAAGGTTTTGGCAATCCTCCCAGACCTGGAGGAATGGTCAGTGGTCATTGCAGAAGTGGATCTGGTACTCTTGCTGCTGGGGCTTCCAGGCTCCGCAATACGAGTACGTCCTTCGTTTGCAATATCGTCCTGGCTGTTCCTCCTGGCTTCCCTTCTGCCCGCACTATCGTTTCGCGAAGGGAGCTCCCTCACTGTACTGCTGTTAGGAGTTGGTGCCCTTTTCCTTCTATCCAATCTATTGCTACCCTTTGCCTGGTTAGCTCTGCTTACCTGCACCATGATATTTTATGTGACAACATAACCCCACGCTTGTGTGATGATCGGATGTTACTTTTATGTGCGCCATAATGGATTTGGGGAGCCCCGTTCGTGGGCCAGGTACGAATTCTACGTATGCTACTCTATAGGTGAATAAATGAATATTCTGAAAGAGACTATTTTAGTACCTATTGCGAACAGCGAGAACACTTTAATTTAGTCCAAGTAGTCATGCTTAATTAACATTGAGAACACTTCACACTATTTGGCGCAGCCGCGACAAAGTTTCCCAACGCTATTACAAGAACAACAACAACAAACAGCGTACACCCGGACGACGACTCAATTTCCTCACCCATCGACAAAGCTACACACTCCAAATTCGTATCGGAAATAAAGGTAAGACTCCTGTGCTTCCTCTAAGCACCTTCATTAGTGAATGTGTTCGCTCATTCATTAGCAATCCACGAAAACAATTTCTCACTTTATTTGACGCTATCGCAATCGCGATATTTTTACCATATAGGATTTCCAGTAGATAAAACTCACACAAAAACCTATACACATTTCACAGTTGCGACCACCTATTTGACCTAGAATTAAAGAAGAGGATTAGGTAAGTGACTCCTTCCACTAACTTGGAGTAAATTCGAATTTGTTCTATATGCACTCACACTCTGCATTCACTACATCCCAATTTATAAAACAGGAAGCCAACTCTAACACTGAAGCAGCAGCCTGAGCTTCTTGGATCTTCATATCTGCCCCTGTTTGTTACGGACGGGCAACAGTCAGCTTTGGGTTCCTCTTGGTTACGCTAGTGGCCAAGACATCCCCACGGTTGCGTCCCGAACGCCCATTAGTAACTGAGCGGACCGGCCATCAATTTCTACGAAGTTGACGAGCTGTTGTATTCGTTCTTTTCGTGGTGTTTCATTCTGGGGGTTTGTTGAAGTTGAAAGAGGAGTTCTAGTTGTCGTTTGAGTGAAGGTAACAGGCTTTCGAAGCCTCGGATTTAATTCTTACAACAGGTGGATTGTAACAAGAGTTGGAGTGTAGTTAGGCAATCGAAAAATGCCGAAGAAACGACGGGTGGCGAAGAAGCCACAACGGAAACGCATCGCACCAACCAGCGATGAGGAGGAGGAGGTTGAAACTCCGGTTGTGGAGGAGACAGCACCCAAGGCTATTGCGGAGCTAAACGTAGTTGCTGAACCTCTCCAAGGTGCAATTCCGCCTGTAAAAGATGCAACAAAAGACACTACCCCCAATGTCGAAGGAGAAGCAGACCCCGGGACACACCCTGACACTGCGATAACAGAGGAGGTGGTCAGAACGACCGACACAACGAAAGTGGGCCCACCAGCAGTGGTTGTAACTGCGAAAGAGTTGACAGATATCACAGCACAACCAGAGGTGGATCATATAGCAGCAGAGGGGCTGATGAAACCAGATACCCAAACAATCGACACCCCGGTGGTAGATAATATTCCAAAGGAGTCCTTACCCGTATTACCGGATTTGGGGTCCACCCCAACAGCAGCGGTGGACCCTATTGCCCCCGGTAAACCCAGCACAATTACAGCGGATGAAGTAGTAGCAACGCCTCTCGGAATTGAGTCAAAGGAGAAAGTGGATGTTGTCCCGAAGGCACTGCAGGGTGCAGAGAAGGAGCCCACCACTGAAAATGAAGGAGTCGCGGCTCCTGCACCAAACGAAGATGCCAAGGAGGAGGGTAGGGAACCCGAAAACAATGGATCTACCACCGAATCAGATAGGGAGGAAGGGGACTCAGTTCTCAGCAACATCGACAGTACCACTATAGAGTACAGCAGTTATACTACTATAGAAGCGGACAGTGAAGAGGATGTTCCTCTGGATACAACCTTGCAGAACACAAGGAAGGAGAGTGCAAGTGGGGAAGGTGACCAAGATGCAATTGTGGAGTCGACTGCCAAAGAGTTGACTAATGAAGACGAAAAGGACACTAGCGGGATACCAGTCGTCATTGGAGAGGCAAAAGAGGAACTAGATCCAGCGATAAATGATGACCCCGATGCGCAGATGGGTACACCTTCCAGCGAAGTATCTGTCACCATCAGCAAAGGTGATCAAGATTCGAAATTGAAGATGCAAGGTAGCACCGTCCTTGGTAGCGAACTACAAGCGGAGGCGGTCGCCGGATTGGACAAGTTGGCGTCAGGTCCGGATGGTTCGGGTGCGGAAAACAAGTTACAAAAACCTGGGACCGACCCCGCCATTGGTATCCTTAATCCAGAGACTCCGGATGAAGAAGATCCAGCACCAATTGACTTTTTGGATGGTTGGACGCCATCACCACAACGCACGGGAACCGCAATTGACATATTGGCTCAGAATCGCGATTGGTGCAAAAACCTGGTTTACGCTGTCAAGATGCCACCTGTGAACAAAATAAACCTTGCCTGTGAAATGTCCAAGAGATGTGACAAAATCAAGGATTTCTTTCAAGTTCATTTCCCTCAAGCCGCACCCCTACATCGCTTCACCCTCGAGTATTTTGTGATGGTGGACAGAGGATCTCAATCCAAATTAAAGGCGGGTGGTCTTCATAGTGTTCCCCGCATTGACACAGAAGGTATTTACGCCGTCCCTTTGCATCATCTCGCTCCCATCCTCTATTCTTCCGATTTTACGGAGAAGTTTGCCATCACAAAAATTACCCACGCCATACCAGATGATAATTTTCTGATGTATGGAAAGAAAATCAGGTATCAAGAAAGATTCCGATTTTGGCTGCTTCACATTGATGCTGGACAAACTCGGGCTGCCAATTCCCCTCTAGGAAAGGAAAAGTTGAAATTGGTGACTTTTTTTAAAACCGTTTTCCCCGGGATCGAGGCTGATGAGGTAAAATCGATTGAGGATGGAATCCTGAAGAGTGGGCAAACACTCTTAATGGTTGCCTACGATAAACATGGGTCCCAACACTATATCGGAGCCGTACTTTACGAAACGACAGAGGAATGGACTTACATCAACTGGATTGGAGTGTTACCAACGGATTTCGACCGCCAATTGTTCGGAAATCATTTCCCGAAAGGCTCGAATTTCAGGAAGCTGGGTATTGCAACCCAACTCATACTACTGATCCAATTGCAAAACGTATTCGCTGGTCGCTCGAGGAGAATATTACTCCAATGTAACCAAAACACGGCCGCACTTCCGTTCTATCTGAACAGAGGATTCAAGCAGGAAAAGCAAGTGGAGGAACTGGCCATGGTGGATGGAGTAAACAAGGACACCTTTGCCAACTGCAAAGTGCACTTTATACCGAAGGCCCAGGAAGTAAAAGAAGGAACGGACACGCAAGACCAGCTCACACTGCTTTCCTTGCGTATCATGGCAAAGCAAAACTTGGCGGAGTTGGAGGAAGAATTCTATTTAGGTCGGAGCAAGTACTGGGCGACTACACCTGTTGGAAATGAGGCGACTTATCTTAGTTTCCCATTTGATGCTTCAGGGAAAGAGGTCGAGTCTCTACTGGTCGGCGTTCCCCCGCTGGTCATCTTTCCAACCATACCCTTTATCATGAATTCAAACAAGCACATGAAACCATATGTACGCCGAGGTGGATCACAGCAACCTGGTAAAAGACAACTCGATGACCTCAGGGGATGCGGAAAGGGTGCTGTTGTAACAAAGAAGGATGTGCTATCCCTGAAGCACAAGCAAACCGAGTGGTTGAAGGATTCCCACATCGATTTATGGTACCGCTGGCTGGATCGAGATGACAAACACCACACAATGAATCAGGTGGCGATGGTGCCAACCACAGTTTGCCAAGCAGTTCATATCATGCTAGGGGAAGTCGGCAACCAAGGTATCCCCAACTTCAGGACACGAATGGCTTTCCATATTAAGATTGTTTGTGATTACCTTTATGGGCATCCAGACCTTCTTGGAAAGCAGCTCGTTTTCATGGTGTTCAATCAGAGGGACTTACACTGGGCTGGGTCATGTGCAATTAACCCAATGGTGAGAGTGGTACAACATCACAACCAAGACAAGGCTGAAAAAGACATGAGCCCACTGGGCACAAGGGAAGTCGATAAATATCTCAGTGGTATTATTCAAAATGATGGATTGTCCCGCCGTCCCAACTATCAACATTGTCGGGGACTACTATGGCTTTTGAACATGGCAACTAAGTTCAATGCCATGCGAGTGCATGGCAATATCGTTGACTTTCATCCCTATCATATGATGGCAGGGCCTGTGGTGTATGAAGATGCGGAAATCCAGAATGTGGTGGAGGGCACAACTCCCCCTCTGCACTTCCTTTTAATGGGGTGTGAGGGACCCTTTGGCAACATTCTCAATCAATCAATCGAAACCATGCCCTATACAATCCTGGATCGGCCTTCGACAACGCACTTCCGGCAAGATGATGCCCACAACTGTGGGGTGATATGGTGTTTCTTCGTGTATGATACAATCCTAGTATTCGAGGGTAGGGGAACCGAATTTCACAAAAATAAAAAAGGACATTTGAGTAACATGGGTTTCGGCAGTTCTGGATGCTTGCCCGAAGTGTTAGCATGTACAGAGTGGACAGAAGTGACGGCCGAATTGAAGAATTCGCAGACTTGCTTGACATCACTCCTCTGCCGAACTTTCCGGGTGGAATTGATAGTTTTGGTGGAAAGACTTAGGGTGCTTAAAGTTGCTAAATCCATGTCCGGAGGCGGTGAGCTCATGGTGGACGACGAAAGTTATGGCCAACTGGATGAGAAGTACCTGGACTACCTCCAAAAAAAGGTAGAGTTGGATGCGATACCAAAGACAATCAGGAACAAATTCGGGAAGAAGAAACATTGGAAACCAACCAAAGCCTACCAGGCAGAACATGCAATGCGGGAGGGTGTATTTAAATTGGCCGAGGTAGTACCAATCAAGGAAACAGAGAAATATTTCGAGCACGAGAAGTTAATTGAAGCCCTCGAAGTGCAGGAGATATGTGGTGAGGTTTACACTCGGATCACCCCCTACCTTGATCCGTCCAAACTAAGAGAGGTGCTGCCAGCTACAACAGATGAGGCGTCGCAGTCCATTGATCAAGAATTGGATGTGGAAGTACCCACTGTGACACAGGCATCACAGCCCCACAAAGCAGATAGCGACTCCACTGTAGGGATTACATCCAGGGGTCATGGTGAAGAATCGAGTTCTTTTGCAGCATCCTCTACTTCGGGTGACAAGAAACCAATGGCCATCGATAGTGATGATGAATCATATACCAGCAAAAGGAAAAGAAGTCAACCAAATTGGTATGAACCCCCAGTGCCAATAATTAAAAAGAAGAAGAAGCTCACAAAGAGGGAAAAGCGGATAGCCAAACTTGCCAAGAGTGCGAGTACACCTGAACCAGTGCCACAACTACCACCTAAACCACCAGCGGGCAGGGCGCACAGGAGGCCTTTGCCCTTTGCCGGGCAACGGATTCGAAAATGCCCTAGAACCGCTTCCATGACCTATCAAGTTGCTAACAGAGCCCGAAATGAAGGCAAGTTCGATGAGTTTTCCCATGAATTGGCAACAAGGCTATCCGAGAATGTGGAAAACGAGGTGGACACAGGGACATCCATCGATTTCAGGGGAGCTGCTCTCAAACCAGGATTTCTGTGTGACTTCTTGGAAAAGGGTACCGCCGCAAAAAAATGGCCAGTACCCACGGACCTACCTGACAACGCCACTAATTTTGATGCGGCTCAAAAATGGGCTGAGGAATTGATGGATATTCCGACAAAAAATGAAGTGCATTCATATGAAAAGGGATCCAAGACTCGTAAGAAATTGGAAGATTGGAAAGCCAGGGCAGAGCCGCATGCATTTATCAATGGAGTTTGCAATGTATATAGTGCTGTCAAAGAGATTGCCTGGGTGCCCCAAAGGGACGTTAAGGGTAGAGTCCTGCGTGAAAAAAGTGTTGGACATCTCCAGGGAAGCTGGCGCATCAAGATCAAGGATGACACTAATCACGTACATGAAGTCTGCCCAGTAACTTCTTGGATGGAAGAAAACTATCCTCCAAAAATTCTCGGATCTATACAAGTCCTTGCATACGAGATGGCTACTCCATTAACTATTGGACCCAAAAAGAAAAGGATAACTCAGGAGGGTTTCCTGAAGGTGAGCCATGATAAAAATTTGACAAAGGAGGGAAAAACTGGTGTCGATTTTGAATATGATGGGAGGGACGAGGAGTATGGACGGAAGTGCAAATTGACAGCTGTGGTGACCCGTATCAGATGCATTCCGAAGCGCACCAAAATGGTGGGTGACATCTTTGAAAAGGTTGAGAACCCAAAGACTGGAAAGGACATGATTAAACATGATGCAAAGGGAAATGCGGTCAAGGCAGTAAGAGAGAAGGTGGAGATTCCACAAAAATGGGTTGGCTATTGTGAAGCTTTGGGTAGTACTGCCGGCATAGTGGACCTCACACAAGAGTGGTTGGATGCCAACTTCAAACCGGGTTTTTTGGCTCAGGCAAGGTTGCTTAGTAAGCACAAGACTAGCTTCTGTCACGTACCTTTGGGGGCTGCCAGATCCCATGCGGTGCGGAAACCTTCTGCAAAGGGATGTCCTAGGGTGCAATATATTCAGGGTAAAGATCAGAGGACGTGCTTGACATACTCTCTCGCCAGTGCTGTCCATCACCTAAAAGCAAGGCAAACCTCAAGTGAGATCGCCGGTTTTGCCAAGAAAATGTCGAAAAGTCCGGATGGTTTTCGTACACTGACTGAGAAGGTTGCTGCAAAGTATCACGTGACGCGAAACGTTTGGCGGGAAAAACTCTGGGATCCTATGGTACCGCAGACAAAGATGGCCATCGGACTTTATGGAATTGAAGGCATGGATGGGAAAAAGGATCACTGTGTTGCTATAACTGGGAATTGGATTTTCGATTCAAATTTCAAAACTTATTACAAATATTGCTGAAAGCATAAACTCCAAAAAATATAAAAAGCATGAATGATTTGAATAGAACCGCTGCCTTTCTTTTTTTCTATTTGTTCATCGTTAATTTTACTTTTGCACAATCTGAAAACGATTGGGAAAACCCTGAAGTATTTGAACGTAATCAGGTCTTGGCGCATACCAATTTAATGCCCTTCAATACTTTAAAAGAGGCCTTAGGTATGGAGAAAAAATCTTCTCCCAATTACTTTAGTCTCAACGGTGTTTGGCAATTTTATTTTTCTGAAAACTTAGATCAAGTTCCC
>RCNA010000201.1_pt1 | contig 9787 bp, 7 predicted proteins | sample 2041331 | NCBI WGS metagenome assembly RCNA01 (sample SAMN09708233, study PRJNA481090) | Marine sediment metagenome, whole genome shotgun sequencing project. | reverse complement strand
GTACCAGCCAACTATACCCCGTCATCACTGGATATAACAGCCATTCATATAAGGTATCGTTAAATTCAAAAAAGACTCTATTCATCGGCTCTAAAGGATCATAAACAATGAAGTCCTGGCTTTCGTATTCGTCAAATAAATCGTTAGCATCGTCGAATTCATCTGCAAGTAGATCAGGAAAACCAATGTTAATATCTGTCTCTATCTCCGCTGTTGCGACACTTCCAAGAGTAAACACAAAAAATAGCGCGATAATGAGTTGAATGAATTTCATAACAGTGCGATGGAATACATGATTACTTAGGAGGCCTTCCTCTTTTAGTTCCCGGATTGTGTAGTACAAGTTCATCTTTCTATAGCCTGATTTATTTCATTGTACGGCTTTGAGTTATTAAAAAAAACAGTAACAACATAACCCAAGGTACTATTTTCACGATATTCTTTACTTGAAGACACAGGTCAATTAGTCCATCAAACAGTCTTGTAGCCTTTGTTTTAGGACCACATAAAAGATGCTGCTTTAAGAATGACAATAGAATCATGGCCGTATGCTCCACATCAACGCGTTGTTCTGACATCATTTCATCTCATATTAGCGATTTTTGCAACAGAACCACTTGTTACTTGGGTTTTTAACCTCTCAGTAGAAGTTTCCCATCCACCACCCAGGGCTTTATATAGCCTGATAAGGCTTGTCCATTCACGGGTCAGGCTAATGGCATATTCATCTTCTAATTGCAGCAACAACAACTCGGTATTCAACACGGTCAAGATATCGGTCAAACCTTCCTTGTAGAGAGTCGTTGAGAGCTGAACACTGGTTTTACTCTCCTTTCTAGCCATATCAAGAGACAGGGCCGTTTGTCGCTCATAGCCATGTTCTACTAGGGCACCGTTCACCTCTTGTAGCACACTAAGGACAGTCTTTTCATATCGGGATAAAGCAGCATCTGCCTGGGCTTCTTGCACTTTAATACTTGCTTTAACCTTGCCACCTTGAAATAGTGACCAGCGAAAACTTGGTCCGATTGACCAGAACCTGCTACTGCTGTCTAAGAGGTTGCCACTACTTCCTGATTCGCCACCAAAACCGCCAAAGATGGAAAAACGAGGAAAGAGTTCTGCTGTGGCCACTCCAATATCTGCGACCTCTGCGGCCAACTGTCGCTCAGCAAGTTTAATGTCAGGCCGTTGACGCAACACATCAGATGGAGTGGTAGTGAATATTTTTTCAGGAATTTGTGGCAATGAACGGTAAGTGAGGAGTTGATCGTATCGCTGTTCAGGTCGTACTCCAATGAGAGTACAAATCTGCAAGATACGCAGCCGTATACTTGCCTCGATTCCGGGTATGACCGCCTTGTTTGAGAGCAATTGTGCGTTGGCTTGGGAAACTTCAAGTTCTGTACCCAAGCCACTGATGAGCCTATTTCGAGTGAAGGTATAAGTCCGTTGTTGCACATCAATATTTTTTTGATAAACTTCTTTGCGTTGCTGAAAACCACGAAGCTCAATATAGTTGAGTGCTACTTCTGCCATTATGGTTCGTACCACGTCATTAAGGCTCGCCTCAGCGGCATTCTCCCTAGCCTCTGCTGCTTTCACCGATCGGCGTACACCTCCAAAAATATCGATTTCCCAAGAGGCATCAAAGCCGAGTTTAAACAGATCGGTTTCCCGATCCCCTCCAGCATACGAAGGGCTGTTTTGGCTCTGGGACTGACTTGTATTCATGCCATGTGCTGTAATGGAAGGGAGGGAATCTGCTCTGGCAGCTCTCTTTCCAGCCCTGCTTTCCAGTAACCTCGCCTGAGCAATTTGAATATCATGATTTGCATCAACAGCCGTTTCAATCAATTCACTGAGTATCTCATCACCGAGCAGCTCCCACCATTGCCCTAAACTTTCAGTTACAACGACAGAGCTCGTATCGGCGTTCTGAGCCGCGATAAAGGTCTGCGATGGGGAAAGATCAGGTGCCAAATAATCGGGCCCTACTGTACAGGATGTAAGTAAGAAGAGTACAGACAGCGCGAGTCCAAAGTAAATGTTTCTGAATATGTTAATCCACATGTTAATTTGCCATGACTATTTGAGATTTTCTAGAAAATGTAAATTGTACTCGAGTGGTTAGCCGATAAGCTGCCGGCGTAAAAACCATGGCAAGCAAGGTCGAACCACCAACCCCTCCAGCAAGAACGACAGCCAGTGGTGGCCAGAAATCACCTCCAATTAAGATCAGCAGCGGCAGAAAGCTGCCGATGGTTGTCAGCGTTGTAGAGATCAGATGTCTTGCAGAACCTAGTACCTGTTCGGCAAGCGCTTCAGGGTCACCGTCTAATGCTTCCTTGTTGGCAAGGATAGAGGCGAGAACGACAATACTTGAGTTAAAGGCCAAGCCGACTAGGCCAAGGGAGCCTAGAATGGTGTTAAAGCTCAGTGGTAAACCTGCTACCCAGGTGGCCAAAAGACCAACTCCCACCGACAGTAAGGCTACCACTCCCAAGATTACTGCGATCATTACCCTCCGAAAGGAGAGGATCAAAATTGCAACAGTCAGAAGTAACAGTACAGGTAAATAGAGGAGCAGATTACCGATGGCGTCCTGTTGACTCTCTTGTTCTCCCCCAACCTGCAGACGATAGCCGACCGGTAGACTGAACTGACCCTTATCCAATTCGTCCATCACGAATCGTGTGACTTCAATCGGCAGTGCATCATTGCGGGTAAACCCTCGGATGATATTGGTCCGCTCCCCATCACGCCTGGTGATTCCACCGGAAGTAGCCCCAAGTTCTAACTTTCCAAGACTACTCAATGGAATCCAACTTTGTGGTTGGGCTGGCGAAGTAAAGCGTATGTCACGAAGGTCCCCAAAGTCATTTCGCTGCATATCGCCAAATCGTAAAAGGACCGGCAACTCTTCAACGTCCTCAAGCACACTCCCTCCAACGACTCCTTGCAGATTACTTTGTAGCTGCCGGGCAAGGTCTGTCAACTTTAAACCAGCAAGATTAGTCTCCTCTTCGCTTGCCACAAAATGAATTTTGGGCTCCCCCCGTGGCATTGTCACTTGAGTATGCAGAATACTCGGATGTTCTGCTAGTACTAACCGGATCTGCTCACCGATATTCTGCAGTTCTCTGGTATTGGGGCCAACCACCCGAAATTCCACATCAGCTTCAGCGGGTGGGCCTTGGCCAAACTGTCTGACAACCACCTGCGCCTCTGGATAACTCAGGTCGAGTCGCTCCTGTATTTGAGGGATTAACCTTTTAACCGTCTGAAAATCCGGTGTCTCAATAATTGCTTGGGCGTAGTGGGAAGAACCGTCTTTATTCATGACCAGGTTGTAGTACACTGATGGAAAACTCTCACCATGCAGCCAATGTATGTCAGTGACGCCCTCTTGTTGCAGCAGATCAGCTTCAATTTTTTCTGTTATACTCGCGGTATGATTGATATTGGTTGAAGTGGGAAGCCACAGCTTCAACTCAAACATATTTCGATCGGTTCGCGGGAAAAACTGTACTCCCAAGGTTGAGGCTGCTTTGAAGCCAGCGATGGGAATCAGAGCAGCAATGAGCAGAGTCAATAACGGACGACTAAATGCACGACTCAAAAAATTCCTAAAAAACCGACTCAGCCAAGTCGCCTGTATGCCGTGTTGCAGCCAGTAGGGCAACCTACTATCTAAACGAGATTGAGCGCCAAAGAGTCCGGTTAAACTTGCGATTATGATCATCGCAATAAAAAATGAACTTGCCAGGGCGACAATGACCGACCAGCCTATTGAACCAATGAAGTCTCCTACGTTTCCTGGCAGTAACAGTATCGGGGCAAAAGCAAGGATGGTTGTTAAAGTCGATGCTAAAAGTGGCAGGAACAGATGTGACAGAGCCCGTGTTACCGCCGTGCGGCCACTATGTCCATTATCCAGGTTTTTTCTGACTTCCTCGGTAATGACAATTGCATTATCAATGAGCAGACCAAGGGCAATGATCATGCCAAAGATCGACATTTGGTGGAGTTGCCCCCCAAACATCGCAATAATAAAGATCGTGAGCGAAGCGCTGAGTGGCAAAGCACTGCCGACGATCAGACTTGCTCGCCACCCCATAAAAAAGAAGATAACCAAAAAAATTATTATACCACCCAGCAGCAGGTTGAATCCTAACTCAACAAGCCGTGCCGAGATGTATTTATCCTGTACGAAGATGTTATCCACTTTGACCGTCTGATCGATGGATGCACTAAATTCTTCTACAATAGCACTTGCCCGGGAAGTCCATTGATCAACGCGTTTGTCTTCACGTACCCGGGCTGCAACAAATACACAGCGTTTTTGTGATGAGCGAGCAATTTCTCCAGACGGCTCAGCTACGCTGCGACTAATTTTTGCAAGATCACCCATCCTGACAATGGTTCCGAAGGGGCCTGTTGCCACCGGTACCCTAGCAATACGTGCCACACTATCCAACTCGCCTGCGACCTCAACGAGAAAATCATTGCGGTTACCGTTGAGAGCTCCGGCCGGAACTTTCACATCGGCACTGCGCAGCGACTCAGCCAGAACATCAATCGTCAAACCGAGATCAACCATCTGCACCGGATTAACCTCCACAAGTATCTGCTCCTCAGGCTCCCCATACATTCTGACCAATTCGGTACCGGGTATGTTGCGCAACCGGTCGGCTAGGTTTTCTGCATGACGTTTGATCAGGGCCAGGGGCACAGCTTCACTACCTTCCCAGCTCAGGGCTGTAATCAAGGAGAATGCTGAGGCTGCACGCTTATCGTCAAAAACAGGCTCAAAGGCATCGGGTGGAAATGTGCGAGCTGCATCATCAAGTTTATCCCGAACACGGGAAAACACCTCCTGATTGTTTTCTTTAGTAATATAGTCTTCAAGTTCAATGGAAACTGTCGAGATACCTGCTTTCGACGTTGTCTCAATTGTCTTTAACTCAGCAATTTCCTGTAGCCCGTTTTCGATCTTTTCGGTTACCTGTGCCTCCACCCGTTCAGCCGAGGCCCCCGGCACCATAGTTATGATAGTGGCATTACGGGTGGTAATGATTGGATCTTCCAGCCGTGGCATCGAATTAAGAGCTGAGAGTCCACCCACAAGAATGATGATAATTGTCAATACAAGTAGATAGGGGTTATCCATCATATAGGTTGAGAGACGGTTATTTCCTGGCTTTTTCATGGTCATGTACCTCGGTTATTTCAACAACGCCAGGTTGGCTTTGGAAAACTGTTTTGACTTGGTGATTCGGACCCGCTGATTCGGCACAACACGGTGCAGACCATCAACAACCACACTGTCATTGGTGCTAATATTTCCTGCGACATAAACGCGGTCGCCCTCAAGAGAAATTATTTCAATATCCCTTCGACTCAGGCGGTGACTACCGTTTTGTTCTTCATCACCTGGGCTCAGTGATTCGGCAATAAGGCAAGACCATAATCCGCGACCGTTTTCGGTAAGTGCTGTAATCGGCAACCAGAATCCTTGCCGGCCCACCTGATCAGAAACGGTTATCTCAACAAGATCTCCTTCACGGAGAGAAATTGTACTATCGTGAGGAACAGCGATGACTTCAACCACTCGGGTTACACTCTGTCTACCCGGAAGAATACGATCGATATCTAACTCAAACTTTTGTTCCCTAACCGTACCGATGACGGTTATACCGGGTGCCACCTGGTCGAGCTGATCTCTATTTATGCCAATATGGATTTCTGGCAAAATGGTTTCCCTGATCTCAAAGACTGGTTGCCCTGCGGTAAGTACCACTCCTTCATCGCTGAGCCGTGCTGCAACCATTCCGCTATAAGGCGCCAGAAGTTTTGCTTTTTTTATATCAACATTGATCCGTTCAATCTGCGCCTGAACTCGCACATACCGTGCCTGTTGTTGTTTTACACTAGCAGCAGCTTCGTCGAGTTGCTGGCTTGAAACAGCCTTGAGTTTTTGTGCCCCGGTGGTTCGCGTAAGTGTTGTCCTCGCTAAGTTCAAAGCGGCCTCTGCCTCAATCAGCTGAGCTTCAGCTTCATTTCGGGCTGCCCCCAGTCGCTCGACATCGAGTTTTGCAAGTAGCTGACCTTGGTCTACCATCTCTCCTTCTTCAACGAAGAGGTTACTGAGTTTGCCAGGTACTTCAAAACCTATCCGGCTTTTGCGCCTGGATTCTACCGTGCCAAGGTATGATCGTTTGATTTGGTAAGATGTTTGTATATTTACCGGGATCGTGGCAACCGTGAGAATTCTCCGTTCGGTTGCCTGTTCTTTAATTCCATCATCTTTTGAGCCGAAGAGCTGTGGCACAAAAAAAATTGAGAACAGAGCGCTGCCCGTAAGTATCACACAACATGCTGATACTCGTTTGGCAAATCGGTTACTCAATGTCCTGCGGGATGTGTTAGGCTGGGCCATAATTATACCTGTCTTTAATAAAACGTTACAGACTTGTGCGAACGCCCCCGCACAAGTCTGTCTAAAACCATCAGAAATGGTAGTTCAACATTCCTGCGAAGCTCATGGACTCGGTATCATAAAAGTCAATATTTGAATCGCCTTGACTGAGGGATGCCAGACCAGTTACCGACCAATTCTCCCTATTAAACGGCGCCATATACGTGGTCATTAGGCTCAAACCGTAGCTGTCATTATCTCTGGTTTTATCGAAAATTGGATTTTGTTCATCAAAGTCACTATGGCTGTAGTATACACGAGGGATAATCATCAATTTTCCAGTCTTATAACGAGCCTCAAAATCTACTTTGTATTTCATGAAGGAATTAGCTTCGCCGTCGTAATCACCGTTACGAAGACTTACACGTGGTCGTAGCTCCAAGTTTTTACTTACATAAAAGGAATAACTCATGTTCAGAGAATAGATTGAACCATCTCTTGCCAGTTCAGGAATCAGCGCCCCTATGACGTCTTCGTCCACATCATCGTTGAGATACACAAACTGTGCTCGAAATCCAGTGCCCATGATGCGATTTAGCCCGATTCTAAGACCATATTTGCTGGTATCAGTTTCTTCCCGATCAACTCCTGTGAGATAAGGATTTTCCCAAGCTTCCTCAAAGGGTGTAAAAAAAGCTGCAGCATCAAGGGTTCCAGCTTTGCCTAATCCATATGATGCACCAAAATTAAATGCAAAACCTCCCACTTCATCTATTGGTGGGTCAGTTGTAAAGTACAATTTGATTCCTTCGGGTTCACCAACGTCCCAAGTCACCTCAGGAAGAACCACTGGCATTACAGTCGTTTCTCGATCAGCACTTGAATCGAGGTTCTCTAACCTTTCCTTTGAACCGTTAGGATTGAGGTTGTTACCACTGTCAATTATAATTGCGCCAATCCCTACCCTACCGCTCACTGAGTCGGTTACGTCTGCTGTGACCAAACTTGGTACAGTCATTAATGTTGATGCCACCAAGCTAGTGAATATTCCTTTCATACGATTACACCTTTTTGAAATGATTAATTGTTAGATTTATTGATTTTTGGACTTGCTCTTTAGTGGAATTAATTATGGTCAGAGAATAAGTTCGTATGTGCCTGATATGACCATTAGTAATGTCACCCCTAATGCTACAAAGGCGAATTCCTTTTTTAAAGCTGGCACATTTGAAACTTCTGTCACCATATATCGTTTCATTGCCTTCCAGTTTAGTATTACATGGGCAATAGCGGATATGAGGAAAATGATAGATGCCACCCAATGAGATGCTCCAGCAATATGCTTAAATTGCGCCGAACCCTGTTCTGCCACAAAGACTAATATTCCTGATGGAACTAAATAAATGAATGAGATAAATAGAAAAAGAGAAGTAATTGGCCTTTTTTTCAAATCGTGAGTCGTGCTCTTCATGGTAGGTGCCCTTTTATGGTTGCTAAATCTGTTTGTACTGACTCCCCATATCGCCTGAATTCTGATCTTGTTTATTCATTGTGTTCAGACTTTCTTTTGACACAATTTCCATACAAGCATGTAAACTCAATTGAAGGAGTATTCGCTTCTGAAGGTGGAAAATAGGAGACAATTGTAACGAAAATATGTCCAAAAAATGGCTGTTTTGTAATCAAATGTGTCCTACGACCAGTTTGACACATTTGGATACAAATTGGGTCTTCACATAAAGAATGTGAAACGTTATTGTCTCTGTAACTACAATGTAGAATCTGTCATTTGCGTACAAACTTCCAAGGTGGAAATATGATATCAGAGCCGCATATATTGGTTGTTGACGACCATGAAAGTATCCGTGAGCCGCTGGCTGAGTATCTTCAAAAAAATGGTTTTAGAGTAAGTACTTCAGCCAACGGGGCGGAAATGAACCGTCTATTAAAATGCTCGGCAATTGACCTTATTGTCCTGGATGTCCTTATGCCGGGTGAAAGTGGGCTTGAAATATGTCGAAGGATCAGGGCCACAAAAGACATTCCCATTATTCTCTTAACAGCGATGATTGATGACACAGACATCATTATCGGATTAGAAATGGGAGCAGATGATTACGTCACCAAGCCATTTAACCCGCGAGAGCTTCTTGCGCGGATCAAGAATGTGCTTCGCAGGACGAACAGCCTTCCCAAACATATGTCGAATCTTGAATCTGGTTTTATTACCTTTGGAGAATGGATTTTGAATGTGGATCAACATTCCTTGATGAAAGTGGGCAAAGAAGAGGTTATTCCCCTGAGTACGGCTGACTTTAAACTACTGTCTACTTTCCTCGAACACCCCAAAATTGTACTTTCCAGGGACCAGTTGTTGGACCAGACCGGAGGAAGAGGTGGTGAAGTTTTTGACAGGTCGGTAGATAATCAGATAAGTCGCCTGAGAAAAAAAATCGAGGTTGATCCAAAAAATCCTTTAATAATTAAAACTATCTGGGGTGGTGGATACATGCTTACAGAGAATGTAGTGCAGACATGAGAAATTTCACAAAAACCATAGCAAGCCAAATTATTCTGCTTACCCTTGGTGCGGCTCTGCTGTCGGAATTGATGGTTTTTGGGATTATCTTTTTGAAAAAACAGCGATTTGAAGAGATGTTCAAAAAAGGCGACCAGGACATTTCTCAAATTGTGGAAGTTTACAGGGCACTCCACAAAGCGCCTAGGCAATCCCATAACACCTTACTTAGACTTTCGAGTAATTCAGATATCCGTTTTTCAACTACAGAAAACAAATTGGGGAAAACTGACATCAGTAACAATAAAATGATTACTACCTTAAAAAACAAGTTGGAGGTGCAGTCAGTATACAAAACAGAAAGAGCAGTCTCTTTGAGGAATGCATGGCACTTTTGGCTCCCCGGTCAAACGACGAAATGCTATATGCCAGGTCCCGGAGAAAGTATTCCTCCAGAATGCCCATATATCAGTTTTTCTGTCCCGCTCAAAGAGGGGGAATGGTTTAATATTGAAACAGTACCTGTTACCGGCGACCATCTATTGATGTGGCCCATTTTTATAGCCACTATTATTTTCAGTTCTGCAATATTAATAGTGGTTATCTTTCTAGTGAACCGTATTACATCACCACTGAAATCACTTGCCGATGCGGCAAAAAAACTTGGACGGGGGGAGCAAGTGGACTTACTTGAACCAAACGGGCCAAGTGAGATCGCCACTACAATTGAAGCGTTCAACGTAATGCAGGAGAGGTTAACACGCTTTGTTGAAGGGAGAACACAGTTACTCGCATCAATTAGTCATGATCTTCGAACACCGATTACATCTCTTAGGCTGAGGGCTGAA
>RCNA010000199.1_pt1 | contig 9804 bp, 9 predicted proteins | sample 2041331 | NCBI WGS metagenome assembly RCNA01 (sample SAMN09708233, study PRJNA481090) | Marine sediment metagenome, whole genome shotgun sequencing project. | reverse complement strand
ACCACATTGAATAACATCCGTTGGCAGACTCACTGCCGAGGGCTATACCAGCTTCCCGCAGCAGCTTGAGTATCAATTCGCCATGCACAGGCAAAAAAACGACCGTTTTCTTTACCGCATAAAAACACCTGATTTTACTTTTTTCTTGTAATTATAGTTAAAATGACTTATATAGTTAATATAGTCAGTTTAACCATTAAAGGGTAATGCCATGAAAAAAATTGCTTCCACAAAAGCCAAAAGTAACTTTGGCGAACTCATAGACACAGCACAGCGTGAACCTGTGACGATTGAGAAACAAGGTCGCCCTGTGGCGGTGGTTGTATCTATCGAGGATTACAAAGCCTCTGAACTGCTTAAAATAGAAGCTCTGAACCGTGATTTACAGATAGGTATTGACGAGCTAGACGCAGGAAAAGGCATTGATGCAGAAATTGTATTTAAAGAGCTAATCAGTGATTTAGAGAAAGCAGAATAAATGCCCAAACTCATCATATCCCCGACAGCACGGGAAGATTTAAAAGAGATTAAAAATTACATTGCTGAAGACAACAAAAGCACCGCTCTTGCTTACATTAGAATGTTGCACGGCAAATGCAAAAAGCTTGCTGATAGCCCAAAAATTGGCGTTCAGTACGGTGCATTAAGAAAATCCCCTGTAGTTAATTATCTGATCTTTTACCGAGAACAAAAAAAGCATATTGAAATAGTGCGTGTACTTCATGCGAACCGAGATATTAACGCACTAATGAAGTGATTTTTCTTTACTGGCTATGATGTGTAATCAGGGGACAGTATAGAATGGCGATAGATTTCAAACTCTATGCTTATGATGCATATTTTTTACAGTGTGCAATAAATCAGTCATGCCCTTTACTTACACTGGATAAAGGTATGAAAAAAGTGGCTAGCCGAGGGTCTCTAACCCTCAGAATAAGAATGACTAATGTTGCATTTCTTAGCGATGTTTCGATTATTTTGTTGCCGAACCGTTTTTTCTGTTTGACCTGGTTAAGCAGTGATGTCCACTAGTACAACCAGCAGCTCGATTGCGAGCCAGCTGGCAGCGATGCCTGCCAGAATCGTCAGCCCGGTCATACCACTTATATAGAACGACCATTTGAATACGTTGTTTAATGTTTGCATGGGACTTACCCCTTTTTTTATTTGTAGCCAGTTTATTGTTTGTCTTCCAGTCTCATTCACAGGAAATGATGCAGTGGAGAGGTGTTGATCGTGATGGTAAATATGATACCAAAGATTTATTGAAGAAGTGGCCTGAAGCTGGCCCAAAGTTGTTGTGGAGTTTTGATGCTTTAGGTGATGGACATGCGTCTGCTACGGTTACAGACGATATTGTATATACTGGAGGTGTTGATGGAGATCAAGGTTTCATTATTGCATTTGATCATTCAGGCATGCAGTTGTGGAAAAAGAACTACGCGAAAGAATGGATGGATAATTATGATGGTGTGAGAGGTACGCCTTTATTGAATGACGGTCTTTTGTATATGATGAGTGGTCATGGTGAATTAGTAGCTATGTCTGCTAAGAATGGAGAGAAAATGTGGTCTAAAAATATGCTAACAGAATATGGTGGTAGAAACCTTCGTTTCGGAATGACTGAAAATCTTTTAATCGAAGGTGACATGTTATTCTGTACTCCAGGTGGTGAAGAGACTAATGTAATTGCAGTAAATAAAAAGACTGGTGATTTGATTTGGAAAACAAAAGCAATGGGCGAGAAGTCGGCTTATTGTTCTCCTTTACTTGTTAAAAGAGGTAATCGCTCACTTATGGTAACGCATACAGGTAGTTCAATTATCGGAATTGATATTCAGAATGGAGAAATGCTTTGGAGTTTTGAGCATAAGAATACGTATGATATTCATCCAAACACACCTTTGTATAAAGATGGAGAGTTATTTTGTTTTAGTGGATATGGAAAAGGTGGCGTAATGCTTCAATTATCAGAAGATGGATCGGCAGTGAAAGAAATGTGGAGTAATACATTCGTTGATAATCAAATGGGTGGTGCTGTATTAGTCGATGGTAAAATTTACGTATCAGGACATAAAAATCGCATGTGGTATTGCATCGATTGGAAAACTGGAGAGGAAGTTTATTCATCAAAGGCAATAGCTAAAGGGAATGTGATTTTTGCAGATGGTATGTTGTATTGCTATGGCGATAATGGTGAGATTGGCTTGATCGATATCAAAAGTGGAGAATTCAATAAGGTGAGTTTCTTTAGAGTTCCAATGGGTACTAAACAACATTGGGCGCATTTAGTGATTCACAATAACCGAATGTATGTTCGACATGGTGGTGCTTTTATGGTTTATGAAATTTAGTGTCAAATATGGATCAATTCGCAGTCTTAATAAGACTCAATCTTAATATTATATTTCTTTAGATTAATTAAAGATTACTTATTGTTAACTGGATGTTAACGAGCTTGTTATTTATTAAGATTGCTTGTGGAATTGATAGATTTGAAACACTATTTTATTTAGAAATATATCTCATTCTGATAATAAAGAAGATAAAACACACAAAAATGAAACGACTGCTTTTATTAGGCTTTGCTGCTATTACAATTTTCACTCAATGTAACTCTCCAAAACAAAAAAGTGAATGGCGTGGGCCAAACCGAACAGGAGTTTATAATGAAACAGGTTTGCTAAAAGAATGGTCTAAAGAAGGACCAGAGATGTTATGGTCATTGGTTGATATCCCGAAAGGGTATTCTTCTGTTGCAGTGGTGAACGATGTTGTTTACTTAACTGGGATTAAAGATTCAATGGATGTTTTGATGGCTGTTGATATGAAAGGCCAACTTAAATGGCAAGTACCATATGGTCGTCGTTGGGATAACACATTCCCAGATAGTCGTTGTACACCAACTATTGAGAATGATAGAATTTATCTTTCTAGTGGTAAAGGTGATCTAGCTTGCTTGAGTGCTCTAACAGGAGATATCTTTTGGCAAGTGAAAGCGAGTGAAGAATTTGAAGGAACCTATGGTCAGTGGGGAATAGCAGAATCTCTTTTGCTACATGATGATTACGTTTATTATACACCTTGTGGACCTAAAACAACAATGATTGCCTTGAATAAAAACACAGGCGAACTTGTTTGGCAATCTAAGAGTTTAAATGATAAACCAGCCTACGTGTCACCTTTAATGGTTGATCGCAATCGAACGAAGCTGATTGTTACCGTAACGGAAAACAATATTATTGGTGTTAATCCTGAGAATGGTGAAATCATTTGGACTTTTGATTACGCGAAATATGCTGGTGGAGAATGGAAGGCGAATATTCAAACTAATACACCTCTTTATTATAACGGGAAAATCTTTGTAACTAATGGTTACGATCACAATTCTGTAATGCTTGATCTAAGTGAAGATGCATCTTCAGTAAAATTGGTGTATGTTGATTCTTTATTAGACGTGCATCATGGTGGAGCAGTTCGTTTAGGCGACTACGTTTATGGCGCTAACTGGGTACACAACCGAATGGGTAACTGGGTTTGTCTAGAGTGGGAAACAGGAAAGGCGATGTACGAAACTGAGTGGGAAAACAAAGGTTCTATTATTTCTGCAGAAGGCATGTTGTATTGCTACGATGAGAAAGGTGGGAATATAGCTTTGGCTAAAGCAAGTCCTGATGGTTTTAAAGTGATTAGCACTTTTAAAGTACCGCTTGGAAAAGGTCCACACTGGTCGCATTTAGTTATAAAAGATGGCATTATGTATGTACGTCACGAAGATGCCTTGATGGCTTATAATATTAAAGCATAGTCTGCATTTCCATGAATAAAAAAACCTTAAATATTCTTTTTCTGACTGTGGCTGTTGTCATAGCTATCTCACTTTTTGTTTCTTGGCTACGCTACGATCCTGTTCAAGACTTTACTGCCAGTGTGCCGGGCTTGGACAATCGTCCAAAAGCTGGAAGCATAGCTGTTGATGAAGTTAAGATAGGTGAGGGATTTATATCCTATACTGAGCATACTTCAAGTTTAACAGGTAAATGGACTCAATTTAGAGGTGCAGATTTTGATAATGTTTCGAAAGAAAAAATCAAGCTTGTAGATAAGATTGGACCTGAACCAAAGATTTTGTGGAAACAAGATTTAGGTGAAGGACATGCTGCACCTGTCGTTTATAATGGTAAGGTTTATTTGCTTGACTATGATGAGGTGAAAAAGGCTGATGCGCTTCGATGCTTCTCTTTAGAAAGTGGCGAAGAGATTTGGAAACGATCTTATAAGGTTCATGTGAAGAGAAATCACGGTATGTCGCGAACCATTCCTGCAATAAATGATAAATATATTGTGAGCATGGGCCCCCGTTGCCATGTGATGTGTGTGAATCCTGAATCAGGAGATTTCTTATGGGGGCTGGATTTGGTAAAAGAATATCAATCTGAAATTCCTTTTTGGTACACAGGGCAATGTCCAGTTATCGATAATAATGTAGCCATAATTGCACCAGGAGGAAAAGCTCTTTTGATTGGTGTTGATTGTGAAACAGGAAAAATTTTGTGGGAAACGCCTAACCCTGATGGATGGAAAATGTCTCATTCATCTATAATGCCAATGGTTCTTGATGGAAAGAAAATGTGGGTTTATGCTGCAGTAGGTGGAATTTGTGGTGTATCAGCCGAAGGCGACGATCTTGGGCAAATTCTATGGAAGACAAAAGACTTTTCTCCTTCAGTAGTTGCTCCATCTCCATTGATTTATGGTGATGGTAAAGTATATATGACTGCAGGATACGGTGCCGGTGGCGCTCTTTTTCAAGTAAAGAAAACGGGTGAAACATATCAGGTTGAAACCTTACAGAAATATAAACCTAAAGACGGAATGGCATCTGAACAGCAGACGCCACTTTTATATAAAGGACGCATGTTTACTATTCTTCCCAAGGATGCAGGTGCGATGCGTAACCAATTTGTGTGCTGCGATCCTAACGATTGCACAAAGATTTTGTGGACAAGTGGTAAGACTGATCGTTTCGGTTTAGGCCCTTATCTAGTTGCCGATGGTAAATTCTTTATCCTTAAAGATAATGGTGAATTAACCATTGCCCGAGCTTCGACTGAGAAATTCGAATTGTTAGATAAAGTGAAGCTTATAGATGGCCATGATGCATGGGGACCTATGGTAATAACGGATGGTCGATTGTTGATGCGAGATTCAAAGCACATGCTTTGTATCGATTTGCGTGCGAACTAATATAGGACTTTGAAAAAACGAGATATGAAAAACAAGTTGACATTAATATTTTCTATTGTACTCCTTCTACTTTTGGTGGGTTTGATTGCAAGTGACTTGTTTTTTGAGAAACCAAAATCTCAACAAAATATCTATGAATACGATCTCAAAGAATTGAGGAAGGTCGATTCTTCATTGATTGCTTATAAGGAAGTATCATCTTTTAAAATTAATTCCGAATCTGTTTTTGGACTTGCATTAGATGCGGAAGATAGAATCTATGTGAGTGGAACTGATAAGCTTTGGATCTTTGATTCACAAGGACAGGTGCAATCGAGTATGAAAGTAAGAGGCGATGCTCATTCTGTTAGTATCTCTGAATCAGGAAATATCCTTTTAGGCGTTGGGAATCGAGTAGATGTTCGTAAGCCAAACGGAGGATTAAATAACAGTTTTCAAATTAAAGGAACAAAAGCCTATATCAGCAGTATAGCTGAAAAGGATGGTCTTGTATATATAGCCGATGCGGGACAGAAAATCGTTCATCAGTATACAATAGATGGAAAGAAGATGAATCTTATTGGAGCCAAGAATCTTGAAAAAGGTATTCGAGGTTTTGTGATTCCGAGCCCCTATTTTGATCTCATGTTTGGTCGTCAAGGTGAGCTTTGGGTTGTTAATCCTGGTCGACATGCTCTGGAGGCTTATAATGAAAAAGGAGATTTGATATCAACTTGGGAACGCACATCAATGCAAATCGATGGTTTTGGTGGTTGTTGCAACCCGAGTCACGTGGCCATGTTATCTGATGGTTCATTTGTGACAAGTGAAAAAGGCTTGGAGAGAGTAAAGATTCATTTACCATCAGGCGACCTTAAATATGTTGTTGCAGCTCCCAATCAATTCGATGCGGGAACTACAGGATTGGATTTAGCAGTAGATTCTAACGATAGAATCATTGTATTAGATCCATCAAGAAAGATGATTCGAATTTTTGAGTTAAAAGAATAGAATAGATAAGTCGTTATAAATTATCTCGTAATCAATCGAGACAGAATATAATAAGATGGATAGAAGAAAATTTTTACACAACATAGGACGAGGAACAATTTTAAGTGCATTGGCTATTTTTTCAGGAACAATGGTTTATAGAAGTATGAATTCTGAAGGAGGCTGTGATTTCGATTTTGTATGTCGTAATTGTAAAAAAAATAAAGGCTGTACTTTGCCTGATGGGATTGATTATAGAAGGAAGAATTCGATACAATAATTTGTAGTAGAATGGCTGAGAAAGAAAAAAATAGAAGAGATTTTATCAACACGTGTTTTCGCTTTGCGGCAGGAGCAAGTTTGGTTGGGGTGACAGGTGTTTTGGCACATAAAACTGTATCGGGAAATACGCTTTGGCAAATTGATACTACAAAGTGTACTCAATGCGGACGATGTGCAACTTCATGCGTAGTGACTCCTTCTGCTGTGAAATGTATTCATGTGTACGATATGTGTGGCTATTGCGATTTATGTGGTGGCTACCTTCGTCCTAATGTGAAAAATATTACAACTGGTGCTGAAAATCAACTTTGCCCAACTGGCGCAATTAAAAGAAAGTATATCGAAGATCCATTCTTTGAATACGAAATAATTGAAGATTTGTGTATTGGCTGTGGCAAATGTGTGAAAGGTTGTGGAGCTTTTGGAAATGGATCACTTCAGTTGCAGGTAAGTCACGATGTATGTGTGAATTGCAATCAATGTGCCATTGCTCGTGATTGTCCTTCTGATGCATTTTCACGTGTGCCAGCTGATGAGCCATATAAGTTTTCAGGCTTCAAAAAAGAAAAGAAAGGCTAACCTATTTCAATACCTTAAACAGATTTCTTAATGTCAGAAATTTTAAAATACTTAACACAAACCTGGAATATAAAGAAGCTTGTCACCATGCTATCTATGTTCATTTTATTAATGACTTCAGGTTTTCCTCTTTTTGCACAACAGCAGCGATTCCCGAAACCAGAGTTCGAGTCAGGTTATACACAACCTGTGACTTCAATGCCTGACGCCCGTTCAGATTTCTTTGCTCTTTTTGATGTCTTTGTACTTATTCTTGCTCTATCATTAATCACTTGGCTGATTTTAAAGAAGCGTTCAAGACGAGGTGTTCTAGCTGTCTCAGTATTCTCTATTCTTTATTTCGGTTTTTTTCGAGAAGGCTGTGTTTGTTCCGTGGGATCATTGCAAAATGTGACTTTAGCACTTTTTCAACCTGAGTACAGCATTCCGATATCTGCATTGGCATTTTTTGTCATTCCTCTTGTGTATACCTTATTTTTTGGACGAACATTTTGTGCAGGCGTTTGTCCCTTGGGAGCCATTCAAGATGTACTCCTATTGCGACCAGTTACGATGAAAACATGGTTGCAGAAAGTTCTGGGTTTAATACCCTATATCTATTTAGGTTTATCAGTTCTATACGCAGCTACGGCTACCGATTTTATTATATGTAGATACGATCCTTTTATAGGAATTTATCGATTCGATGCAACTTTTTTCATGTTTGCTATCGGCGCTATTTTTCTATTGTTGAGTGCTTTTGTCGCTCGACCTTATTGTCGTTTCTTTTGCCCATATGGTGTATTACTAAACTGGATGAGTCGCTTCTCTAAGCATCATCTTACCATTACGCCAAACAAATGTATTCAATGTCGTTTGTGTGAAGATTCATGCCCATTGGGAGCCATTAATAAGCCTGTTCCTGTTAAGGTGATGGAAAGTAGACCATCAGCAACCAAACGATTTATTCGATTAAGCTTGATCATACCATTATTAATGATTTTGGGAGGATGGACACTTTCAAACTTCCATGAAAATCTGGCAAAAGTAAACACGAAAGTCAGCTTGGCAAATGAACTGATGTTATTCAAACCAGATGCGATGTTAGCATCTGTAGAAATAGAAGCTTTTAAAACAGCAGGGACCCCGGTTGAAGAATTGTATTCTGAGGCAGCAGTTATTGTGGAGCAGTTTTATATAGGAGCTTGGTTTTTGGGAGGCTTTTTAGGTTTAGTTTTCGGATTGACTTTGTCTAGCTTATCCGTATTCAAATACCGAGAGGACTACACGCCTGATAAAGGTGAATGTGTGAGCTGTGCTCGCTGTTTGAAATATTGCCCAGTTGAGAAATAACATAGGAATTAGATAAGATTATGAACACGAAATTTTCAAATAAACCAATCAACCTATCTCTGTGGAGAGGTGTCGCTATTGTATCTGGTGTTTTTGCCATCTTAATTTGTGCTATGGTTATTGTCAACTATATGCAAATTAATAAGGTTGATCCTGTCAATACCGAAGTGATTAATTCTTTGGTGGAACGATTAAATGATAATCCAAATGATGCGCAACTTCGAGAACAAATTCGAGAAATGGATTTATTGGTTCGTAAAGCATTTTTCACCAATCAGTGGGAAGTAAGAACAGGAGCTTATCTTTTATTGCTTTCACTTGTTGTGATGATAATTGCAATGCAGATTATGAGAATGGGCAAAAAGACATTGCCTTCAGTCGATGAGGAGTACAGTCAAAATATAATAAGGTATCAGCAAAATGCTAGAAAATGGCTTAGCATCGGAGGGTCTGTTCTAGTTCTGGTAACTCTGATATTAGCTTTTGTTACCCATAAAGATATTGGTACACGATTTACCGATGCTGCAAAAATAGCTAAAGCCGAAACTAAGGCTAATGAAGCTCCAGTTGCTGCTGCTGAGAAATCAAAAGTAATTGAGAAAAAAGCTGTCGTTGAAGAAGCCAGTGCTGAAAAAGTTCAAGCTGAAGAGACTGTAGAGGAGACATCAAAACCTAAACCAGTTGAAAAAGCCGTAGTAACAAAGAAAATACCTGCTGCAAAAAAATATACAGGTCAATACCCAAGTAAGGCAATGATGTCAAACTTTCCTTCTTTCAGAGGGCCGGGTGGTAATGGAATTGCTTATCACAAAAATGTACCTACAGAATGGGATGGAGCTAGTGGTAAGAATATAAAGTGGAAAGTTACGCCAGAACTACATGCCTATAATTCGCCAGTAATTTGGGGTGATAAACTATTCTTGTCAGGAGCAGATGCAAATAAAAAACAGGTTTATTGCTACAATCGAAACTCTGGGAAGTTACTATGGACAGCTGATATTAATAATGTTGCTGGATCTTTAGCTTCTCCTGAGGTTACTCCGGATACCGGACATGCTGCAGCAACTGTAAGTACGGATGGAACTTTTGTTTTTGCGATTTATTCTAATGGTGATCTAGTCGCTTTAGATATGAAAGGAAAATCTGTTTGGTCTAAGAATCTAGGTGTACCTGATAATCATTATGGGCATTCATCCTCCTTAGTTGTTTTTGAAGACAAGCTGATTGTTCAATACGATCATAAAAAATCTGGCAAAGTAATGGCTCTTTCGACTAAAACAGGCGATGAGGTATGGAGTACAGATAGAAAAGTAAAAGTATCGTGGGCATCTCCAGTAGTTGTACAGAATGGCGAAAGGGCAGAAGTGATATTAGCTTCCGATCCTTTTGTGGCTT
>RCNA010000198.1_pt1 | contig 9820 bp, 13 predicted proteins | sample 2041331 | NCBI WGS metagenome assembly RCNA01 (sample SAMN09708233, study PRJNA481090) | Marine sediment metagenome, whole genome shotgun sequencing project. | reverse complement strand
ACTCCAAAAGAAAAAAAACTTTATATAAAAAATTTAGAGTACTAAGAATTAATATAAAAAACAACAATAAAATTTTTAAATTTAAAAAAAACAAATGGAAAACAATTTTAACTTTTTTAAAAAAACAAAATAAAATAACTAGAATAATTAAACCTTACACTAATCATGACTATAGTGCTACAGTATTTGCAAGCCAAGGAAACTCGTTTAAAAAAAAATTTAAAAATAATCTCATAGCTAAAAAAACCTTTAATTACTTTTATGGGGGCTTTATAAAAAAATATTTAAAAAAACGTATGGGCTACGTATATAACTTTAAACACCTGCACAAACCTAAACTTGCTTGTTTAGAGTTTTTTGAAAGTCGTTTAGACTCAGTATTGTATAGATCTAAGTTCTGTTTTAGTGTGAGAAATGCAAGACAGCTCATTTCTCATAAACATATTACAGTAAATGACCACATCGAAAAAAATAAATCTTACATTTTAAAAACAGGTGACCGTGTAAGTATCACTTTAAACTCTTTTTATTTGATAAATGAAAATTTGAAAAAAGTGATAAAGAAAAAAGGTATTTTGCCTTTGCCTGTATGGCCGATACCCCCTAAATATTTACTCATAAATTATAAAACTTTAGAAATTATTTTTGGAAATATAAAAAATTTCAATTTTTCTATTTATTTCCCTTTTAAATTAAATCTAGATTCTATAATTCTTAGCTACTACCGGGACTAAAGAAAGTTTTATTTAACTCTCCCAACAATAACATTCATATATATCAGATTATTTTATGGAGGTAATCAGACTTGAACTGACAACTTTGTGCTTGCAAAGCACACACTCTACCTATTGAGTTACACCCCCTCCTTCCCTCTTCTGTAACAAAAAATTACCTTAAGTTTTTGACACAAATCCTTTAAAATATTTAAAATCCAATATAGAAACATAAAACCCTGAACTTGTAAAAGTTTTTACATTATTCAATACTGAAGATATTTTACTTCTGAATTTTTTTGTTTCTATATAAGAAGGAATAATTTCTTTAATATTATAAAAATAATACACGTATAAAATAAGCAACAAATTAAAAAGCAAAGAAAAACTTATCATAACATCAAACTGTGCCATATTTAAAAACTTGTATAGAAAAAATCTATATTAAGACGATTTTATGCATACTATATTTCTATATCTTTTTTTTTAATTTTAATAAATAGAAACTCGTTTGGTGGAACTGGTAGACACGTCAGACTTAAAATCTGATTCCAATTATGGAGTATCGGTTCAAGTCCGGTAACGAGTAAAATATTTACAAGAACCAAAATGATGGAAATTGGTAGACATGCTAGGTTTAGGTTCTAGTTCCCATAAAGGAGTGGGGGTTCAAGTCCCTTTTTTGGTAAAGTTAAAATATTCCTAGATAAATTAAAAAAGTCCAAAAAAACTAATTACTTTCATATTATTTTTACCTCATGTAGGTACGAAAATAAAAAATAAATTTTCAAATAATTCAAAGAAAAAATATAATATATATAATCTCAATGCCTACTTATAATCAACTTTGTAACAAGAAAAGAAAAAGAAGAAAAAGAAAAAAAACACCCGCTTTAGAAGGCTCACCTCAAAAAAAAGGAATTTGTACGAAATTAGTACTAAGAACACCTAAAAAACCAAACTCAGCTTTACGTAAATTAGCAAAGCTAAAATTAACAAATAACAAAAGAATATATGCTTACATACCTGGAGAAGGGGAACATAACTTACAAGAATACTCCAACGTAATTATTAGAGGGGGTAGGGTAAAAGATTTACCAGGCATAAAATACCAATTAATAAGAGGAAAACTTGATTTTCCTGGACTAACTAAACGAAAAACTTCTAGGTCTAAATACGGTACAAAAAAAATTAAAAAATATCTATAAGTTTATACTAAAATAACGCAAGAACTATATGAAAAAATTAAAACAGAAAATATTTACCCATTATATGGAAAATGGTAAAAAACAAACTAGTGAGAGTATCTTATTAAAAACTTTAAAACTAATACAAAAATCGAACAAACAATTTCATATTGGAATAATAAAATTAGCCATTGTAGGATCAACCCCTATGTTCCGAGTAATGAAACTAAAGACCAAAAATAAGAAGAAAAAATCTGCTGCACTAAGCAAGGGAATTCCGACATTTGTATCTAGTTACCATTTCCGTGCATCATGGGCATTGAAACATATCATTCTTGCATCGAAAAAAAAAAAAAAATCTAACATTTTTCACCAACAATTAAAACACGAAATTTTACTAAACTCTGAATATGAGGGAGACGCTGTGAAACTTAAAAATGAATTACAAAAACAAGCTTTACAAAAAAAAAAATTCTTCAGACATTACCGCTGGTAGGTTATATTGTATATGTAAAAAATATGGTTTAAGCCCATTCTATAAGGATTACCCTATTACCTTTTGCGTTTGATAGGATTTGAACCTATAACCTTTGGGACCGAAATCCAGTGCTCTATCCAAATTTGAGCTACGAACGCTATACCAGGTGCAGTGATTCATTACTACGTTTTAACTTTGATTTAGAGTTAATCGGTTATCTTTGTATAAATTAAAAGAAATAAAAAGGTCTAAATGAAATCATTTTTAAAAATCTCTATATTACAATGATTCAACAACAAACAATCTTAAAAGTTGCTGATAATTCAGGTGCAAAAACAGCGAAATGTATAAAAATTTTAGGAGGATATAAAAAAAAATATGCTAAATTAGGGGATATTATAGTAATTTCAGTACAAAAACTTAGAAATAAATCAAAACTTACATCTAAAGTTAAAAAGGGTGGAATTTACAAAGCCTTGATTATAAAAACAAAAAAAAAAATAAAAAAAAAAGATGGTACCATCACTTTTTTTAACAAAAAAAACATATATAATAACTCTGTTGCCTTAATAAGTAAAAAGGGTTTACCCATCGCAACTAGAATCAGTGAACCCGTGCCCTTAACTTTAAAAAAAAAACAATTTATAAAATTCATTAGTATTTCAACAGGATTATTATAAAAATGCATTTTTTAGAGTGTTATTACAAAAAAATCATAAAGCGAGATCTATTAAATAAATTCAAATACTTAGATACAAACAAGTTACCCGAATTAAAAAAAATCATTTTAAATTTTGGAAATAAAAACCGTACTATTCAGAAAATAGCAATAACTCTTCTATCTCTAGAACTTATAACTAAACATAAAAGTACCATAACGGTGTCAAAAAATCCTAATGTTCTTCTTAAAATTCAAAAAGGTCACCCAGCAGGTTGTAAGGTAATCTTAACAAAAAAAGTTATGTATACTTTCTTAGGGAAACTTCTTATAGAAATTTTACCAAAAATTAAAAATTTTTCAGGTTTGAAAATTAAAATTAAAAACAACACATTTTCTTTTGAACTTAGTAATAATGATATTTTACTAAAAGAACTTGAAGAGCAATATCCTTTATTTAGTGACTTACCTAATTTGAGCATAAGTGTCGAAACAAACTCAAAAACGGAAAAAGAATTGCTATTCTTTATAAAATCACTGAAATTACCAATAAATTCACCTTTTTAAATTAAAAAGGTTGTATAAAACAAACCTTTCGGATAAGTGGTCGAGAGGTTTAAGGCGTTAGTTTTGAAAACTATTGTATTTATAAAAAAATACCGTGGGTTCGAATCCCACCTTATCCTAGAGAACTCTTTGTAAATTAAACCAAGGCTAAATAACATAACCGGCTAATGTATTAGATTGCAAATCTTAGAATACTGGTTCAAGTCCAGTTTTAGCTTTACAAAATATTATTGAAATGAAGTTAACAATTCTTATAACAATTTTAAAAATTCTTAGTATTATCGTACCGGTACTCATAGCAGTAGCATTCTTTACAGTTGCAGAAAGAAAAATAATGGGAGCCATACAAAGACGTAAAGGGCCTAACGTTATTGGATTTTTAGGTTTACTACAAGCGCTCGCAGACGGCTTAAAATTGTTTGTAAAAGAAACGACTTTACCCAGTAATTCAAATATCATAATATTTATACTAGCACCACTATTAGCATTTACCTTAAGTTTAATAGGATGGGCTGTTATTCCATTTTCTAATCAAATTGTAATTGCAGATATAAATTTAGGGATTTTATATCTATTCGCAATATCTTCATTAAACGTTTACGGTATAGTTCTTGCAGGTTGGTCAAGTAACTCTAAATACGCCTATTTAGGAGCTCTAAGATCTGCAGCCCAAATGATTTCTTACGAAATTTCTATTAGTTTCATAGTATTAACTGTTGTTCTTTCTTCGGGTTCATTTAACCTGAGCACTATAGTATTGGCACAAACAAAAACATGGTTTATCGTACCATTATTACCTATGTTTATTATTTTTTATATTTCAATGCTTGCTGAAACTAACAGGCATCCTTTTGATTTACCCGAAGCAGAAGCCGAGTTAGTGTCCGGTTATAATGTAGAATACTCAGCAATGACATTTGCACTATTTTTTTTAGCTGAATACTCCAATATGCTGCTGATGAGTTCTTTTGCAGCTATATTATTTTTAGGAGGCTGGTTACCTATTTTTAATATCCCCCCTTTTTCAATAATGCCTGGTAGCTTTTGGCTTAGTATGAAAATAATACTAGGTGTTGTTTTTTTTATTGTAACAAGAGCAACCTTGCCGAGATACAGATATGATCAGTTAATGCAACTTGGCTGGAAATCCTTTTTACCTCTATCATTAGGTTACGTTATCTTCGTATCAGGTACCCTAATAAGTTTTAATTGGTTACCGAATTAAAAAATTTAACTGAGTCTTTAAACATAAAACTAAAGATTATTAATTCATAACTGATAATTAAAAATACACTTAAGATAATTTGACTAACCACATCTGGAGGAGTAAGCAATGTTGAAACAATGACAAAAAAATAATAAAAAATTTTACGTATTTTTTTAAGTACTTGGAAATTGTTTTTCATCCAATAAAAAAAAAAAACTATAAACATAGTAATTTGGCAATAAAACCCACAAATATAATAAAACTCTAAATAAAAATTTAGATACTCATTCATTTTTGCCTCAAAATATAAAGTTATAGATTTTACTGCTGCAAAATTTTGATAGCTTATAAAAAAATTCCAACTTAATGGTAACAGTATGAAATTAAAAATTAAAATAAAAAGGCAAAAAACAAAAACCACAGTTTTTAAAACAAACTTTATTTTAGAATACTCTGATCTGTAAAGTCCTGGCGAAATGAATGCCCATAAATGATAAACGACGTAGAAAATAATAATTTGATTACCAAAAAACATAACAAGGCTAATAAAAACTGAAAAAATTTCTGTAATATCCGTAAATATAAAATAAACAAACTCTTTGTTCAAATTCATCAAAGTTGGTTTTATAGTTATAAACAATAAAGCTTCTTTATAGCAATAGCTAACTAAAACCGTTGTACTCCAAGTAAGTGCTAAAAGCAATGACCTATTTTTTATTTCAAAATAATATCTGTAAAAAATCATAATTTATAAAAATATTAGGAAAATAGTTCAGAAAGGTAGAACAGTGGTTTCCAAAACCAAAGGACAGGGGTTCAACTCCCCTTTTTCCTGTTTTTTTTTAATAAAGAATTTTTTAATTCTTTAACCAAATAGATAATTTTTTTTTTTAAACTAAAAAGATCTCCAAATAATAAAACGCATATACATAATAGTATGAAAATTTGACCGAAACTAACATTTCTCATATCGAAAATTTTATATTGCAATTATAGTAACTAAATAAAAAAGTATTTTTTGATAAAAAGGCTTATAGTTCAGTTGGTAGAACATGCCGCTCATAACGGTATAGACGTAGGTTCAAATCCTGCTAAGCCTAATAAAATTTATATGCAATTTAATTTTAAAAACCACCAAGCATCAAAAACTAAAAAATATATAGTAAAAAATAATATTATTTTATTCTCAAACGGCGCAAATCAAAGCTCTTCAAACTGGAGATTAACAGAACAAGAACTTTATAAATTAAATTTGAATTATCACAAAATATACAACAATGCCGCAATAAAGGTAATAAAAAACACGATTTTTAAGAATTCCCAACAAATAGTTAATAGTACGTTTTTTTTCTTAACGCTAAAACAAAACAATAGTATAAAATTATTACTAAATAAAAGCTTAATATTTAAAAGTTTACAAAATATAAAATTTACTTTATGCTCTATGAAATTGAATGATAAAATTTATTCAATTCCTCAATTAAAAAATATATACTCATTAAAATACAACATTTCTATAAAAATGTTGTACCAATTCTTGGTAACTAATTTAAAATTGTCTTACACTTTTAAATTCAAAAACCAATAGACTTCGAAACAATGTGATTTGAACACATGACCTTCTAATCCCAAATTAGACGCGCTACCGGGCTACGCTATGTTTCGTTTAAAATTAAAAACATTGAAGGGAGCAGGATTTGAACCTACGATGATACTATATCAACAGATTTACAATCTGCCGCTTTAAACCACTCAGCCATCTCTTCTTATAATTATCTTCTACGAAACTTTTGTCGTTTCCTTACTTTCTTTTTTTTTCGACACCCGTTGTACGAATAAGAATCGTAATTTTTAACTACTCTAATGTAAAAATATCGCTTTAAATGTCTTATAAGAAACTTCTTATAAAATCCTACATTACTTAAGTGTAATGCTATAGGTTTATTTTTTAAAAAACTAATTTTTAACCGCCTCAATGTATGAAAAAAACGATTTAATACCATTATTCTAATTTTTTTCTGTTTTCCTTTGAAATTTACAGAACCTGCTGAGTGTTGAAATTTTAAATTACCTAATGCATCAGTAATGTGTAATAGAGTATTTGTAGCTGAAAATGAAAAATGCATAATATACTGGATTAAGAAACCACTTTTTATCCGTTTTTCAGACTCTACTAATCGTCGTTGCTTAAACAATAAAAAATATAAACTTTTACACTGCTGCTTCATATCCAATATATCTTTTAACTTAAAAATATATTTGTTTATTTTTTTTAAATAAAAATACCTTTTTTTAAAATACCAATAGTTTAAAAACATTTTACTTTTTTTTAGACTTTTTTTATTACGATCTATCAACTGAATATGAAACTAAAACTCTTAAAACCAACAACTCCCTCACAACGGCATTTAATAAAACTAAGTAACAAAAATTTAAGAAAAAAACCTATTATAAAAACGAAAATAAGTGGTTCGTCAAACTCATCAGGTCGAAACAACTCCGGAAAAATAACTGTAAGACGAAAAGGAGGGGGGCACAAAAAAAAATACAGAAAAATTGACTTCTTAAGAAATGATCAATCAACTGGAATTGTTAGCAGTATCGAATATGATCCAAACAGAAAAGCAAATATAGCTTCAGTATATGATTATATAAAAAAAAAATTTTTTTATATAATAGCACCCAAAAGATTGACTATTGGAAATATTGTAAAATCAGGTCCTGGATCTGGACCTTTTACAGGAAACTCTTTACCTCTTTTTGAAATACCTGAAGGTAGCTTTATTCATAATATCGCACCAAAAAAATTTAAAAAAGCCCAACTAACTCGATCCGCAGGCACTTTCTCGGTATTGAAAGAAAAAACATCAAAATACGCAAAAATAAAATTAAACTCGGGAGAGGAAAGGTCCATCCCTTCACAATGCTACGCTTCCATAGGAACAGTATCAAACGAGCTCTATTTCCTAACTCGGTTGGGGAAAGCGGGGCAATCCAGATGGTTAAATAAAAGACCTAAGGTTAGGGGTGTAGCTATGAACCCCGTAGACCATCCACATGGAGGTGGCGAAGGTAAAAAATCTGGGAAAAATTTAACACCTTGGGGTAAACCTAATATAAAGGGTTCTACTAGTAGATCCAAAAATAAACAAATTTTAAAAAACAGATGAGACGCTCAAAATGGAAAGGTCTGTACGCAGATATCAGGTCAAAAAACCTGAAAAACTTAAAAAAAACTAAAGATGACTTATTAATTTCAAGAAATTCATCAATAATTCCAAAGTTTATTGGGTTAACTTTTAAAATTTACACAGGTAAAAATTTTAAAAAAGTAAGTGTTACCGAAGAAATGGTTGGATGTAAGTTTGGAGAATTTTCTAGAACTCGCTCAGAATTTGTTTTCAAAAAAAAAAGAAAAAAAAAGAAAAAATGAGAAATTGGAAATTTAAATATTTTGAAAAAAATATAAAGGAATCACACTCCTACGTTTTTAAAAGTTTAGAAATAAAACATTATATACAAAAATTCTTAAAAGACTACAAACTTGTATTGCATAGCTATCAATTAAATTTTTCTAATTCAACTATACACGTATTTGTTTCTGTACACAAGCAAAGACTCAATAAAAAAAAAAACGAAAAAAAAAAAACGAAAAAAAAAACCTTCTTCATAAGAAAACTACTAAGAAAACTAGAAAAAAAAAAAACTCTCCGCAATAATGAGACAAATAAACACCTAGAAACTGGTACCTTGGACATCCGATATAAGAATGAGTACAAACTAATAACACTGTACGTAAAAAAGAAAAGTCACCTTATAAAAAAATCATTTATATTAAAATGTAATGATATCAAAAACGATAAATTAAACAATTTCACAGAAAAATTAATAGAAGGTTTATCACTTTTTACCAAAAATAAATTTAATATAATTTTAACTTTACAAAACATGAACTTAATGGTAAACTATAATCAAAATAAAGAATCGTTTAAGAACGCTAAATTAAAACTACAAAGATTTGAAAAATCTGACTTCTTTTATCTAGGTACTTATATTTTAATTACATTTGTAACACAGAATAACTCAGAAAAATTACTAACGGACTTTATTTCTAAAGAATTGCGAACCACAAAACGACATAATTTTTTTTTATATTTTATAAAAGAAGGTTTGACGCTAATGTTAGATCAAAAATTTTCAAAAATTTTAGGAATTAAGATAATCATTAAAGGAAGGTTAAATAACGTAATGAGATCTACCTCTAAAAAAATAACAATAGGTAAAATATCATTAATACAACCTAACTCAAAATTAATTTCTTCAGAAACAACTGCCTACGGCAGAAATGGTACCTTAGGCGTGAAAATATGGGTTTTAAAAAAAGAAAACACTGAAGCCCTAGTAAACCATTGTTAATCAAAAACATCTACTAACACTTTTTTTCTGTATATAATAATAGTATTGATTGATTAAAATAGTTTAAACACAAAAATACAACATAAATGTTTTTACAACCAAAAAAAATAAAATACAAAAAAACTAAAAAAGGGAAACTGAGAAAATTAGAATTTAAATCAAACAATCTGAAATTTGGGACTATTGGATTAAAAGCCGAAAATTCCGCGATTATAAACTCTCGTCAAATAGAAGCTGCTAGACAAGCTATCTCAAGAAAAATAAAAAAAAAAGGAAAAATTTGGATTCGTATTTTTCCTGATTTACCTATTACTGCAAAACCTATTTCATCCAGAATGGGTAAAGGTAAAGGTGCGATCTCTCATTGGGGAGCTAGAGTAAGAGGTGGCTCGATACTTTTCGAAATTTGCGGAGTTAAAGATATTAGAATAGTGTTAGCAGCTTTAAAAACAGGAGCTGCTAAATTACCTGTGAGAACTCGGATTTTAAAATAAAATTTTTCAAGATACTGTATGAATGGGATATTATATTAAAATAGTAACTAAACTTAAAAAAAATATATATTAAATATATGAATATGTAGCTCAGTCGGTA
>RCNA010000197.1_pt1 | contig 9830 bp, 7 predicted proteins | sample 2041331 | NCBI WGS metagenome assembly RCNA01 (sample SAMN09708233, study PRJNA481090) | Marine sediment metagenome, whole genome shotgun sequencing project. | reverse complement strand
AAATACAGCCTTATTATTTAAGCATTATAACATTAGTTTTTGGGAATTTCCAGATACTAATTTGTGTCCGCCAATTCCTGGGCGTGCAGATTATATTCATCATATTGCTGATTTATTAAAATCATCTAAAATCTCAGACAACATTAATGTTTTAGATATAGGGACAGGAGCGAGTTGTATTTATCCCCTTTTAGGGCATGCTGAATATAATTGGAATTTTGTAGCAACAGATATTGATGAAAACTCTTTGAAATATGCTCAAAACATCATCAATAAAAATGAATTAAATGCTGCTATTTCTTTAAGACACCAAAAAGATGCTTCGCAAATTTTCAATGGTGTTTTAAATGAAGATGACAGGTTTTCTGTGTCTATCTGTAATCCACCATTTTATAAATCGGAAGCTGAAGCTTTAGAGGCAACAAGTCGAAAATTAAAAGGCTTAAATAGGGAAGGAGATAAGGTTGTTAGAAATTTCTCAGGCACTCAAAATGAATTATGGTATAAGGGCGGAGAAAAAGCATTTATCCATAACTACCTGTATGAAAGCTCTTTGTTTAAAGAACAATGTGTTTGGTTTACAACTTTAGTTTCTAAAAAGGATTTGGTAAAAGGGATGTATGCGTCTTTAAAGAAATTAGGTGCCACAGATATTAAAACTATTAATATGGGACAAGGCAATAAAATATCACGTGTTGTTGCTTGGACTTTTAAATAGAAAAGTATCGAAAACTAAGATTTTATGTAGTTCTCGATACAATTCATGTTGAGCGTCACTCTAAATTATATTATGTTATTTCTTTTCTTTCTTTCTGTGATCAGTTTTAATAAATACTCCTGCTTGTAATCGGTGTAAGTTTAAGCCTTTTATTTTTCTGTTTAAGTAACCCAATTGCAAATTACAAGATTTTGAAATGTTTATACCTAGGGCCGCATACAATCTATTTTCAGTAAGTGCATCTTTTTGTATGGTTGCTAAAAACTCGTTGTTTAATCTAATAAACAGGCTATTATTTAATTTGATTTTAGTGCCAAATCGATATCGTAAACGGTGTAATGTTTCTTTGAATTCTAATTTATGAAGAAATCTTTGTTCTACTCTAAAGCGATGGTCTATAGGTAAATTAGAAATTTTATGTTTATAAACTATTTGTTCGAATATCCGGTTTTCATAAGTATGAGGTTTATCTGTGTAAAAACCACCATCAATATCTCCATATCCATAGGCAAGTGTTGTAGTGATTTTTGGGGAAACGTGGTAATTTAAACCTCCATAGAGTAATATGAAATTAAAATTTTCTGCTACTTCAAACATCCATGCTTGTGCTAATGTACTTATGCTAAATTTATCTGAAACTCGGTGTGTTCCTGCATAAGTAAACCATGACCCTGTTTTGTCCTCTTGATTAGATTGTGAATGGCAATTTGATATTGAAACAATAAGTATTAATATAGTTAGTAGGTGTTTCATGGTTATTTTTTAATTTTTTCAATCTGTCCCGATAACTATCGAGATTGTTTATTCATCGCATTTCTATTTTAATAAATAGGAATTCATGAATCTTTGATTTCAGAATCGATTTCAATAACTATTAAATTTAAGTAAGATTCTGAACAACTTCAGAATGACAAATTAGTATAATTAAATGAAAAAGGAGCCCATAAAGAGCTCCTTTTACGGTTAATAAGAACCTATTAAAAGTGTTCGTGTAAGTGATGATGTTCATCAATTAGTGGTCCACCTTCAATAATTTGTTCGGATGCTTGTTGAGCAAATTTCTCAAAGTTTAAGTGGAATGAGTGTGCTAAATGAATAGCTTTTCCAACATAAGCACCTTTTTGTAACCAAGTGTTCATCGGGTCTAAAATCTCTGATGGTACACCAGGACAGTATTTTGGCATATATAATCCGAAAATAAAGTTTTGCTCGTAATCTACATTATCCAATTCTCCATTAAGGATTGCAGTAATCATTGCTCTTGTATATTTTAATTTTATACGAGATCCAACACCGTAAGGTCCTGCACTCCATCCTGTATTAATTAACCAAACATTTACACCAGCTTCTGTCATTTTTTTACTTAACATTTCACCGTAAACTGTTGGGTGTAATGGCATAAAAGGTTCTCCAAAACAAGCAGAGAATGATGGTACAGGTTCAGTAATACCTGCTTCAGTTCCTGCTACTTTTGCAGTATAACCAGAGATAAAGTGATAAGCCGCTTGACCAGGAGTTAATTTAGATACTGGAGGCAATACACCAAAGGCATCACAAGTTAAGAAGAATATATTCTTAGGGTTGTCTGCGTATAATGTTTCTTGAATGTTGTCTATATGATGAATAGGGTAACTTACACGTGTATTTTGTGTAATACTACCGTCCATATAATCTGGTTCACCATTATCTTTAATTACTATGTTTTCAAGTAAAGCACCAGGCTTAACAGCTCTAAAAATGTCTGGTTCTTTTTCTTCAGATAAGTCGATTACTTTAGCATAACATCCGCCTTCAAAGTTGAAAATGGTATTGTCTGCTGTCCAACCGTGCTCATCATCACCAATTAATTTTCTGTCTGGATCTGCAGATAAGGTTGTTTTTCCTGTTCCTGATAATCCAAAGAATATAGCTGTGTCACCTTTTTTACCAACATTTGCTGAACAATGCATTGGTAATACATTTTTTTCAATTGGTAAAATTAAGTTTAAGGCAGAGAAAATACCTTTTTTCATTTCTCCTGTATAAGCAGATCCTCCAACTAAAGCTATTTTCTGTGTAAAGTCAAGAATTGAGAAATTACCTTGACGAATACCATAAGCTTTTGGGTCTGGACATTCATATCCAGGAGCACAAAGGATTAACCAGTCTTCATTAAAGTTTTCTAATTCTTTAGCACTAGGTCTTAAGAACATATTGTAAACAAACATGTTTGACCAAGGCAATTCTGTTACCGTTCTAATGTTAGTTCTATATTCTGGTTCTGCACATACATAACCATCTCTAGCATAAATTTCTTTTCCAGATAAGTATTTAGTGATTTCGTTTTTTAACTTATCAAAGTTTTCTGGAGATACCGCTTTATTTGTTTTTCCCCACCACACTTTATCTGCTGTATAATCATCTTTTACAAGAAAACGGTCTTGAGGAGAACGTCCAGTAAACTTACCTGTATTAATAGCAAGCGTTCCGTTTGCTGTTTCTTTCCCCATACCTTTATCAACTGTGATTTTTTGAAGTTCTTCAGGTGATAAATTCCAATGTACATTTACATCTTTTAATCCATATTGTTCTAAATCTGGATTTTTTGTCGCTGTTGTTTTCATTTTTATTTAATTTAAAGGTTCCTACTAATAATTTTATTTAAAATGGCCATATTATTGGCACGAGTACTAATGTTATGATGAAAAATAGAAGCAGTAATGGCGCGCCTACTTTTAAGTAATTCATGAATTTGTATCCTCCAGCAGTCATGACCATAGCGTTTGTTGTTGTTCCTATTGGTGTTAAAAAGGCTGTTGATGCGCTAATGGCAACTACAATCATAAATGGTTCAGGCGATAGGTTTAGTGAGCCAGCAGCAAGTATGGCTATAGGCGCCATTAATACTGCTGTTGCTGAGTTATTGATTACTTGACTGAACGTTGTAGTTAATAAAAACACACCTCCTAATAATGCTATTGGATGAATAGAGCCTAAGTAATTTACTAAGCCATTAGCGATAACTTGAGCTGTTCCTGTTTTTTGTAGTGCTATACCCATAGGTATCATTGCAGCAATCATGACTACACTTGTCCAACTAATACCTTTATATGCTTTTGAAATGGGTACACATCCTGTTAATAAAACCACACCTGCTGAAATTAATGCTGCCATAGATCCAGGAACAATTTTGAAAACCATCATCACAATCATCAGGATTAATGCTCCCAACGCGATATATGATTTTGAACTAAGGCTTTCTACATTTTTAGCCATTCCTTCTGGGCTACCAATAATTACTAGGTTTTCGTGTTGCTTTTTTAAATCATCTATATGTTCCCAGGTACCTCGTATTAAGAATGCATCACCTGCTTTTACGGTAATTTCTTTATCCAATAAAGGTTTTCTATTTCTAGAAGCGGCTAAAAGCTGAATACCAAAACGTTTAAAGTAATTGTTTAATTTGTATTTTCTTCCTACTAATATAGAGTTAGGATTCACAATCACTTCAGTCATACCAACCTCTTGATTAATAAGGTTGTGTTTCAATTCATCAGTAATAGGTTCTAGAGGTAAAAGTCCTAATCTGAAGGTAATCATCAATTTATTTATAGCTTTTGTATCTCCTTTGACGGTAATAATATCATGGTAAATAAATGCTGTGCTAGGGTCTGGAAATTCTATAAATTGAGGTATCTTTTTTAATAAATTTGGATGTCTTCTTCTTATTCGAATAATAGATATATTATAATCTTTTTCAAATTGCCACGCTTCCAATTTGGTGTTTAGTAAAGGCGATATAGATCTTACACGTAAACGGTAGTAACCACTATCAATTTTATAAGCTTCAATCCAATTGTGCAATGTAGATTCAATATTTACGGGCTTGTTGTTTGTTTTGTTTTCTGGTAATAATTTATAACCTATATATCTAAAATAAATCAATGCTACAATTAGTAATGGTAAACCAATTAGCGCGAATTCAAAAAATGAGAATCCTTCAAAACCAGCTTCTACTAAAGCATTACTTGCTATAATGTTTGGAGGTGTACCTGTTAAAGTTAATAAACCTCCTGTGTTAGAGCCAAAGGCTACAGGTATTAACATTTTAGAAGGTAAAGTGCCAATACTCCAAGCAGATGAAATGGTAAGGGGCATTAGCGTAGCTACTGTACCTGTATTACTTACAAATCCAGATAAAACACCAGCTCCAAGCGTTATAATTACTAATAACTTAGGAACACTTTTTCCTGCCCATTCTACAAATTTCTTACCAGCAAGCGCTGTCCAACCTGTTTGTGCAATCCCTTCACCAATTATAAATAGAGCAGCAATCATAATAACCGTAGGGTTACTAAAACCACTTAATGTTTCTTTAGAATCTAAAATACCAGTTAAAAATAAACTCAACATAGAAATTAATGCCACAATATCTGGTGTAAACTTTCCCCAAACAAAGAGACCAATAGTTATTACTAAAATGGTGAGCATTAAATAGATCATATATTAATATTGTTTATTAATTTTACTGTATATTCTGTTTTTAAATATACAGTTTATAATTAATAATAGTGTAAAATTAAGGTTACTAGTTCCTAATATTTATGACGAATGTCATGCTTTGAACAGAGTGCTAATTTTTCAATTATTGTTATATTTAGAACAAAAAAAATGAAGAATGTGTTAACGAATACGTTTTCGTTATAGTGAGTTTTACGATATTAAAGATTTTTAATAAAGATTATAATTTCAATTGATTAAATTATTAGTTGAAAAATTAAAAAAATGCATATGAAATTAGATATTCTTGCTTTTGGAGCCCATCCAGATGACGTTGAATTAGGATGTGGTGGAACTATTGCAAAAGAAGTTGCCCATGGTAAAAAAGTAGGCATTATAGATTTAACAAGAGGCGAGTTAGGAACTAGAGGCACCGCTGAAACTAGAGATGAAGAAGCGTTTAACGCTGCAAAAATTTTGGGAGTGAGTATGCGAACCAACATGGAGTTTTCTGATGGTTTTTTTGTGAATGATAAAATACATCAATTAGAAATTATTAAGATGATACGAAAATATCAACCAGAAATAATACTTTGTAATGCTATTGATGATAGACATATTGATCACGGAAAAGGGAGCAAATTAGTAAGCGACGCTTGTTTTTTAAGTGGATTGGTGAAAATTGAAACCAAAGATGATGGCATATTGCAAAAACCTTGGCGACCAAAACAAGTATACCATTATATACAATGGAAAAATTTAGATTCTGATTTGGCAGTTGATGTTTCTGGGTTTATAGATAAAAAAATGGAAGCTGTATTGGCTTATAAAACACAGTTTTTTGATACCAATAGCAAAGAACCAGAAACACCTATATCTAGTAAAAACTTTACAGATAGTATTATATATAGGGCTAGAGATTTAGGACGATTAGTTAGCGTTGAGTATGCAGAAGGTTTTACGGTTGAACGTTATGTAACGGTTGATAGTTTGTTTGATTTAAAGTAGTTACGTTTGCTGACTATTTTATTTTCATTTTCAATAGAAAATATTAAAAAAGTCTTTGTAGATACCATTGAAATAATTTACATTTGCACACGCATTACAAAATGCGTTACACGGTAGTTGTAGCTCAGTTGGTTAGAGCATTGGTTTGTGGTACCAAGGGTCGCCGGTTCGAATCCGGTCTTCTACCCAAAAAGCAAAAGCCTTTCAAGAAATTGAAAGGCTTTTTTTGTGTATTTACTTGAATAGTTTAATCTAATTTCAAGCGTTCATCCCTATTAGCCAATTCCCATGCTGTATGAAAAATAAGTTTAGCTCGTGTTTCTAAAAACTCATAATTAATTTTATCTGGTGTATCCGATGGTTTATGATAATCGGCATGCGTACCATTAAAATAGAAAATAACAGGAATGTTGTTTTTTGCAAAATTGTAATGGTCTGAGCGGTAATAAAAACGGTTTGGATCATCATCATCATTATACGTGTAGTCAAATTCTAAATTGAAATATTTTTTATTTATCTCCTCTGAAACATTGTGTAATTCTTTACTCAATTTATCAGAACCTATAAGGTATAGATAGTTTTTACCTCCTTCTTCATGTTTAGGATCAACACGACCAATCATATCTATATTTAAATTGGCTACTGTATTTTTTAAAGGAAAAACAGGGTCTTCATCTGCATAATAACGCGAACCGTAAAGTCCAATTTCTTCTCCAGTTACATGTAAAAATACAATGGTACGCTTTGGCCCGTTTCCTTCTGCCTCTGCTGCTTTGAAAGCTTCGGCTATTTCTAATATGGCAACAGTTCCAGAGCCATCATCATCTGCACCATTATTAATATCTCCGTTATTACTAATACCAATATGATCCAAATGTGCAGATATAATAATAACTTCATCTGGTTTTTCACTTCCTTTAATATATGCAATTACATTTTCTGAATCTTTTATACCACTACTAAAGTAACTTGCTGGAATCTCTTGAAAATAATCACCTTCAGCAATAGGAGACGGAATGTTGTTAGTTTGATAATGACTCTTGATAAATTCAATAGCTTTTTTTTGCCCAGGTTCTCCAGTTTTTCTTCCTTCATACTCATCAGAAGCATAAGTGTAAAGCATATCTTTAAGCTCACTAGAAGTTATGGTTTCTGCAAAAGTTTCAGGATTAACTGCCTTTTCAGTTTTATTTTGTGAGGAGCTACAAGATGTAAAAAATGCTGCAGCACAGATAAGAAGTACTAGGTTTTTCATGTGTCAATAATATTTTAGATATGCAATATTACAAAAAGGAACGTTTTTACTAGACGATTTTGAGTCTATTTTAACAATTCATTATTTGTGTCAACTGCTAATCGATGCTCTTGATTTGCAATTTGCCACATGGTAGTAAAAATGAGTTTAGTACGTTTTTCTAATAACGGATAGTCTATTTTATCAGGTGTATCTGTTACTTTATGATAATCGTCGTGTTCTCCATTAAAGTAAAAAATTACTGGAATACCATGAAAAGCAAAATTATAATGATCTGATCGTTCATAGTAATCATTAACATCTCCTTCGATATTAAACCTGTAATCTAGATTGATATTAAAAAAACTGTTATTTACTTTTTCAGAAAGATAGTGCAACTCTTTACTTAATCTATCTGAACCAATTAGGTATAGATAGTCTTTTTTATTTTCATGATACTTATCAATTCTTCCAATCATATCTATATTAAGATTGGCTATGGTGTTCTCAAGAGGAAAAACGGGGTGTTTAGTATAGAATTCTGAACCTTTTTTTCCAATTTCTTCAGCAGTTAGATGCAGAAAAAGAATACTACGTTTTGGAGTATAACCATCATTTTTAGCTAATTTAAAAGCCTGTGCCATTTCCATAAGTGCTACGGTTCCAGAGCCATCATCATCTGCTCCATTATTTATAAGCCCTTCCTTAGAAATACCTAAGTGATCTAAATGGGATGAAATAATAACAACTTCTTCTGGGTATTCAGAACCTTCTATATAGGCTAATACATTTTCCGAGTCTTTTATAACGCCACCAAAGAAACTTGCTGGAATAGTTTGATAATAGTTAGTGCCTCCAAAAGGAGATTCAATGTTCTCGTTTTCATAATAAGATTTCAAGAACTCAGCAGCTAGTTTTTGTCCAGGTTCACCAACTCTCCTACCTAGAAATTCATTGGATGAGAATTTATATAAATGAGTCTTTAGCTCATCAGCACTTATGGTGTTTGCGTATTTGATTACTAATGTACTGTCTACTAACGCTATGTTGTCTTTAACATCTTGTATTTTGGCTGTATATTTTTTTGTGGCACAAGTACCTATCAATGCAAACAAAGAGAGAATATAAAAAGTCTTCATGTATATTAAGCAATTAATAATGACATGTAACTTACAGTCAAATCATCCTCTTGGGGCGAGAAAATTATTAGTCTGTTAGTTTCATTTTTTAATCGAATGTAAATATACAAATTAAAAGAGGAAATTACTTACTCGTCAAATGAAATGCCTTCTAATTCAGAATCATCAATTTCAATATCAAGATTTTCTAATTCTTCAATAGATTGTTCTTCCAATTTGTTTTCTGTGGCTTCAATAGCCTCAGTGTTTACAACTTCAGTTTTGGTAAAAATAGATTTATAGGTTATAATTGCCAAAGCCATAATAGTCAATAGAAAGGTGAACTGTATAATTTTTTTAACGCTCCCCGTTTTTTTAGAAAGGTAAAATGCTATGATACCAAAGACTATTGCTGTTATTGCAGGAATAACTGCTAGGTTTGAAATAGGTAAAACAGAAAAAATAATGGCGAAAATCGATGCTATTAAAGCTAGAATAGTAAACAGTTTTTTCATCTTAAATGCATTTAGTGTTTTAAACCAGTAGCCGATTTTATTTTTAACTCTCCAGTACCAACAGGTATTTTGAATTTTCCATATACCGGAATTTTATTGTCGTCTGCAGTAAGCCATAAAGTACCATTTATAGTATTTGAATTTGCAGAACCTAAAGTTATTTTATGGCATGTCTTACTTCCTAAAGCTGTAGAAATAGTCTCTTTTCCTAAGTAAGTTACTTTGGCTTTAACTTCTTCTCTGTCAAATAAAATAGTGAATGTTTTGGTAGTTCCAGAGCTTAAATTTGTTAAATCAAAAGTTCTTATGGTGTATAAAGTAGAGATAATATCCTTAGTATCGGCGCCTATAGGCACTGTTTTCTTTTGAACCCATTTACTCTTTTTTGTTTGTACCGTTTTTACTGTTTTAGTTTTATGGCTAAAGGTGTACTTCATGTTTTTATAATAACCACCTTCGTTAATATCTCTATTGTACAAATAAGGTTTTAACGTTTTTGGATTTACATAACTTTCATACAAATCCCTGATTTTAAAAAAACTGTCCCATTTACTATAGGTGGTTGCTTTGCATTTTAATCGTAAAAGTGTTGCTTTTGATGTTTTAATAGCACTAGTTTCCATAGTAACCTCAGCTAAATCTGTTAAAATACCAGACATATTATAAGAAGCCGTGTAAGTCAATTTTTCTCCAAAACCTACAGCATTGTTTTGAGCGTTTAGCGATGTAAAAACTAAAAATAATAACAAAAAAGAAAT
>RCNA010000196.1_pt1 | contig 9845 bp, 8 predicted proteins | sample 2041331 | NCBI WGS metagenome assembly RCNA01 (sample SAMN09708233, study PRJNA481090) | Marine sediment metagenome, whole genome shotgun sequencing project. | reverse complement strand
CAATCACCACCATGCCCGTGGACTCAGGGTCTGGCAATTATTGCACGGATGTATGGCCGGAAACGATTATTTTTATCCCAAAATAATGACTGGCCTGTTAATCAACAAGCTGGTTGAGGGTGAGACTGTTTGCTGACCAAAGATTCCCTCTTTGACGGACGCCTGATCTGTTATCAGGAAAAATCTGGGTATCGATTTTCGGTGGATTCAGTGCTTGCGGCCCATTTTCTGAAAGTCTCTCAGGGGCAGCGAGTACTTGATCTGGGCACAGGTTCGGGCATTATCAGTCTGATCGTTGCCCATCGCTCAAAGGGCACCCTGCTGGTCGGGATCGAAAAACAGGCCGAACTTTTTGATTTGGCAACAAAAAATGTCAGCTCAAATCGTCTGGAGAGTCGCATCACGGTCTTGCAGGGCGACCTACGAGTGATCAAGACTATCGTAGAGCCGGAATCATTTGACGGTGTAATCAGCAACCCTCCCTATACCAAGCCGGGAAGCGGTAGGATCAACAAAGGTTCACAAAGCGCTCGGGCGCGCCATGAAATTGACTGCACCCTGGAAGACGTTGTCAGGGCCGCTTTTTTTGCGGTAAAAAATAAGGGTTCGGTTGTCTTTGTATATCCTGCCCGGCGCGCAGCAATTCTAATCTCGGCCTTGGTGCGTCAAAATCTCATGCCCAAAAAATTACAGCCGGTTTATAGTTATCCCGAGGATACCCAGGCCCGGCTTGTCTTGGTGGAGGCCGTAAAGAATGGGGGCGAAGAGTTACACCTTATGCCGCCTTTTTTTATTTATTCAAACAAAAATGGTAGCTATACTCCTGAGATGCAGGCCCTCTATGAATAAAGATTTCCGCTTGTTGGGGTCAAATTAAGATGCTTGCCAAAGTACTAAGTGGCGCTGTCATTGGTGTGGACGGGTATATTATTCAGGTTGAAGTTGACCTGGCCATGGGGCTTCCCTTCTTTTCAACCGTTGGGCTACCGGAGGGGGCGGTTCGGGAAAGCAAAGATCGGGTCAGGTCTGCGGTCAAAAACAGCGGTTATCAATTTTCCCCCGGGAGAATAACCGTCAATCTTGCCCCCGCCGCAGTCAAAAAGGAAGGCGCCGGTTACGATCTTCCCATTGCCCTTGGTATTTTGGCGGCATCGGAGGTTCTTCGCTGTGATGACCTGGAAGAACATGCGGTGGTGGGAGAGTTGTCGCTTGACGGCTCGGTGCGACCGGTTCGGGGCATTTTATCCATGGTTCTGGCTGCCAAAAAAACTGGGGTTAAACGTTTTTTGGTTCCTGCGGCCAATGCGGAGGAAGCCGCAGTTGTTCGGGGTATTGAAATCATAGCCATCCACAGGTTGGATGAGGCGGTGGAATTTCTGGCCGGGAAAAAGATTCTTTCGCCTGTAACTGTTGATATTAAAGCAATCTTCAGGGACAGAAACGATTACCAGGTGGATTTCAGAGAGGTAAAGGGCCAGGAACATGTCAAGCGGGCGTTGGAGGTTGCCGCCGCAGGGGGACATAATATCCTTCTCAGTGGAGTTCCCGGCACCGGCAAGACCATGATGGCCCGGAGAATATCCACTATCCTGCCGGATTTACACCTGGATGAGGCCATTGAGACCACCAAGGTGTATTCAACAACCGGACTGTTGCCCGATGATTTACCACTCATGACAACCAGACCGTTTCGTTCTCCGCATCACACCATTTCCGATGCTGGCCTTATCGGAGGCGGTCAGATTCCACGTCCAGGAGAGGTATCGCTGGCCCATAACGGGGTATTATTTCTTGATGAACTTCCGGAATTTAGAAAAAATGTCCTGGAGGTCATGCGCCAACCCCTGGAAGACGGCACCGTTACCATCGCAAGGGCTGCCATGAGTTTACAGTTTCCCGCCCGGTTTATGCTTGTGGCTGCCATGAACCCCTGTCCGTGTGGGCATCGGGGAGATACCCGGAAGGAGTGCAGTTGTAATCCCGTCCAGATCCAGCGTTATCAGAGCCGATTATCAGGACCGCTCCTTGATCGGATTGACATGCATGTGGAAGTGCCACCTGTGCCGGTCAGGGAAATCACCCAGACAAGAGATTCTACCTCTTCATTTACGATTCGGCAACGAGTCAACCAAGCCAGGGCAGTTCAACAGCAGCGTTTTAAAAAGATCAAGACCCTCCACTGTAACGCCCAGATGGGTTCAAAACACCTTTCGAAGTACTGCGAACTTTGCAGTGAGTCTACCCGGTTGGTGCAGCAGAGTATGGAAAACCTGGGTCTTTCGGCCAGAGCATTTCACCGGATCCTGAAAATTGCCCGTACTATTGCAGACATAGAATCCAGTGAAAACATCGCCCTTGCCCATGTTGCCGAGGCCATTCAGTATAGAAGAATGCAACACGGGCCTAATGTCCGCTAGTTTTTTTCCAAGGCCCCTTAATTGAGTCCGGCTAAGGTTGCTTTTTACTGCTTTTTGGGGCAGTTGTTTTTTTAGCGACAGGCTTTTTAGCAGTTTTTTTCTTTTTTACAGTGGTCTTTTTCTTGGGAAGATCAATGTCGTAAGGACTGTCTATTTCGTACTCCTTTCCCTGGTAGTGAATATCAACATCACCATCCGCTTCAAAGGCATACTCAAAGGGCGCATCAGCCAACTTTTTACCGGGACTAATGCTATAGGTGACCCCATTTATGGTGATATCCACCTTCGACTTTGACTTATACTCGTAATCAAACGGTAAGCTCTGCCAACAACCGACCAGGAGTAATAAAACAACACAAGTAGCCAAACATGTAACTGGCCTAATTAACTTCATAAAAAACCTCCTCTCAAATTATCCTGTTAAAGAAATTCCCATCAGGCAGCCACTATTTTATCCTCGTAGCCAGAAATTCCAGCCATGGCATTCCTGGTATCCACAATTAGTTGGGCATGTTCCGCAATAAAATTAAAGTCATAATCAGAGTGGTCGGTGGAAATAAGCAGGCAGTCATATCCGGCAATATTTTCCGGTGTCAATGCCACACTTTTCCTTTGAATATCATACATTCGCATGCTTGGAAGTTCCGGCACATGGGGATCGTTATAGTCCACCTCCGCTCCCTTATTAATCAGTATTTCCATCAACTTGAAAGAGGGTGATTCCCGGGGGTCGTCGATATCTTTCTTGTAGGCAGCGCCAAGAACAAGAATTCTTGATCCCTTGATGCTTTTAGTTCTGTCGTTCAAGGCATCCGTTACCTTATTTACAACCCAGAAAGGCATAAAGGTATTGATTTCTCCGGCGAGTTCAATGAACCTCGTGTTCATCTCAAACTCCCTGGCCTTCCAGGTGAGATAAAAGGGATCAATGGGAATGCAGTGTCCCCCAAGTCCAGGGCCGGGGTAAAACGGCATATAACCAAAAGGTTTGGTCTTTGCTGCATTGATAACTTCCCAGATATCAATTCCCATTTTGTCGAAGATTATCTTCATCTCGTTGACAAGGGCGATATTGACACTGCGGAAAATATTCTCAAGCAACTTAGTGGCCTCAGCGGCCTGACTGCTGGAAACCGGTACCGTTTTGACAATAACTTTATCATAGAGTGCCTGGACAAGCTTGAGACCGGTCTCGGTGTTTGCGCCAACCACCTTGGGGATATTTTTGGTGTTGAACTTGGGGTTGTTGGGGTCTTCCCGTTCAGGGGAAAACGCCACCCAGAAATCCTGATCGCCCTTTAAACCCGACTCTTCCAGGATGGGCTTCATCAACTCTTCGGTCGTACCTGGGTAGGTGGAACTTTCAAGGACAACCAGCTGATCTTTCCTTAAATATTTGGCAATGTTACGCGAAGTTGTGGCAATAAAGCTGACATCCGGTTCCCGGTGGCGGGTGAGGGGAGTGGGTACACAGATTATTATGCAGTCTACTTCCTCAATCCGGGAAAAATCAGTTGTGGCCACAAACAGGTCGGTCTTGCAGGCAGCAGCTACCCGATCCTTCGGAATGTGTTTGAGGTATGAGCTTCCTCCATTTAGGGTGGTGATTTTTTTATCATCTATATCAAAACCCAGGGTAAAAAAATCTTCGCTGACAAATTCCAGCAACAGGGGCAGACCAACATACCCAAGCCCAACTACACCGATTTTTGCCTTCCTGGTGTTAATTTTTTCTAGTAAATTCATTGTTACTCCTGTTGTCAAAAAATCGTTGCAGTACAATTATAGTTATTTAGTCCATCAAAATATTTCTGGCGAGATCACTCAATATACCGATGTCCGTTAGCAGGGTGCAATCCAAAACCTTCAAGGTTGATGGGGGTATTTTTAATACTCATATTTCAGCACCCATAAGTACCAGTCTAATGGATTGGGAGAACTGGAAGCCTGGCAAAGCGTGGCGAGAGTATTGAATTCCGAGGTTTTTAAACACTACAGGGGGCAAAAGAAAAAGGACAGATCGTTAGAAAAATCCATCCTCTTTTCTTTGGGAATTAGCGGCATGATGCGGTTTCTATTACGGATATCAGCAACCTTTTGGTCACAAAATCAAGTTGAAAATTCTGCTGTTAAAGGCTGACTAAAAATTGCTCCAAGCCTAAAGGTGAAACGGGACAATCAGCTCTTCACCCGATATTTAAATGACAGCGACAACCGAGCCCTGTAGGCAACAATCTTACCCTTATCTATCTGCATATCAAGCTTAACAACCTCTGCAATCCGAAGATCTTTAAGGCTTTTCCCTGCCACATCCACAGCAGACTGAGCAGCATCTTCCCAAGATTTCTTACTGGTTCCCACGAGTTCGATAATCTTATAAACACTTTTCGCCATAATAAATCTCCCTGTAAAAATATTAAGAAAAGCAGCTCCCGATTATCGGCAGCTCCCACAACTGGATCTCAAAGATTTTTTCTTAGGAACGGGAACTATACTCAGCAACCGCATCCAGAAGCACAATCATTACCGCAACCACCATCTGAACCTGGCAGGGGATTAGTGGAGGTTACTTGAAAACCTCCGCCGCCGCCACAGCCACAGCTGGACTCCGTGGGTTCAACGAAATCAATTTTTACCGCTCCCAAGGCCGCAATAAGATCATTGTCAATCAGTAAATCGAGGTTGTCCAACTGCAATGAGGCATCATTTTCTTTTTTTTCATCCAACGACAGCGCAAGGGCGGGACCACTACAGCCGTCTACACAAGCCACTCTGATTGGAGAAGATATATTATTTTGCTCCAGGTATTCGGTAAGTTTTGTCGTTGCCAGTTCAGTTACTTCGAGCATAGTTGCCACTCCACTAATAGTTACGGTTTTATTTTAGTTAGAGTATCAGTTGATACTATTTTTTGCCATGCTGTACAATGAAATTCAAGTATATAGTTCGTAGAAAGTTTTATCTAGTTATTTTTATGGTAATTTGTTGTTATTCCTCGAACTCGAAAAAATGCTCATCTGTTAACAGCTATCAGTTAATGACCGCAAACCAGGAAATTAGGTTAAAAAGCAAGCAAACATGGTAAACTTTTTCGGATTAAGGAAACGTTTCAATTAAAACTTGGCTGAGGACTGAAAAAATTGAAATACACTGTTTCATCATGTGGTTATCGAACCTGCAAGTTGTTTATTGGAATTTCAACAATCTTTTTGCTCTGTTTGGCCGCTGTAAGTTTGGCCCAGGGTGACTCAAAATATTGCGTTCTGGTCTTGCATTCTTATAACAAGGGATTGCCGTGGACAGATAACATCTCAAAAGGAATAGAATCAGCCTTTGAACCGCTTGCCCAGGAAGTTGAATTAAAATTTGAGTACATGGATTCAAGGGCTGTCAAGTTTGATCAGCTATTTAAGACTAAGCTCTATGAGCTCTACAAGCACAAGTACAATTCCTCTAAATTTGATATAATTATAGCCTCCGACGACAATGCGCTCCATTTTCTTCGCCAGTACCACCGGGATCTGTTTGCCAAGACGCCCGTTGTGTTTTGCGGCGTCAATAATATCAAGGCACCCAATATTGTTGACCGGAATTTATTTACCGGGATCTTAGAGGTCACCGCCGAAAAGGAGACTCTGGATCTTGCCCTCAAGCTACACTCCGGCATCAAAAAAGTTGTTATCATCTGTGGCAACTCCCCCTCTGGGAATTCCAGGTGGAACCAGGTAAAACGGATCTTCAACGATTATCCCCAGCTCCAGTTTTCCCGAATCGACAGTTCATTTTCGATGCCGGAAATTGAAGAAAAGATGAAAAAGTTGACCGATGATACCATTGTTATCTACGCTACCCTCTACCGTGATAAAACCGGTCATTTTTTTTCTCTTAAAGAAGGTGTTAAGAGGATCTCTTCGGCAAGCAGGAGGCCGGTATACACCTATCATTGCCAAGTACTCCTCAATGGAACCATTGGAGGGAAAGTCCTGGGAGGCCTCCAACATGGCTTGCTTGCAGCGAAAATGTCCCAGCGCATTTTACGGGGAGAACGCCCGGCAGATATCTCCATAATCAATAAAAGTCTTGCCGAATATAAGTTTGATTACAATGAGTTGAAACGTTTTGGTATCGCTATTTCCGATTTACCAAAGGATAGCGTTGTCGTCAGGCGTCCTTTTTCATTTTATGAAGAATATAAAGATTTAGTATGGATTATTGCTTGCAGCATAACCCTGCTGGTGATAATAATTATTACCCTCCTCTTTAATATCACCAGACGAAAAAATGCTGAAGATGAACAGCTCAAACTTGCCGCCAAACTTCAACAGGCCAGAAAAATGGAGGCCATAGGCACTTTAGCTGGTGGAATTGCACATGATTTCAACAACATTTTGACTGCTATCCTGGGACATGCTGAACTGGCCAAGATGAAATTGTACGGCCAGAAAGATATCCTGAGTAATGTTAATGAGGTTATTAATGCCGGGTTCAGGGCTAAAGACCTGGTCTCTCAAATTCTCACCTCCAGCCGCCTGGTGGAGCAGGAGAGAATGCCCATAGAAATACAACTGATTGCAAAAGAGGCCCTGAATCTGATCCGGGCTTCACTGCCAGCTACCATTGAAATTAATGAAAAAATCAACCCCCAGTGTGGGAAAATCCTGGCAGATGCAACCCAAATGCATCAGGTCTTGATGAATTTATGCACCAATGCCTATCATGCCATGCAAAACACCGGAGGGGAGTTGACTGTGGAACTGCTCCCGGTTGAACTCAAACCAGAGGATTTGTCCCTGGGTCTCAGCCTTGCCCCGGGATCATATCTAAAATTAATGGTGACTGACACTGGACATGGGATGAATGAAACTACAAGGGAGCGCATCTTTGATCCATATTTTTCAACCAAAGCAAAAGATGAGGGCACCGGGATGGGCTTGGCACTCGTGCATGGTATCGTAAAAAACCATGGAGGCCAAATTTCTGTTCACAGTGAGCCGGAAGCGGGAACGGTTTTTGCGGTATATCTGCCGGTTGTCAAAGAGACGGCTGTAGTTGTTAGCAACCAAACTAAACAACAGCTAGAAGAGACAATTCCAGGCGGTAATGAAAATATTCTTTTAGTTGACGATGAGCAGTCCATTGTCAAGTTTTTCAAAGCTCTCCTTGAAAACCTTGGCTATCAGGTATCTGCCATGACAGACAGCCGCCAGGCTCTGGAAGTATTTGAGGCCCATCCTGAAAACTTTGATCTTATTATCACGGATATGACTATGCCGCATCTGACTGGCGTCTCTCTGGCTGAAAAAGCCCTGAATGTAAAGCCGGATATCCCGGTTATTATTTGTTCTGGCTTCAATGACCAGATCGAGGAAGTCAAGGCCAAAAATCTCGGCATCCGAGTTTATCTGACCAAACCCGTCTCAAGTGAAAAGATCGCCAGGGTGGTAAGAAGGGAACTGGATTCAAAGTAAGGAACGTACCTTCCCGTTCCTAAGATTGTCATCTCAAAATATGATACAATGACTCATTATCTGAAAAAAACATAAAGGAGCCTCAACTATGAATCATAAAATTTTTCGTTCACTATTTTTTGCCTTTCTTTTGCTGGTAACAACTAGCCTCTCTGCACGAGCGGCCTCTTTCGACATCAGCGTTAGTTTCCTTGGCGGGTTGACCGGATCGCAACAGTCTGTTTTTTCAGCTGCAGAGTCGTTTTGGGAGGGAGTAATAAGCGGCTATCTTAATGATGCGCCGTTAAGCGGTATCAGTATCAGTGCCGAAGGCGTGGCCATTGATGGTTCAGGTGGCGTGCTCGGTTCGGCGGGGCCTACGTACGGTAATTTTTTCGGAGATTTTTTGTACGCCACCCAAGGGGCAATGAGTTTCGACTCTGCCGACCTTGCCGGGCTTGAGAGTGCGGGCACCCTGGGAGATGTTATTCTCCATGAAATGGCCCATGTGATTGGGTTTGGAACCCTGTGGGGCTATAAGGAGGGAGACACAACATATAATGATGTCTATATTGCAGAAAGTGGTCAGTACGTAGGCGCAGCCGCACTTGCCATGTATCAAGCGGAGTTTAACCAGCCCGGAGCCACCTATATCCCGGTGGAGCTTGGCGGAGGATCCGGCACAGCTAATGGTCACTGGAATGAAGTTGACGGCGGTAGTGGCCCCACCTCCATCGTTAACGGCGAAGGGGTTGACATGCAATACGAACTTATGACGGGGTGGCTGAATTCTTCGTCATTATTTGTAAGTGATACTACCCGGATGTCTTTCCAAGATATTGGATATCAAGTGAATCTTGAACCAGTTCCTGAGCCTGCTACCATGTTTTTAATGGGAATGGGTGTGCTGGGAGCACTGGGGATGAAGAGGCGGCGCAAACAGAATAGTTGTTAGAAGTATGTCCTAAAAAACAAGGAACTGAAACAGAGATTTGCGAAGATATCCAGTGGTTACAATGGGAAGACACTCCTTGTACAATAAGAGATACCACTGCAACTCAGATAACCGTTTGGATATGATTTATCAGATTGTTTTCATTTGTAAATGTCAGATCATACATACTGGTCATTCCCTGTGCTTGTTCCTGGCTTAAGCCAAAAACACAAATAATAAATTGATTTTTCTCTATCTTAAGCCGCTTTCGTAATGATAAATATTTGTTAATATCTTGACGGAATTCTCCTGATTTGCACTCTATACAAACGGGAATTTTCTTTTCAGTTAAGAAGAAAATATCAAGTTCATTTGAATTATTTTCAGAGAAAGAAATGTTGATACTCCGGGAACATGCCGGAGTTATTTGTTGATTATGGAAAAATTCTAATAGCTTCATTAAAGTAAACCATTCCATCCAAACTCCGTTGAAGAAATCCCTAATTTTCGGAGCGGTCTGAAGGGTGAGGCGAATAAAATTGTCCTTTTTTTGATAGAAATATTTTGCCACAAATGAATAATCATATAGGGCTTTGCAAAAAGATTCTATTTGTTGAATTTCTTCTTGATTTTTACTTGAAAGAGAAATTTTAACATTTGTATAGCCTTTATTTTGAATATATTTTATCTGGCTACTCACAAAACTTAGTACCCCAAAATTGTTGCCCAGAAGTATAGCAATTTCATCAAAGAAACCGGTGGTGTCAACAGCGTCCGGGTTTATTTGAACCTGAATTTTTTGTTCTTCAAACCACCGAATTATCGGGGCAAGGCTGTTGTCCTGAGTGAAAATATCTGTATTATGAATGTCGATGTCTTCAAAAGAAAAATTATTAGCTGGTTCCTGATCAGGGCTATCAGCTGTCATTTTTTTGCGTAATTTGTGCAGCTCCCCTGCCTGAGCAAGGTGCTTTTTTACCAACGCGTTAAGATATGCAACAGTATTGTGAATGGTTGCAATATAATTGCATTTCGGACATTTCACAG
>RCNA010000195.1_pt1 | contig 9865 bp, 8 predicted proteins | sample 2041331 | NCBI WGS metagenome assembly RCNA01 (sample SAMN09708233, study PRJNA481090) | Marine sediment metagenome, whole genome shotgun sequencing project. | reverse complement strand
GAGATTAAAGGAATGGCCAAAAGTAAATATAACCACCATTGATTAAATCGTTGTTCTTCAACAAATACTTTCATTTATAGTAAATTTATTACAAGTCCGATTACAGTCATTAAAATTGAAATTAATACAAAAAACATCAGCTTTATTTTATTCTTTAAAAATATTCCAAACATATTATCTGTTCTTATCACGTTCTAATATAACTTTAGAAAAATCGCCATGCCCATTACCAACTGCATTCGTCACCTCCCAACCGTCTCTTGCAAATTGGTTAATTATGTCTTCAAAATCAACATCTTTTTTCCAAAGGCTTTTTTTAATAATTTTATACTCTTTCATCTATATTATTTTTTAGGTTAAGGTCCCTGCATTTACAATAGGAGTAGCATCTTTATCAGAACATAAGATAACCATCAAGTTGCTTACCATTGTAGCTTTACGCTCTTCGTCTAGCTCTATTATTTCTTTTTTTCCTAATTGATTTATTGCCATTTCAACCATACTTACTGCCCCTTCAACAATTTTATGTCTTGCAGCTACAATTGCCGTTGCCTGTTGGCGTTTTAACATGGCATTCGCAATTTCTTGTGCATAGGCAAGATATCCTATTCTTGCTTCCAATACTTCAATTCCCGCAATAGATAAACGTTCATCAATCTCCTTTTCCAACGTTTCACTAACTTCATTTACACTAGATCGCAGAGTAATATCTTCAACGTGGCCTTCATCAGCAAAGTTATCATAAGGATACATACTTGCCAGCTTTCTAACAGCGGCATCCGTTTGCACCCGTACAAAATTTTCATAATTATCTACGTCAAAAGCAGCTTTATAGGTATCCTGCACCCTCCAAACTAGTATTGTACTGATCATTATAGGATTTCCTAACTTATCATTTACTTTTAGGCGTTCACTATCAAAGTTACTTGCACGCAAGGAAATCTTTTTTTTGGTATAAAATGGGTTAACCCAATAAAAGCCATTCTTTTTTACCGAACCAATATATTTTCCGAATAATAATAAGACTCTAGAATTATTAGGTTGCACCATAATAAAGCCTGGAACAAGTAGTACTCCAAAAAATATTGCAATTACAAACCAATTGATCTCGGTAGCAATAATGGAAGCGATTCCTCCGAAAAATAGAATTAAAAATACAAATAGCATAATATATCCATTTGCAGGTACGATTGTCGTTTCTTGTTTCATAAGTGTTAATTTAAATTGATATTATTTTGATATCACAAAGATATAACATATTTTTTGAAATTTCCAAATATTTTAACAAACTTATTTTTTAACTTAGCAAAAAATATTTCACCAAATGAAAGCAAGATTTTTATTATTATTTATCGGATTTTTAACATCATCACTAGTATTTGCTACAAAACCAGCATGGGGACCAACGGGACATAGAACTACAGGTAAAATTGCTGAAAAGCATTTAACAAAAAAAGCAAAGCGTCAAATAAATGAGCTGTTAAAAGGTGAAAGTTTAGCGTTTGTATCAACCTATGGAGACGAAATAAAATCTGACAAAAAATATAATGACTTCTATACCTGGCATTATGTGAATATGCCATTAGATTCAAGGTATGAAAATTCAGAGAAAAATCCAAAAGGTGATCTGGTTACGGGTATAAATAAATGTGTCTCAATACTTAAAAATGATACGAGCTCTTTGGAAGACAGGTCGTTTTATTTAAAAATGCTGGTACATTTAATAGGTGACTTACATCAACCGATGCATATTGGACGAAAAGAAGATAAAGGTGGAAACACCATTCAAGTTCAATGGTTTGGAAGGGGAACTAACTTGCACCGGGTTTGGGATTCAAATATGATAGAAGAATGGAACATGAGCTATTTAGAATTAGCCGATAACGCCGAAGACCTATCCAAATTACAGATAAAAGCCATTCAAGAAGGTACTATAATTGATTGGGTGCATGATACTCATAAACTTTCTAAAATAACCTATGCATCTGTTGAAATAGGTGAAAATTTAAAATACAGATATTCATATGACCACTTTAGCACAGTAAGAAAACAATTGCAAAAAAGCGGTATTAGATTAGCTAAATTACTTAATGATATTTTTAAATAGTGAGGAAGTTTGATCTTTTATTTAATAATGTATGGATTAAGGTTTTTATAATTTCTTATTATAAAATCCAATGCACTATCTAAAATATCTCCCATATTCTTAGATTTTTTAAAATTAATATCACCTGTTAACTCGTGTAATCCTATTCTCAGCTCATTAATTTTATCAGCAGTTGAAATGCTGTCATTACGCATACATTTTAATAAGTCATTAAGTCTTTTTCGGCTACTCGAAGCTCTTTTAGCTAATAATGACCTTTCTTCTTTTATATATTGATCTATAGACTCTTCTCGTAATAACTTTGCAGTCATTTCTACCAATTTATTATTCTCTTTTAAAAATTGAGGTTTATAAACTTTAGGGTTGCCTTCAAAACTCTGCTGATCAAAATCCATAGCTCTAATTCTATATTGAATTCTATCAAAATCATGCGTTAAAACCATTACATAATTGTATGAACGCATATCGCCCAATAAACGAACAAAACAACGTTCATTAAACTTCACAAATTCTTTAGCCAAAGCTCTTTGATCTTGATCAGAACAATTATCAAGATAGTCATCAATAAAAATATCACCCGGTATTCCTATAATATGCTCCTCTATCAAAGTATCATCATGGACTAAAAAATTTATGTGGTTTGGAGATAACAAATGTTCTAATTCTAATCCATATATTCTAGAAGCGTCGGCTTTTTTTACATATAAAAAAATGTAATTGTCATTTAAAATATTTCGTACTTTAACGCGAAATGGCTTAGAATTTCCGAACGTACAAAAATCTATACTGTCAATATTTAAAAAAGGTAAAATTGTATCACTGCCATCAGAGTGTAAAATGGTATACACTTTTTTTAAACTATGCTCTATTTCTTCGCGTTCGTGTTCTGCAAAATATGTACTAATCCACAGCGTATCATTCCCTTTTTCATCATAGATCTCAATAGCCCCCTGAAAGCGCAAAAGGTCATCATAAAAAATAGGAATTTTAATTTTTCTACCCTGCTTGGATAAATATTCAGACAACATTTTTGTTATTGGAAAGGCAGGTTTTTTTTTAGATATTAATTTTTCATTCATACTTAAAAATAATGAGTTTAAAGATAGAATGATTTCATGTATTAAAAAAATACTTTAACAAGTCATCCAATTAAAATAATTTTATTACTTTAACGTTTATTCCATAACTTAAAAAGAATTGACAAAATGAGAATCATTCGCTATACAAAGCTTTTTATTTTAGTTTTATTTATTAGCCTTTCAACAACTATGAATGCTCAGATTGAGTCTGATCAAATGCCTGAAGGGTTTGTAGATGCTAAAGAAATTATGCCAAGTTTACGTACAGATATGAGGTATTATTCTACTAATAATTTTATTGGAGAACCAATTGATGGCTATAATAAACCAAAATGTTTTTTAACAAAAGAAGCTGCCACTGCCTTAAAAAAAGTTCAAGATGAATTTGGGCGACTAGGGTTCGGGTTATTAGTTTTTGATGCTTACAGACCACAACGCGCTGTGAATCAATTTATAAGATGGTCTAAAGACACTACAGATACCAAAATGAAAGAACAGTTCTATCCAAATGTAAATAAGGAGGATCTATTTGAAGAAGGATATATTTCTGAAAAATCAGGACATAGCCGTGGTAGTACGGTAGATATTACTATTGTATCTCTTAGAACGGGACATATTTTAGATTTAGGCGGTCCTTATGATTATTTTGATGAAAAATCTTGGGTAGATTATAAAAATATCACTAAAAATCAACGCGCCATTCGATTAATGCTTCAAAGGCGTATGTTAAAACATGGATTTAAATATTATCCAAAAGAATGGTGGCATTTTACTTTAGCAAAAGAACCATATCCGGAAACTTATTTTGATTTTCCGATTGAATAAAAAAAACGCAACCAAAAGGTTGCGTTTTACATTTTACTTTTAATTTACACAACCGATCTTACTTCATTAACTCAAAACTTCTCTTAATAAATTTCGTCATGTCCTCACCCTGCAATAAATTTTGAGAAAGTTTTGCTAAATCTAATGCCTGGTTAACATATTCTGTACGTTTCCCTTTTGCTTTCATAATTTTTTGCATCAAGTCATTATTTGTATTAACCACTAGATTATACATCTCTGGAAAATTATTCATTCCCATCATACCTCCACCACCAGTAGCACTCATTTCCTTCATTCTTCGCATAAATTCAGGTATCGTAATAATAAATGGATTCGCGCTTGAATCTAATGCTTCTAACTGCACAGTATATTTTTCTTTGGGTACAATTCCTTCAACAATCTCCTTTAATTTCCCCTTCTCATCATCAGATAGTTTAGAGATCTGCTCGTCGTCCTTCTTAATTAAATTATCCATAAAATCGGCATCAACCCTAGCAAATTTAATTTTCTCGTTTTCTCCTTCTAACTTCTGAATTAAATGTGAAACAATAGGTGAATCTAGCAGCAAGACTTCATAACCTTTTTCTTTTGCTTCTTGAATATAACTATGTTGTTCTTTTTCATTGGTTGTGTAGAGTAAAACCAAATTTTCGTCCTTATCAGTTTGCAGGTCTTTTACTTTATCCTTTAACTCATCAAAAGTAAAATAGGTCTTGTCTACTGTAGGAAATAAAGCAAATTTCTGTGCTTTTTCAAAAAATTTAGGTTCAGATAACATTCCGTATTCGATAACGATTTTGATATCATTCCATTTCTTCTCAAATTCTTCTCTATCATTTTTAAATAATGATTGAAGTTTATCGCCAACTTTTTTAGTGATATAAGAAGCAATTTTCTTAACAGCGCCATCAGCTTGCAAATAACTACGCGAAACATTCAAAGGAATATCCGGTGAATCAATTACCCCTCTAAGCATTTGTAAAAATTCAGGTACAATCCCTTCTACATTATCGGTTACAAAAACCTGATTTTGATATAATTGAATTCTGTCTTTTTGAATGTCTAAATTGGTAGTTAACTTAGGGAAATATAAAATTCCTGTTAAGTTAAATGGATAATCAACATTCAAGTGGATATTAAATAACGGCTCCTCAAACTGCATTGGATATAATTCTCTATAAAAAGAATTATAATCTTCATTTTTCAAATCTGCAGGTTGCTTTGTCCAGGCCGGATCAGGGTTGTTAATAATATTATCAACTGTTATTTTCTTTTGTGGTTCGGTTGTTTCTTTACCTTCCTTATCTTTAGTTGTTTTCGGCTTGTGATTTGGGTCATCAATTTCTCTAGTGCCAAATTTTATCGGAATAGGCATAAATTTATTGTATTTTAACAATAATTCACTTATCCTATTTTCTTCTAAAAACTCTGTGGAATCATCAGCGATATGTAAAATGATTTCAGTACCTCTTTCTTTTTTATCTGCTTTTACTAATGTAAATTCAGGCGAACCATCACATGTCCAACGTACTGCGTTTTCTTTTTCTACATGAGATTTTGTAACAATCTCAACCTTATCAGCCACCATGAAAGCAGAATAAAATCCAAGACCAAAATGGCCTATTATTCCTGCCCCATCCATTTTATCTTTATACTTGTCTAAAAACTCCTCTGCTCCTGAAAATGCAACTTCATTGATATATTTTTCTACTTCTTCTTTAGACATTCCCAAACCCTCGTCAATAATATGAAGTTTTTTTCCTTTTTTATCGATTTTTACTTCAATTTGAGGATTACCATAATCAACTTTGGTATCACCAACGGTAGATATATGTTTCAATTTTAAGGTCGCATCAGTTGCGTTTGAGATCAATTCTCGTAAAAATATTTCGTGATCAGAGTACAAGAATTTTTTAATAAGTGGAAATATGTTTTCAACTGAAACGTTTATTGTTCCTTTTGCCATAATATGTATATTTAATTAATCTTTAGTTCTATAACCTTAGTCAAAAAAAATACCAAACATTATAAAATGACAAGATGTCATAGAAAATTTGCAATTCATCCAATTTTATCAATATTACAATGCGATTTGTTATTCAGTGCATAATAAATTTAATTATATTTGAAGTAGAAATTTCAACAAAAACAAAAAATGTATAATTCGAAAATTACCGGACTAGGCTTCTATGTCCCTGATAATATTGTTACTAATGATGATCTTGCAAAATTTATGGATACTGATGATGAATGGATCCAAGAACGAACGGGCATAAAACAACGTCATTGGATACCTGAAGGCAGTGAAGATACTTCTGCCGTTATGGGTGCAAAAGCAGCTAAAATTGCAATAAAACGCGCCGGATTGACTAAAAATGATATTGATTTTATTGTTTTTGCCACCTTGAGTCCTGATAATTACTTTCCCGGATGTGGAGTTCAAATTCAGGATATTCTAGAAATGGATACTATCGGAGCCTTAGATGTTAGAAATCAATGTTCAGGATTTGTGTATGCACTCTCAACCGCTGATCAATTTATTAAAACAGGAATGTATAAAAACATTTTAGTTATTGGTGCAGAATTCCATTCTAACGGATTAGATAAGACTACACGAGGCAGAGGTGTAACGGTAATTTTTGGTGATGGAGCAGGCGCATGCATATTATCTAGAACCGAGGAAAAAAATAAAGGGATACTATCCTCACATCTTCATAGCGAAGGTAAATATGCCGATAAATTGGTGGTAACATCGCCAAGCATTAAACATTGGGTACCAGAAATAATAAATTCAAAAGAAGAAGATATTTCTTATTACCCATATATGGATGGCACTTTTGTTTTTAAACATGCCGTAGTTCGTTTTAGTGAGGTCATTATGGAAGGACTGACAGCAAATAATCTATCAGCGAATGATATTGACATGTTTATACCTCATCAGGCAAATTTACGGATCTCACAATTCGTGCAACGTAAATTTAAATTGAGTGATGACCAGATTTATAGTAATATTATGGAATATGGAAACACCACTGCCGCCTCAATTATTATTGCCTTAACAGAAGCCTGGGAAAAAGGGAAAATTAAAGATGATGATGTGGTTGTGTTGGCTGCTTTTGGAAGCGGTTTTACCTGGGGAAGTGTTATAATTAAGTGGTAAGAGATATTAAAAAAAGCCTGCAGATGCAGGCTTTTTTTAATATTCTATTTTTGAGAGATAGTCTAGTTTGGTTTTCCAAATTTCTAACTGACTATTATAATTATCAATATTTTGACGAACATTCTTTAAAATAGGATTATCGTCATCCGCATTTGAAATAAAACTAATGTTTGTTTCTAACTGTTGTATTTCTCTCGTAAGTTCATCAATTTTTTTTCTAACAAATAATTGCTCACTATCCAGTTTACGGAAATTTTTATGTAAAAGATAATTATTGACTATATTTTTAAATTTTAATAGCGCAATTTCTTTTTCATCCAAGTCTAATTTCGAGTATAAACTATTTAAGGTTTTATTAAACTTAATTTCAATGTGATGCATATTATTAGGTAACCTGCCAAGTTTATGCCAATCTTCTACATATGTATTCAGAACTTCTAATGTCAACACGTCATTAGCTTCTGATTGACTTTTAAGATTTTCTAACAATTCTTTCTTTTTGTTAATTCCAGCTACCTGGTCTTTGTTGGCTTCATCTTGAACACCATGTAAACGATCAAAGTAAAAATTACAAGCATCTTTAAATTGCTTCCAAATTTTATCAGAATATTTTCTAGGTACATGACCAATGGTTTTCCACTCCGCCTGAATTTGTTTCATTAACTCTGTAGTTGTATCCCAATCTTCACTTTCTTTTAAAGACTCAGCTCTTTCTACTAAAGCATTCTTCTTATTGAGGTTATCTTGCTGGCCTTTTTTAATTTCTTTATAAAATATGTTTTTAATATGATTAAAATTACGTGTAGCTTCTTTAAATTCTTTCCATATTTTATCATTTTCAGCTCTCGGCACTGCACCTATTTTAAAAAATTCCTGACGTAAGGTCTCTAATTCCTTAATTTTTTGCTGCCAAACTTTGTGAGAATCAATCTTTTCTGTAACTAAATTTGCTATCTTATTAATAACTTCTCTTTTATTAACAACGTTATCTTCATATTTAGTCTCTAGAGATTTTTGTAAGTCATGTCTTTTATCGTGAATTGTTTTAGTTGCTTTGCTAAAACGCTCCCAAATTTCTTCACGATGTTCTCTACCAACAGGACCAATATCTTCTTTCCACAATTTATGTAATACTTGTAATTCTTTAAAAGCTTTGCCCAAATCACTACTAATTGCCAATTCCTCAGCCTTTTCAACCAATTTTAATTTTTCTTCATAATTATGCTTGAAGTCTAAATCCCTTAAATCATTACTAAGGTGTAATAAATCATAAAATCGCTCAACGTGATGATGATAAGTACGCCAAGTATCATTGTATTTTGTACGTGGAATATTACCAATGGTATTCCATTTTTGTTGAATTGCCTTGAAATTTTGATACATAGTTGACGACTCCGCATTGTCAATTAAATCCTTTAATTCATCAATGAGCAACAACTTTTTCTCTAAGTTATTCTTTTGCTCCTCCTCTATTTGTTTATAATAATGTTGACGCTTAGTTTTGAATTCAAAAAGTAAGTCATTATAAACTGATTTTATTGGATTTGAATAATGAAAGTCAATTTCATTTCCACCATCCGCTATGAACACCTCTTTATTTCGTTGTAATAATTCTCCAAACTTTTGATTAAAACATTGTTTGATTTTTTCTATTTTACCTTTAATAGAAGGTATCGAATCTTGTACTAATAGTTTTTGAAATTCTTTAACTAATTGTTCAAGATCTAAACTGTCGTAATCAATTTTTTCAATAATTTTATCTTCTTCACTTTCTTTTTTATCAACAACTTTTTTATCTGAAGCTACATCACTAGCTTCTTCAACAGAATCTTCATTATCTACATCAGTATCTTTTCCTTTATCCAAGATTGTATCCTTGGACACTTTTTTATCTGAAGCCACATCACTAGCTACTTCAACAGAATCTTCATTATCTACATTAGTATCTTCTCCTTTATCCAAGATTTTATCCTTGGACACTTTTTTATCTGAAGTTACATCACCAACTACTTCAACAGAATCTTCATTATCTACATTAGTATCTTCTCCTGTATCCAAGATTTTATCCTTGGACACTTTTTTATTTTTAACGTTTTCATCTACTACTGCCTCTTTATCAGAATTAGAAATAATTGCTGCTTTTTTATCAGAATCATTTATTAAACTTTCTTGCTCCTTTTTATCTCCATCAGAAGACAATGAATTTTCTGATTTTTGATTTTCTAAATGATCAATTTCATCAGTACTTCCGGTTAATTCAGATTTGTCAATTTCAGGTTTTGACGTGGAGTTTTCTGTAAGATTTTCCGAATTTAAATTATCTGTTTTCTCGTCTAACATTTTATGAATGTTTAAGGTCCTACTTTTGATATAAAAGTCTCGAAAGATACTAATAGCTTTGCTAAATGCAAAACGTATTTAAAAATAGATGGTTATTTTAAGTATTAGTTGCGTTCTTTCATGAAAAATTACAAATTCCAAATTTCCCATGATTTTTCTGCTTGTAACTCTAACATTTTTAAGCCATTATGAATAGTGGCTCCTCGTTTTTCACCCTCACACAAGAATCTGGTTTTGGCCGGATTATAGATAAGGTCATATAATAAATGTTTTTCTGACAGGAATTGATAGGGTAAATCCGGAAATGTATCAACCTCCGGAAAGGTTCCTAATGGGGTACAGTTGATAATTATC
>RCNA010000194.1_pt1 | contig 9878 bp, 8 predicted proteins | sample 2041331 | NCBI WGS metagenome assembly RCNA01 (sample SAMN09708233, study PRJNA481090) | Marine sediment metagenome, whole genome shotgun sequencing project. | reverse complement strand
TGCTCTTCCGATCTACTTATAGTTTAAGTAGGCGAAGAAAACAGCAGGATAGGAAAGAAGAGTTATGGAACCTTTTGACCGAACACAACGTGATATTATTGATCAAATACGCAAAACCGGCCGCTGCAACAATACACAGATTGCCGTGCTTTTGCCGACCCTTGTTAATTTTATTCTAAAAATTGATACCGATATGGGCCAGAAGCTTGCTGTGCGTTATGGGGAGGATCTGGGCTCCATGCTTGAGGGGCTCGGTACCGAGCTGCTCAACGGCAGGCAGGACGCGCTCAGTATGTTTGAGCTGATGGTGTCAAGAACCCACAAGGATAACTGAAGACGAGTCGTCTTCACTCACCCGCACAGTTCCTGGAACAGTTCTTCAAGCATGACTCGAACCCGGGCGTACAGGCCCGGGTATCTCGATTCGCGCGGCCCGGCAATATTGAGTATTGCCGGTGCCAGGGCATCCAGCCACGTACGCATTCGGTCGATTGCGCAGCGGTCTGTCTCTTGATTAATATCCACAACCAGCACAGGGCGTCCAAGTTCACAGGCGATACGCTCGGTCAGGGCCGTACCGCCTTCAGGAGGGCCCGGACAGATAATAAGTGTCGCATCAGCGTTGCGCACGTTTCGGCGTGTGCGCACGGCATAGTCATCTGATTTCAATTCTGTCAGTTCAGCGTAGCGCAGATCAACCGGCCCGTCTTCAGCCAGACGGCCGCGCGGGATTGTGCCGCCATAGTCGAGGCCGCAGGCAATGGCGGCGTCCAGTGCCGCGCGGTCAACGCCGGTCTGCGCGCCGGATATGATTGTTATGCGTGCCATTGTTCTTTCATGTTGAGTGGGTCTCACTGCCGTTCCGGGCAGCGTAGGCGGATTTTTTTTGGGGAGAGTGGCGGCTATGCCAGCAGTTTCTTGAACTGTTTTTTATACTGTTTGGCATACAGGGTCAGGCCCATTTTTTCCTGTTTCGTCAGGATTTCTTCAAGGATGGAGCGCGTTGTAAGCGGGTTGACCGTGACAGCGCGCAGCACGACTATCGGCTGGGGCGCGTACCTGGTGGTGGCAAGCGTGGTGCGTGAAACAAAGGTTGAGTCTTCGGCCCGGATAGCGCGGTGCAGCTCGACATTGAGCGTGTTGAGCAGCTCGTTGACTTCTTTGCGCTTTTTTTTGGCTGCGACAGCCTGCGGGCTCTTGCCTTTCACAGGGCCCATGCTTGCGAGGGCTTCCTGCACATCGCGGGGCACCAAGCGGAACACATGGATGAACAGTTGCGGGTTGTTCATGGCCTCAAAATTTTGCGAGGCGTTGATAAGCTGGTTTAAATCAGCCGTCAGGGTGAAGGCATGGTCAAACAGTATCTGGAAACCGTCGGTGCCGAATACTTTCAGGGCTGCCCAGGGTTTGAGAACGTCGAATTTGCGCGAGCCTTCAAGCGTGAAGCGGCCCTGGTCAACCGAGCTTTTGCGGATCACATATCCTGCGGTGTACTTCACGCGCATAAGATCACGATCATCCCGGAACAGGACCAGCCCCATTGACATAGGCGTGTAAAACAGCTTATGGGTATCGATGGTGACTGAATCCGCGTGGTCAATGCCTTCAAGAAGGTGGCGATAGCGGTGCGTAAGCAGTGTTGCGCCGCCCCAGGCCGCGTCAACGTGATAGTGGGCGCCGCACTCGTCGGCGATTTCACGCAGTTGCTTGAGATCGTCTATGTTGCCGGTTTCAGTTGTTCCGGCAATGCCGACAATCGCCATGATTTTAACTTTTTTCTTTTGCAGTTCGGCAATCTTTGAGCGCAGCTTGGTGCAGTTGACCTGGTTCTCGGCATTGACCGGGATCCTGATCAGTGAGCGGCTTCCCAGGCCGAGTACATCCATTGACTTATCAAGGGAATAATGCGCCAGCCTTGAGACCAACACCACGGCCGAGGTGTAGCCGTAGTGTGTGAGCGCGGCGGCCATGCCGTCCTTGTTCACGCCCGCAAACGGGCGCTTGGGCGGGAAAGCTTTTTCGCGGGCGACCCACAGAGCTGTAAGGTTAGCCAGTGTGCCGTCAACAGTTACATTGCCAAGGGCGATCTCGGGATTTTGAATTGTGCGGCGGTAGAACGTTTTGCCGCGGCGGAATACCAGTTGATGCATCCAGCCCAGAAATTCCCGTTCAACAAAGGTTGAGGCCTTGGCGGTTTCAATCTTGACCTGGTTCTGGTTCAGGGCCGCAATGATCATTTCGATCAGAATCATGAAATAGGGAATAGCGCTGGTCATGTGGCCGATGTAGAAGGGATTGCCGACTTTGACCGAGTGGCGGATGATTTTTTCCTTGATTTCGTAGAGCACGTCAACGATCAGTTCAGGATCGGTGGGAGGGGCGATATCGGTAAAAAGTTTTGATAGGTCCGGCAGGCTGATGGAGGAGTGGATGCCGCCTTCCTCTTGAAAGAACTCATGAATCATTCCCAGCAGTGCATCGCCGAATTCAACAAATTTATCCGGCGTTTCCGGCATGATGAACAGCTTGGACAGGTACTGGATTGAAGCGATTATCTTTTTATTCGATTTCCGGCTCGGCTCGAGCACGTGATCGCTGATATCAATGGCAAGTTCTTTTCGGCGTTTCATGCAAGCCCTTTCCGAAGCAAAAAATCAATTCGAGACAGTATATTCTAAAGAGGATATGAGTGTCAATTGGATTTCTTGAGGAAAAACGCCATGTTTGGCGCATGGCTCAGCCTGCGGGACGCATCCTCTGTCTGCGAATGCGGGAGTCCCGGGCCGAAGGCCGTTGTCGGTTATCTTTGATACATAAAGATGCAGGCGCAATCGCCATCTGCCATGGTCGTAAGAATTTTAATAGTGATTCCTTCAAACGCCAGGGCCATGGCTTCCTGATCAAGCTCGCAGATTACCTGGCAGGGTTTCTTGAACCCGAAATCACGGGCCATTTCCATGAATGGGCAGCGCACATGCACTTCAAGCGCGGCATCCCGGTTGTTGTTGGAAATATCAACCGGATGCATTTCCATGCCGAATGATTCGTACACGGGTGCCGCCTTTTTAAAACCCTCAAAGAGCGTGCAGCCTTCAAAAAACGGGCCCATGTTCTTTTTCTGGCGCTCAGGATAGCCCTCCATCAGCGTGGCCCGGGCATGCTCCTCGCCGCCTTCATCGACAAGACGACGGTAATCTTCAAATTTTTTCCTAAACATATCCATAACATTCATGTGCTTATATCTCCTGTCTTGGTGTGGCCAGTGTTTGTAACCTTCAAACCGTATCAGAAACCAGCGGAAAAAGAAATATCCTTTGCGCAGGATAGACCTGCGGCGCATTGACGAATGCTCCCATATGGTGTATACTTTATTTTTAAAAGTAGAGCGACCCGCCTCATTCATTGATTTTAGGCTCACGCATCAGTTTGCTGATCGGACCCTTCATCCCTACTAGCCCAGACGCTCCGGGATACTCCATCACATGAGTGCTGTATAGCCGCAGTCGCGGCCGGGTCATAGATTGCAATAAACTGTTCAAGACAAGGAGAAATAACAATGGCAGATCCAATTAAAACAGGCGACACCATCAGTGTTGAGTATACGGGAAAGTTTGATAGCGGTGAAACGTTTGATACCTCTCAGGGCCGGGCACCGCTTAAGTTTACAGTCGGAGCCGGACAGCTTATCCCGGGATTTGACGCGGCTGTGATCAATATGCTGCCGGGCGATAAGAAAACCGTTACCATAGAGCCCGAAGAGGGCTACGGTGTCCATGATCCGCAACGCGTTACCAAAATGCCGCGCGCGGGCGTGCCGAAAGACATGGAAGTCAAGGTTGGCATGGCTGTTCAGTTGGCTGATCAGGCCGGTAATCCGATTCCGGCGATGGTAATGGAGCTGACCGACGAGGATGTCGTGCTGGATCTTAACCATCCGCTTTCAGGCAAAACCCTGATTTTTGATATTGAAATTAAGGAAACGGGTCTGACCCCTGATGCCCAGCCTGATGCCCAGTGCGGTTCAGGTGAGGCTTCATGCGGCAGCTGCTGCGGTGGATGCGGCGACGAGTAGGATATTGAAGGTGTTTGCATACCGGACCGCCCTGAAAGGGCTATCCGGTATGCGCATCATTTTTTATTCTTTTACTTCCTCAAACTGATCTTTTGACGCCCCGCAAATTGGACATTCATCAGGTGGGGTGTCGCCTTCGTGGACATATCCGCAGATTTTACATCTCCATTTTTTCATGTATCTGCTCCTTTCCTTGTGAAAATTCTGTATCCTAGGTTTTTGTGTCTATCTGGTGTAACCTTACCCCGAATAAACATGCTGTGTCAATAGTAACGATTATTGACTGAGCCAAAATCTGGATTTGGTTAGCTCTTTGATTTCGATGTGTACACGGCTGGTTTTTTGTGATTGCTTTCACGCAGTGCCTTTGATAAATAATGAGTATGTCCGTTGTGTCATCAATATACGCCACCCTGCTTTTCCCTCTCCGGCTTTCCGCAGTCGCTCGTGTTTGTGAACCATTAATATGAGCCCGTTTAAAACCATAAAGCCGTATCTGATTCAGAACCGCTGGTATTTAGCGGCCGGATTCCCCGCTCTTGTTATCGTTGATTTGATGCAGCTGCTGGTGCCGAGGGTATTTAAGCACGTTGTTGACGGCCTTACGCTGGACACGGCCACGGCTGATAGTCTTTTTGTATCGTTTCTGCTCCTTGCGGGCTGCGGCCTGGCAATCTGCATATTTCGTTTCTGCTGGCGAATTTGTCTGATCGGCATGTCGCGCCGTATTGAGCGGGACTTGCGTGATCGCTTGTTTTCACACCTGATTCGATTGCCCCTGCCGATAATCAACGCCCGCAAAGTCGGTGACAGTATGGCCCGTATGACCAATGACCTTGAGTCTGTACGGATGAGCGTCGGTATCGGCATGGTGGCCCTTTTTGACACGATCTTTCTGGGTACGGCCGCAATTGCGTTTCTGTGCTACATCAGTCCGGCTCTGACCCTTCTGGTCATGATACCCATGTTTGTAATCATGTTTGTTACCTGGCGCTTGAGTCCGGTTCTGCATCGACGTTTTAAACATGTGCAGAGTACGTTTTCAGATCTGACTGAACGGGTGCGTGAAACGCTGAGTGCCGTCTGGGTGGTTAAGGCCTATACCATGGAAGGGCATGTGGGCGAATCATTCGATGAGGTGAGCCGCACCTATGTTCAGCGTAATCTCGCGCTGGTCAGGGTAATAGGATTTTTTTTCCCGCTAATCCTTGTGTGTTCAAATCTCAGCATCGCTTTGCTGTTGATAGCGGGCGGACGCATGACGATTATCGGCACGATATCAACCGGTGATTTTGTTGCATTTTCAAGTTACCTATGGCTTCTCACCTGGCCCATGATGGCGCTTGGCTGGGTGGTTAACCTTTTTCAGCGGGGCAAGGCTTCGATGCAGCGTATTAATGAGCTGCTGGACTTGCCGGTTGAAAATCTCGAAGAGGGTGCGGACTCTGCACCGGAGAATCTTGATATAAGCATCCGTGATCTCAGTTTCTCCTACGCCTCCAATCAGGCCCCTGTACTGAATAATGTTACGGTTGCGCTTCCACAGGGCAGTATTATCGGTATTACCGGTACGACTGCCTCCGGCAAGACAACCCTGTGCAGCCTGCTGCTGCGTTTTTATGATCCGCCGCCGGGAACCGTGTTTATCGGCGGCAGGGATATTTGTGAATTGCCGCTTCAGGAATTGCGCCGTCTTTTTTCCTATGTTCCCCAGGACAGTTTTTTATTTTCGCAGTCGCTGGCAAGCAACATAACCTTTGGATGTGATTCCTGCGATGACGAGGTTGAACGCTGCGCTGCCGACGCGCAGATGCTGCATGATATTCAAAAACTCAGTCGGGGGTTCGAGACGGTTGTCGGTGAAAAAGGGGTGACGCTTTCCGGCGGCCAGCGCCAGCGTGTTTGCATTGCGCGGGCCCTGATTACCGATGCGCCCATCCTGATTCTGGATGATGCGGCCTCGTCGCTTGATGTTGAGACAACCCGGTCGCTGACCGCACGCCTGCGCTCGGTCGGCGGAGGCAAAACCATGATGATTATCTCCAACCGGATCGCGACCATACAGCATGCGGATAAGATTCTGGTACTTGACGAAGGAAACCTTGTGGAAACCGGCACGCATGCCCAGCTGGTTACGCGCGACGGTTTGTATAGGCGGTTGTTTCTGAAACAGCAGTTGGAAGAAGAAGGATCCTAGGCTGTTGAAAAACGTACATCTGCTGCGTTGTGCGCATCATTCGTCACTGCGGCGTACGAAAGGTACGCTTCATTCCTCATGATATCGCACGCCTTGCATCTATGTGTTTTTGAACAGCCTGTATGAAAAGACTTTTTAACACCCGGTAAGGAAGGTTTCGCGCGAATGCCGTTTAACAACGTTCACATCGAGGAAAGTCATCAGACGACCGTTGGTTTGTTTCGGTTGTTTGTATACTTCCTGCGTTTTTTCAGGCCCCGCCGCGCGATTATTGCTGCAACCCTGCTGCTGGCCATGTGTGCGACAGCGGCTGACCTGACATTGCCGCACCTGGTGCGTACAGGCATTGACCGCTACATTGTGCCGACGGCCTGTCGCGTTGATATGGATAGATTGCGCCAGCATCCTGAGCTTTTTCGTGAGCTTGAGGCGGACCTTACCCCTGTTGACGGCACGGATATGGTTTTTCTGGGGCCGGAAGCTTTGCGGCAGGCCGGTAGTTCGCTCATGCCGAAGCTGCAGGCCCTGGGTATATCTGCTCCGGAGCGCTATTACATAACCCCGGCAACACCGGATGCTCTGCAGGTGGCCCAAAACCATCCGGATGTGTTGAGCGCGGATACCAGTGTCGTGGTTATTGCGCAGTCCGACATGGCCAACCTCAGCTCATCTGAACGGCTGCAGCTGCGCCGAGGTGATGTGCACGGGGTTGCTCTCCTGAGCGCATTGTTCCTTGTTGTGCTGCTGGTCGGTTTTGGTTTGACCGCGGCCCAGCTTTTCTGGGTTGAGCATGCCAGTCAGAACATTATGCATGACGTTAGGCGAACGGTCTTTGACCATCTCATCAGCCGCCCCTTGAGCTTTTTTACCGCCAACCCGGTGGGTCGCCTGGTAACGCGCGCGACAAATGACGTGCAGAACCTGCATGAAATGTTTAACGCCCTTTTTGCCAGCATGCTTAAAGATGTGCTTATGATCGTGGGTATCATGACCGTGCTGCTCATGCTGGATGTTCGCCTCAGCCTGGCATGCTTTACGGTGCTGCCTTTTTTGCTGCTGTCCGCCGTGCTGTTCAGCACCTTTTCGCGCAAGGCCTTTCGTGAGGTTCGCATTAAGATCGCGGCAATCAACGCCATGATACACGAAAGCATCGCCGGGCTGTCGGTTTTGAAAGTTTTTTGTCGCGAGAGCGAACATGACCGCGATTTTCAGCGCCTGAATTATGAAAACTATCAGGCCAATATGCGCCAGACGACCGTATTCTCGATATTCAGCCCGGTGGTTGATTTGACACGGCTGACCGTGATGGGAATTATCGTCTGGTACGGTGGTTTAAGAACGCTTGATGGTGCCATGTCACTCGGCACGCTGGTGGTTTTTTTATATTACATGCGCATGTTTTTCAGGCCCATTCAGGATATGACTGAAAAGTATAACATTATTCAATCGGCCTTTGCCTCGCTTGAGCGCCTGTACCTGCTGCTTGAGCACAGCGGTCCGGGTGAGGAACTTGCGGGTGAGCCCCTGACGCAGCAGGATCAGGGCTGTGCGATATCCTTTTGCAATGTTTCGTTTGCCTATAATGATGCCGAGCCGGTATTGCGCGATGTTTCTTTTGATGTGGCCGCCGGTAAAACCCTCGCAATCGTTGGTGTGACCGGATCGGGGAAAACGACCATTATCAATCTGCTGGAGCGTTTCTATGATGTGCAGCAGGGTTCAATACTGTTTGATGGTGTTGATATCCGTAAGCTGGATACAGTGCAGCTTCGCCGCAAAATGGGGCTTGTTCTGCAGGATGTATGTATGTTTTCAGGCAGTATCAGGGAGAATGTTTTGCTGGGCAATCCGCAGGTATCCGAGCAGAGTTTGCGGCAGGCCCTTGCAATATCGAATCTTGACAAGGTTGTCGCCCGGCTGCCGGGCGGTATTGATGAACCCCTGATGGAGGGTGCTCGCATGCTTTCTTCCGGCGAGCGTCAGCTTCTGGCCTTTGCACGCGCGGTTGTCGCCGATCCGCCGGTTTTGATTCTTGATGAGGCCACGGCCAATATCGATCCCCTCACTGAAGAGCTCATTCAAAAGGCTCTCACAAACATCACCACGCGGCGCACCGCAATCATCATCGCTCACCGCCTCTCCACTATTCAGCATGCCGATACCATTATTCTGCTGCACAAGGGCGCCATAAAAGAGCAGGGCACGCACGCCGAGCTCATGGCGCGCAAGGGCATGTATTACCGCATGTCGAAGCTGCAGTATTTATCGGACAGTTAAAACAGCTCGTTTCAATGCCTTTTATAAAACGCAGACAACCGATTTAATTTCCATAGTATTTTTTTCGGTAACCGTACAGTCACTGTCATCTCGAATGCGTTCAGGGTAGGCTCCGGGAAAGCTCATGGAGGGCCACGCTTTGTCGTGGCCGCATAGGACTGTAGAGCGGACGCGCAGAAGCACGTCCCTCCAGAAGCCTTCGTGCGAAATGACAACGTGGCTATGCTATTAATGAAAAGGCTCTATCCCCGCCTGCGGTTTTGCCTACTGCTAAAAAATCCGTAGTGTGCGTTGAGTTTTCTATTGACACATAACAGTACACAGCCTATGTTTTTTTGCATCGACAGGCAGAGATTTATCAAGCTGGAGCTTTTTTCTTTCTACTGAAAATTTTACAGATTATCATCTAGACTGCAGGGAGAGATCTTTATCTCTGCACCGAAATAGGATTGCTATGAAAAACACAAAAGAAAAACTCTACGACATATTCTTTGAAGCCGACACGCGGGCAGGCAAAATCTTTGATGTCGTCTTGCTGTGCGTGATTGTACTCAGCGTTGTTTTGGTGATGCTGGAAAGTGTCGAGTCTATTTATGTTAACAATCAAAAACTGTTAAAGACATCCGAATGGATTATTACCGCCATATTTACCGTGGAATATATCGCGCGGCTCATCATCGTTAAAAAACCATTTCGTTATGTTTTCAGCTTTTATGGAATTATTGATTTTCTGGCGGTAATACCTACGTATATCGGTTTGTTTCTTGTGGGTTCGCACAGCCTGGTTGTCATCCGTCTTCTGCGTCTGCTCAGGGTCTTCAGAATATTGAAACTTACCCGTTACACGCAAGCTGGACGATCGATTGGGCAGGCAATGTGGTCAAGTCGTCAAAAGATTTCAGTGTTTATTCTATTCATTATAATCATAGCGGTTATCATGGGAACTGTTCTGTATCTGGTCGAGGGTGAAGCAAGCGGGTTTACCAGTATCCCGATCAGCATGTACTGGGCGATTGTAACGCTGACAACTGTCGGGTATGGTGATATCAGCCCCATCACCCCGCTGGGTCGCTTGATCGCAAGTTGTATCATGATAATGGGGTATGCAATTATTGCCGTTCCCACCGGAATTATCACAGCTGAAATGATGAAAACCACACTCCAAAAAAACACACAGGTATGCCCGCAGTGCCTGTTCGATAAACACGATGACGATGCCGTGTTCTGTAAACAATGCGGCGCAAAAATTAATCCGTAATAACAATTCCGGATTGTCTGCAGTCAGGTTCGTAAAACGTAAAAAGCACCCGGACGTATCAACCGGGTGCTTTT
>RCNA010000193.1_pt1 | contig 9886 bp, 9 predicted proteins | sample 2041331 | NCBI WGS metagenome assembly RCNA01 (sample SAMN09708233, study PRJNA481090) | Marine sediment metagenome, whole genome shotgun sequencing project. | reverse complement strand
CAAAGAGATAATATGTAATGGCTGACCATGCCGAAGTCTCCGTTCCAGCCATGGCCATGATAATATAACCGGCTTGAGCAATGGACGAATATGCCATGAAGCGACGGAGATTTTTCTGTTTCATGGCCCCCAGGTTGCCCACCGTCATGGTCGCTGCGGCCAGGATCAGTAAAATTTCTCGGAGATACTCGTGCAGGGCGGCCAAAGGGCCGTAGAGAAGTATCAACAGAAAGGCAATTGCCACCGATTTAGAAGACACCGAGATAAAGGCGGTGACCGGGGTGGGGGAACCATCGTAGACATCGGGGGCCCACATATGGAAGGGAAAGAGAGTCAGTTTGAAGCCGATTGCTGCAATGATAAATAAAACCCCAAGTCTTAGCAGAGGCTCGGTCGGAGCGGACTCGGCAGCGGCTGCGATGGCACTAAACTCCAGGGAACCGGCACAGCCGTAGAGGAAAGAAAAACCGTAGAGCAGCAGCCCGGTGGAGAGGGAACCCATCAGGATATATTTGGTGGAGGCCTCAACCGAGAGCGAATCTTCTTTCTGATAACCACTCAGGATATAGAGCGGAATCGTTGCCAGCTCCATCCCGATAAACAGGGTCAGGAGATCAGTGGCGGAGACAACTGCAAACATGCCGAAGGTGCAAAAAAGAATGATGCCGTAAAATTCACTGCGGTAGTGCAGGGTTCCGCGCCTGTTGCCTCCTTCAGAAAAATAGGGTCTCGAAAGCAGAACCGTGAAAAGGGCCGACAGGGTAAAGATTTGCTTGAAAAGTAAAGACTTACCGTTTACCTGGTAGCCGCCTGGAAAGGTAACTTCTTGGTTATAGGGCAAGATCAGCAAAACCACAAACAGGCCCAGTAGGCCAATCCAGCTCAGTTTGAACGAGAAGCTTGATTTTGGCTTATTCCTAATCAGATCAACGGCCATAACGACCCCCGCCAGCAGCAGGATAAAAATATCTGGTAACAAGAGATTCATATTATCACCGGGTTAAATTATTAAAAATCGGATGCACTGCACCATTGATTAGTTCGACGATCCAGCCCGGTAAAATTCCCATCCCGAAAAGGCAGAAAAGTAAAATAATCACCGGCACTTTTTCCAGGGTGCTTGCATCGGAGAGCAGCTTATATTTATCGGGGATAGGACCGTTTACGAGGGAGTTAACGGTGCGCAGCACATAGACGGCGGTCACCACGATGGACAACACCGCAAGCACGGTGCAAACCCGATTTATGGTTGCTGGATTGGCAAAGGAGCCTACAAAGACGTTAACTTCCGCAACAAACCCGGAAAGACTGGGCAGGCCAAGCCCCGCAAAGCCGACGATAATAAAGGCGATTGACAAAAAGGGCATCACCTTGATCAGGCCACCCATTTCACTGACGGTTCGGGTGCGGGTGCGCCCGTAAACCATGCCGATCAGGCAGAAAAACAGGGCGGTCATTAAACCGTGGGAGATCATCTGGAGCACTCCACCCTTGAGACCGGTAAAAGTCATCGCAGTGAAGCCAAACAGCACCAGACCACAGTGGGAGACCGAAGAGTAGGCAGTAATATATTTGAGATCAGTTTGGCGAATCGCCCCGAAGGCCCCGTAGAGGACATTGATGGTCACCAGCACCAGGAAAACGTTCATCCACATGTGAGCCCCTTCAGGCAATAAATACATTGCCACCCGGAGACAGCCATATCCTCCCAGTTTCATCAGTACCCCGGCATGGAGCATTGAGACGGCGGTGGGGGCTGAGGCATGTCCATCCGGAGACCAGGTGTGAAAGGGAAAAAGTGCTCCGAGGACTCCAAAGCCGAGAAAAATAGCCGGGAAGGCCCAGTATTGGAACGAATCTGAAAACCGAACCTGGGAGAGCAGCTCCAGGTCAAAGGTGGAAAGACCCGATTCAAAGTAAAGCCCCAGGATACCCGCCAGGATAAAGGCGGAACCGGCCACCAGCATCAGGGTCAGCTTCATGGCGGCATACTCCTTGCGTCCTGTTCCCCAGAGGCCGATGAGGAGATACATGGGGAGTACCGCTATTTCGTAAAATAAAAAGAGCGTGAACAGATCCAGGGAGACAAAGACCCCGTAGACCCCTGCGACCAGGACGTTCAGGAATATAAAAAACTCTTTGCTCTGTTCTTTGATGTCCCAACTGGCGATGATGCCGCAAAAGAACACAATCGCGGTGAGCAGCATCATCAGGACGGAAATCGCATCCACGCCGATGTTATACTGGATATTCAGAATTTTGAACCAGTCGGTCTTGAAGGTGAAATGAAACATGCTCGAACTGGCCTCCGCCAGGGCAGCACTGCTATTTACCTCTTCGATAAATTGCATCGTAAGCAGAATCACCAGGATCAGGTTCACAAAATTGCCAAGCAGCGAAATCAGCTTAATGGCAAGGTGATTGTTGGCCCGCACCGGGATCGATAGCAGGGCGATCCCAAAGGGAATGACCCAGATAAGCGTCAGTAGAAAAGGTCCGTTCATAGCAGTGATTGCTCCTTGAAATTACTCTTGTTAATGGAGGTCATCCGGGCGCCTACTTTTCTAGAAAAAGCAGGGAAATAAAGCCGATAATTGTAATCCCCAGATAGAACTGCAGCTGTCCGTTTTGAAGAAAACGCACTGTCCTTCCCCCCTGCTGAAGAATTTCACCACAGAGGTTCATTGCACCGTCCACAACATGACGATCCACCCATTTGACCGGAGCACCAATGCCGCCGAAGATGACCTTGTGGGTTATAAAGAGATAGATTTCATCTATATAAAATTTGTTATAAACAAAGCGATATAACAGCTCGAAACGGGTTTTCACCTGGTCGGCTTTTTCCAGAGAGCCCTGGCCATAGAAAAACCAGGCAACCCCAATCCCAGAGAGGCCGGTCAGAGAGGCAAGGATAGGTAGCCAAGCCGGACTGGCAAGATGAGCCAAGGGCTCAAACCCTGCTGGGGTGACATTCTCGACGAAAAAATGTTCCAGAAGCCCCGCCGCCACGGTAGGAATAGTCAGCACCATAATCGGGATAGTCATCCAGGGATTCTCATGGACACCGTGGAGGGTGCTTCTAGCCTTGCCATGAAAAATCAGAAAGAAAAATCGAAACATGTAAAAGGCGGTCAGTCCCCCGGTGACCAGGCCGACCCCAAAGGTCAGGTAATGTCCCGATTGCAGGGCCGCCAGCAGGATTAAGTCCTTGGACCAGAAGCCGCTGAAGGGGAAAATTCCTCCGATGGCAAGACAGGCAACCAGCAGAGACCAGTATGTCTTCGGCATCAAAGACTTAAGCCCGCCCATGACCATAATATCGTTGTTGTGAACCCCGTGAATAATTGCGCCAGCGCCGAGAAACAGCATGCACTTGAAAAAGGCATGGGTGAAAACGTGATACATCGCGGCGGAAAATCCCAGGGGATTAACTACGGCTGCCCCTAAATCGGGCAGAACAGCCTTGGCGGCCCCAAGTGAAAAGAGCATATAACCAAGCTGAGAGAGGGTCGAAAATGCCAGAATCCGTTTGATGTCCCTCTGGGTAATCGCAATCAGTGCTGCAAAAATAGCGGTGAACGCGCCGACAAATTGGATCAGCTCAAGGGTCATCGCAGCCTGACTGAAAAGCGGAAACATTCTGGCGGTGAGGTAGACCCCGGCAACCACCATGGTGGCGGAATGGATGATGGATGACACCGGAGTCGGGCCTTCCATGGCATCAGGCAGCCAGACATGGAGGGGAAACATGGCTGATTTTCCCCAACCGCCCGCAAAGATCAGCAGGGTGGTGAGGGTCAGCAGGTTGACTGAGATGCCGCCCAAAAGAAAATTGTGGTTCAAAAGCGCAGCGGTTTCGGGACTGTTGAGGACCTGGAAATCAAAGCTTTTGGCATGAAAACTGACCACCAAGATCCCGATAAGGAAAAAAGCATCTGCAAAACGGGTGATAATAAATGCCTTTTTGGCGGCGGCAACCGCAGAGGGTTTTTCGTACCAGAAACCAATCAGCGCATAGGAAGAAACCCCGACCAGTTCCCAGAAGACAAACATCTGCAAAATGTTAGCGGCAATCACCAGGCCGAGCATCGAAAATGAAAACAGGGATAACAGCGCGAAGAAGCGACCGAAGCCGGAATCATCTTCCATGTAGCCGACGGAATAGACCGTAACCAGAAAGCTGATCACCGTAATAACCACAATCATCATCATCGAGATCGGATCGAGATACATCCCCATATTCGCCGTCAGTCCTGGAGAAAAATTTAGCCAGGCAAGATCAAAGCAGATTAGGGTGCGCTCGGGGTAAAGCTGGGGATTTGTCAGCACAACACTGTAGTAGGCAGCGGCTGTTCCCAGGCTGTAGAGCAGGGATAATAATGCCATCAAAGCAGCGAATATTCCCGCCATTTTGGGCCTGGCTCGCTCCATCCAGAGGCCGATAATTAAAAAACTCAGCAGGGGAAAAACCAGAATCAGGTAGCTGTGGGTAAAGAGAAGATCAGCCATTGAGTTCCTCCAAACGATAGGCATCAAGCCGCCTTTTACGGCGATACATGGAGATTATAATCGCAAGTGCCACGGCCATTTCACAGGCCGAAACCGCCATTACAAAGATGGGAAAGATCGCTCCGGCAACGGGGTCAGCGGCCCTGAAGTGGGCGAAGGCGGCAAAGTTAATGTTGGCACCGTTAAGAACCACCTCCACCGAAAGCAGGATGCCGATGAGATTCCGACGGGTTAACACCCCATAGACCCCAATTGCACAGAGGATCAGGGATAGGGTGATAAAGTGGGTAAGGGTCATTTGCTGACCTCCTTGCCGTTATCCCGGCGGGCAATGACCACCGCGCCTATCAGGGCCGTGAGCAGCAAAACCGATATTATTTCAAAGGGCACAATGAAACCAGTCTGTGTGGTGTTCAGCAGCCGAAAACCGATATCGTCCATGGTAACTGCGGGAGCCCTGTGGGTCGCCTCTGAAAGCAGTTTGGATGGTTTGTCGTAGAGGGTGTGGAGCAGGCCGAACAGGAGTGCCAGGCTGGCTCCCGCACCTGCAAACAGCCGTTTTTTATGAACCGGATGGCGGTTTTCTGTTCCCAGACCGGTTGTCAGTAGAATAATAATTAGCATAAAGATAATAATACCACCAATATAGAGCATTATTTGTGACAGGGCGACAAATTCAAGGCGGAGGATGATGTAGAGTGCCGCAGTCATAAAGAATGATCCAATTAGGGAGAGAGCCCCATGGAGGAGGTTGGGCAAACTCACCGCCATCAGGGAAAGCAGGACAAGCATGGTTGCCAGAGCATAAAACAGGAAATCAATCATATGTTTGCTCCTTGGTTATTTTGGGAAGACGACTGGTCAAGTTGACTGGGTTCATTGAGAACAAAGTCCAGATTTTTGCGGTCATATACGGCCAGCTCAAAGTTTTTCCCCATGGTGATTGCGCCAAAGGGGCAGGACTCAATACAGAGGTTGCACAGGGTACATTGGGAGAAGCGATAAAGGTAGCGTCCCAGGATCTTACTACCGCGGTGATCTTTGGTGGTCAAAACGGAGATGGTACCGTTGGGGCAGGCCCTTTCACAGATCCCGCATCCGGTGCAGCGGTGGTTTCCATCCTCATCATGGGGCATGCTGAGGTGACCCCGAAATCTGGCCATCATCTCCAGGGTTTCCCGGTTTTCGGGATACTGCTGGGTCACAATCTTATCTGGACTGACAAAGTAGCGGATGGTGACTCCCATTCCCTGAAGGAGGGACAGGAATCCGGTGCCCATTTTGGCCATGAGTTGGCTTACGGTCTTAAAGGTTTGCTTCAGCTCCATCATAGTATCCACCCCATGGCTATAAAAACACCTCCTGCCATTAGAAGCAGGAGGTTTGCAGGCAATAATATCTTCCATTCAAGGGACATCATCTGATCAACCCTGAGGCGTGGAAAAGTCCAGCGAAACCACATGTAAAGAAAGATTACCAGAAAGGTTTTTATAAAAAACCAGCAAAAACCGGGGATCAAATTGAGACCGCTGTCAATCAGGCCAATTCCGATTTGGGGGGCCAGAAATCCGCCAAAGAAAAAAGTGGCGGCAATCCCTGCCGAGACAAACATGTTGACGAACTCGGCAAAGAAAAACATCGCAAAGCTGATCCCGGAATACTCGGTTGCAAATCCACCGGTGAGTTCCGATTCCGCCTCGGAGATGTCAAAAGGTGCCCTGTTTAGCTCTGCGGTGGATGAAATCATGTACATCACAAAGGAAATCAGGCCGAGAAAGGGTAGTTTGAAGATCCACCAGTCCAGAACCGTGCCCTGTTGTGAGAGCACAATTTCTCGCAGGGAAGCGGTTCCGGTGACCATCACAATTAATAGCATGATAAGTGCCAGTGAAATTTCAAAGGAAATCATCTGAGCCCCGGAACGCATTGCGCCCAGGAGTGAATATTTATTATTGGACGACCAACCCGCCAGCAAGATCCCGAGAATACTGAGTCCAGAGATCCCGATTACATAGATAACGCCCCCCGCCGGGTCGGCCACCTGCATGTGGTGATCGAAGGGGAGAATGGTCATTATCAGAAATGTGGCGCTGGCAGGCAGGATCGGTGCCAGGAAGAAGACAAAGCTGTCGGCACCCTCCGGTTTTAGGATCTCTTTAAAGATCAGTTTGAGGCCATCTGCGGTGGACTGGAGCAGACCATGGTACCCCACCCGCATGGGGCCGAGACGGGCCTGGAAGTGGGCCGCCACCTTGCGCTCCATCCAGATAAGAAAAACCGGCAACAGGGAGACCAGCAGGAGCAGGGACATGATGGTAATAAAGCCGTTAACGTATACGGCAGTTGTGGGAAAAAGATAGCGAACCAGGTCACCTATGCCGTTGTGGACAGGGAACAGGGTTTCAGGTGGAAGCGGTTTCATGCTCTGGGGCTCCTCGTTAATATAAAATATAAAATTATCGATCAATCTCAGGGACAACAAAATCAAGAGTTGCCAGAATTGTCACCACATCGGCGATTTTATGGCCCACAGCCATTTCGTTTAAGGCGCTTAGATTAGAAAAACAGGGAGAGCGAAATTTGACCCGGTAGGGCTTGGGGCCTCCTTCTGCAATTATATAGGTTCCCAGGAGACCGCGGGCGGTTTCCACCTGGCTATAGTAGGAGCCCTTGGGGAGTTTATAACTGGCCCTCTCCTGACTTCGGTAGGGGCCTTCCGGGAAAGTTTTTACGGCCTGTTCAATAATCCGAATTGATTCGAACATTTCTTTCATCTTAAGTTGATAACGGTCGAAACAGCCCCCCACGGTGCCAACCGGAACCTCAAAGTCAAAGCGGTCGTAAATCGAATAGGGGTCATTTTTGCGGACATCGTAGGAGACTCCCGCCGCTCGCAGGGTCGCCCCGCTACAACCGTAGGAAAGCGCCTTTTCCCTTCCCAGGATACCGACACCCCTGGTGCGCTCCTGGAAGATAATATTCTTGGTCAACAGGGTGTCATACTCTTCCAGGGCCAGTTTGAGCCGTTCAACCGCATTTTTGATCCTGGGGATGAAACTGGCGGGGACATCGGCAAAGCTACCGCCGGGCCGAAAGTAGTTCATGGTCAGCCTGGCGCCGCATAACTCTTCGAAGATGTCGGTGATCAACTCCCTTTCTTTGAAGCCGTAGAGGAAGGTGGTTACCGCCCCGAGATCCATTCCGGAAACCCCCCACCAGAGGAGGTGGGATTGAATTCGCTGTAATTCGCAGATCAGCACCCTGATGTACTCAGCCCGCTCCGGCACTCCGATTTCCAGGGCCTGTTCAATCGCCAGGCAATAACCCAGGTTGTTGAAATGGCTTGAGAGGTAGTCGAGTCGATCGGTGAGGTGAATATTTTGGAGGTAGCTCTGATTCTCGGCCACCTTTTCAAGGCCGCGATGGATGTAGCCCAGGTGAGGAACCACCTCAATAACATTTTCACCGTTGAGCTTTAAGACCAGCCGCAGGACGCCGTGAGTGCTGGGGTGCTGCGGCCCCATGTTTAAGAAGTATTCTTCCGAGGTCTCATCGTAATTAAACGCGCTTCTGAACCCTTCGGGAATTGCGTTGCTGATAGCCTGTAAATCCATTGGTTCGGGTTCCTATATTTAATATTGTCTTTTTACGACCCGCTCAGGATCTTCAAAATCTTTACGCAGGGGATGACCGGGAAAGTCATTGTTGAGAAATATACGGCGAAGATCCGGATGATTGTTGAATTTGACTCCGAAGAGGTCGTAAACTTCACGTTCGTGCCACTCCGCTCCCGCAAAGATAGGGGTAATGGTCTCAATCTCGGGGTGTTCTTTTTCGAGGGAACAGCGCAGGAATATTTTCCAACCGTTTTCGCTGGAGAGGAGCTGAACCAGGATGTCAAAATGATCCTCCCAATCCACGGCGGTTAACTGTAACAGCATATCGGTGCAGATTTTTGGATCATCCTTTAGGAATTGAATTAACTCCGAATATTGTTCCCCTGAAACTTCCAGATCCAGGATATATTCCGGGCCAAGCTCGGCGACGCTATCTGGAGATATTTGCTGCTCTCGAAACAGGGAGATCTCTGGGAATCTTTTGGTATTTCAGAATTAATTGATTTGCCCCCAAAGCGCCACCATATGGGTTTATAATTTATCTTTAAATGATTTTTATCTGTTTGCATCACCAATAAAAAAGATATGGTGCTGGCCTTGCCAAGTGGCCATAACATTTTAAGAAATCTTAAAGGATGCCGTAAAATAGCCCCTATATATTGTATAACCCTTGGAACTTTCCCACCGCCTCCGGCCATAATGGTAAAAAGATTTAAAATTACGTCCGATCCTTTATTGTATCTAACAACTTCAATATGGGTGGTTTCATCCGGATATATCCCCGATGTTATAGCGATCTGATCGCTCCAATCCGTTGTTTTGTCATTTGATTTCACACCTGTAAAGGCTTCGGAATTGGTTCTTACAAAATCGCCAAGTCCATCTGAAATATTGGGGAGCATCCCTTCATCTTTACATTTGCTCAATAGTTCCACTGTTCCCAAAACTCCGCCTGAAAAAACAACCCCCCCGGCAGTATAGATTTTTTCTTTTTTCAAAAACCCTATTGTGTTTTGAGTAATAACCTCATATCCCTCATCCAAAGGCCTAACACCTGTCACATGGGTTTGGGGTATAATTTTCGCACCTTCTTTCTTTGCAAAATAAAGATAATTTTTATCAAGTGTATTTTTTGCCCCCACAGGACAGCCGATCATACATGCTCCGCAAAAGGTACATCCTGTTCGATCAGGGCCTTTACCATCAAAATAAGGATCTGGGACTGTCTTGTCAGGTTCACCGAAAAAGACTCCAACATCATTTTTATGAAATGTATCTTTCCCTATCATTTCTATACCCACCTCTTTTAAAAGAAGGTCAGCTTTGCCCACGGATGGGCTTTGGGTGGCACCCAGCATTTCCCCGGCTTTTTTGTAATGAGGTGCAAGATTTTCTTTGGCATTTTCAATACACCAGGCTTTATCTTCAAACACCTTGTCAGGCGGAATTAGAAGCTGGTTGGCATAGATAAGGCTCCCTCCACCCACACCGCAAGCATGGCCAATTAGGACATGTTTAAACATGGTAAGCATCTGATATCCATAACATCCGAAAAACGGAAGCCATAAATATTTTCTAAGATTCCAATTGGTCTTGGGAAAATCTTCGGTCTTCCATTCCTTACCTTTTTCCATAACACAAACACGGTAGCCTTTTTGTGCAAGCCTCAATGCAGAGACGCTCCCCCCAAAACCAGAACCGATAACAATATAATCAAAATCATGCTGCTGTTTTGTTCCCATACCATATCCTTAAAT
>RCNA010000191.1_pt1 | contig 9897 bp, 9 predicted proteins | sample 2041331 | NCBI WGS metagenome assembly RCNA01 (sample SAMN09708233, study PRJNA481090) | Marine sediment metagenome, whole genome shotgun sequencing project. | reverse complement strand
ATCTCAATAAATAAATATTAATTAAACCAAATAAAATGAAAAACCAAGAAACACAAAATGAAGGAACGCAAACAGGAAAAGACTATTACATTTTCCAAAGAGAATTAAGCGGTTACGTATTAGAGAGAAATGGAATCTTTGTACCGAAATGGTTATGCTTTTTTAACGGATATACACCAGAACAGTTGTTAATAGGTAATCGTAAGATTGTTGCACGCGCTTATACTGAGGAGGAAATGAAAGAGAGATTTGATCCTAAAACTTATTAAAGCGAACTATTCTCTACAATATTCCTGTCTAAACTTTGACTTGTAGACACATCGCTAGACACTACAAATGCTTTAATTGGTTTGTCTTGTGTAGATAACCCTTCTGCGATTTGATTTGAGCCTGTGCCCTCTACTAGATTGAAAGAGGGTGCTGCTGCTCCACCTCCACCAGAAGAACCCCCTACACTTGCTCCTGCTCCTGTCTTTGGGTTTACTTTTAGAATGTTTTTAATTTGTACTGCACTAAACGCTCCTGCTAATCCTGCTTGAATAAATGGATATGCTGGAAACAGGGTTGTAATTGGAGATGCACTCGCTGTTGTGAATGCTGATTGTACACCTTGAAACCCTGAGATGGTTGCTTGTGCTACTGCTACACCTTTACCTAGTGCGCTATCTTGCTCTACTAATTGACCTATTAAAGCGGCTGTATTTCCTGCGATGTTTACTTTTGCATTGGCTACATTTTGCGCTAATAATATTTCATCATCTGCTTTTTTCTTTCTGTCGTCTTCTTCTTTTTTTCTGATTTCTGCTTTCGTTTCTTCTGCTGCTACTATCGCATCTAAAGCGGCTTGTTCAATCTCCCCTTGTTCTCTTAATAACGAGTTAGCATTTACTAATTGCTCGGATCTAAACCCTTCAATTTGTGCTTGTATTCCTAACTTTTCATTACGCGCTTCTATTAATGCAATTTGATTTTCTATATTTCCATTTAAAGCAAACTCATTAGCGGCGGCTGCAATTACTAAGTCTGCATTGGCTAACATTATCTTTTCTTGCTCTTCTAAAATCTCACCTAACTTTTCATTAGCCTTAATACGTATTTCTATATTCTCACTTTCATCATCGCGTATTTGTCTCTGTTGTTCTGCTTGTCTATCGTACTGCTCAATAATTCCCTGGTTAATTGCTGCTGCTATTAATGCTTGGTTACCTAATTCTGTAATTGCGTCTGCTGCGTTGTATGTTTCTGTAGCATAATTTCCAATCGCTTTGGCTGCGCTTGTTACCGTTTCTGTAACTTTGTCTACTGTACCATCAACACCTGTAAAAACGTCTACCATTTCTTTACCCGCTTCTCCGATAGCATCTAGTGCTTTATCAAAGTTCCCTGCAAACAATTCTTTAAATGCTGTACCTACAAAACCAATAACATCTAAAACACTATTAAAACGTTCTACTATATTATTCTTTATTGCTTCACCTATTTGTTTAAAAGTAAGATTTTCAAAAAACGCTTTCATACGTTCAAATGCTGGCATAAAATTATCTGTAACAAAACTAAATAAATCTTTAAAAGCAATTTCTAAAGTTTTCATTACGTTACTAAGCAAGTCCATTACCCCCTGATTCTTTCCGAGTATCTCAGCAAGTTTAGCAAATAACGCCACGACAATACCAATACCTAACGCTTTAAAAGCAACACCAATACCTTTAATTCCTTTACTTGCTGTATTGCTGGCTTTCTTTATTCCAGAAATATCTTTTGAAGTATCTACTGCCGCTGTTCCTAAACCCTCAACACTTGTACTTAACCCGTCAACACTTGTTACAGCTTCGCTTGTATCAGCCTTTATTATTATTTCTTTAGTTATACTCATTTTTTCTTTAGATTACGCCATTGCCTAAATAGTTTAGTTCTTAATCCTTTCCAATCGCTTACAAGTTCGTGTTTTCCTTTAGCTATTTCTGTAAATTCTCCTGCACCGTGGAAATCATTGCTTTGTAAAATTGCTATTGTATTGCCTAACATTCTTTACGTATTGCTATGAATTTCTGCATTACCTCACCGCATATCTTATACGAATCTATTACTTTGATTGTAACAAACTCACCCTCTTTATTTTCCCACTCTAAAGTTTTAGCACTTAACTTTTCACTTAACTGTGTTGCAGCAATTAGTTGCGTTGCCATTTCTCGTGTGAAGTGAAAAGTATTGTCTTTGTGTTCTATAAAAACTCCTTTTGATTCAAGGGTTGCTATTTTCTCGTTTCTTACTCTCTTTTTTTCAATCGCTATATTCTCATTTCTTTGAGTAATTTCATCGGTTGTCAGTGCTGAAATAGGGTGCGTTATCACATCATTTTCATCATCCCATATAGGATTCTCATATTTTTCATTTTCCGATTTGTCTGGAAATATAACCTCTCTAAAACCTAGCGAATAAAGTTCTTCATCTGATAATCCAGCCGTAGGTTTGTTATCCCAATACTTTGGTATTCCCGAATCGAATACTGTTACGAATTTACCTGATACTATACCTTTCATATTCTCTATTGTTTAATTCTAAATTGTATTCCTGTCGCTCCGTCATATGCACCCAATCCTACAACCGAACTTATCGCTCCAGTTGTAGGATTAAGGCTAACTCCAAAAGAACTTCCTACTCCGTTTCCACCACCAACCCCTATTTCGTCTTTTTCAACCCATCCCGAACCTGTAACTGTTTGAGGTACTGAATCTTCTCCGTCTGCTGCCATTACATAAATAGCTATGTCACTTTCATTCCCAGCAACACCTGTTATTGTATGGGTACCTCTTGCAGCACTAATGTAAGAAGTACCTAGATTTCCAATAGGGTCGGTAGCACTTGCCCCTGTTATATGTATGTAGAATCCTACAAAATCACTAGTAGACGCTGCTGTTGCTGTAACTGTCGCCCCTTCTGTACCGTCTGCTATTCTATAAAACACCCCGTAATGGCAATCAGAAGTAGAACTCCCATCCGTAGCGACGAATGTAAAACCTGTTGGTTTATTAGTAGTATTATCGAATTGAGCAGTTGAACTAGAATAATCATTGGCTACAAGTATAACTAACAAATCTCCAACATCCACACTAGCTGGTTTTGTTAATACTAAAGTGCTAGATGTTGTGGCTGAATTACTTGTATTACTCACATACGCTATCGCATCAGGAGTAGGCATAGTCCTTATTGTCGAGAAATATGGAGTAGAAGAATCATTACATAAAATTCTAAATGTATTAATATATCCACCATCATAACTTGCTACTTTAGCAACGTCTACACCTGTTGGAAATGTAGGAGTAAACGCCCCTTGCAATGCAAAATATATCTGCTGTCCTTGTGTTAAATTACTAAATGTAAAAGTAGTGTTAGCGGTCATTGTTTTGTAAAAGTGGTTACCTAGTGACCAATCAATTGCAGACCCCGCTCCTAAATCAGTAGAAACTATTGAACCGCCACCTGAACCATTCGCTGCTGCTGTAATTCTACCTTGTGCATCGACTGTAATATTTGTATTTGTATACGAACCTGCTGAAACTGCTGTACTCACTAAAGTTGTTGCAAAACTCCCAGTTCCACTTCCTGTAACGTCGCCTGTTAATGTTATGGTTTGGTCACCTGTGTTAGTATTTGATGTGTTTGATAGTATAGTAACTTGAGCATCTGTAATATAATTCTTATCAGAACTCACCGCAATGTCTGCTGTTGTTGCATCTGCTCCTGCTGTAACTAATCCTTTGGCATCGTATGTTATCTTTGTTTTAGTCGCTCCTGTTATGTCTGAATTCTTAACAACCAGTCCACTTATATCTTGGTCGCCTGTATTTGTTCCACTTGTATTTGATAAAATAGTTGCTTGACTAGGTGTAATGCCTACCTTAGCGTTATTTGTTGCTGTATCACTCTCTATTGTGTCTAAATCTACTGCTTGTGTTGCTGATATAAACCCTAATTTAGTTTGTTCTGCATCATCAAATTCATTTGTATTTGCGTTGCTTTCGTATAATACCTTAATAGATGCAGCGTCTAAGTTTTTATTTACAATAGTCCAATCACTCTCTATTGCCGCACTGTTTATTTCAGCAATAAGAACATCACCCGCCTCTACCGCAATAGTAAAGAATGTCCCCGCTACTGTAACAGTGTACATGTCTCCAATGGTTGTAGTAATAGGTGTTGCGTCTAAGTTTGGTGTATTTGTTGCTGCATTGTAACCGCCTTTATAAGATACTTCAGATGCAACTGCTCCCGCAACAGAAGTGTCTACATAAGTCTTAACGCTTTGTTGTGTAGGTACTTTTGTTGCTAAATTAGATACCATAGTATCTTCATCAATAACAAACTGCATTAAAGCCGTAGTAGAATCTGCTTCCATAACTGCGCCTGATGAAGCCACATTAGTAGCGTCTGTTACATCAGCCAAAGCCTCTATGCCGTCTAATTTAGTTTTATCTGATCCTGTTAAAACACCCGCAATAGTAGTAGTAGCTGCTGGTAATATTGCATCAGTACCATCAGAACTATTAACAGTTAAAGTTGTTGTAGATGTTGAGGTTGTTAAATTTGTATTAACATTTGTAACTTTAGCATTATTAGTAGTAATATCACTTGCTTGAGTTGGTGTGATTCCAACCTTAGCAGTGTTAGCAGTAATAGCAGTTTTATTAATTCCACTATCCTTTATAACCTTTCCAGTAGTACCGTCAAAGATTACTATATCTTCATCAGTAGAACTTGCCGCCCCTGTTACATCTCCACCACTTGCTGCATTATAAAGTTCCGTAAAGTTGTCGTTTATTTTGTCACCACCATCTCTTAAACTATCACCAGTTCCATCGTTTACTACTGCTCCTATGTTAATTATCTGCTTTGCCATGTTTTATCCGTTATCGAATGTTAATAAATTACTATCAAAAGTTGCTGTTCCACTATCAAAAGTTGCAATTCCTAAACCTTGATTAATGTAAATTCTTATTTCTTGTAAAGTAACAGCTTGAATCAAATCTATAATTATAGTTCTTACCGTACCTCCAGAATTATGGTCTAAATCAAACAGCACATTATTATTTGTGTTTGTCACTGTAACCCATCCAACACCATCACCTGTGTCTACTTTATTAAAACTAAAATTACCTAAATTTGTTACATAGGTGCTTAACTGTTGAGCAAGGTTATCTGCTGAGAAATTTGTAGGACTTGCATCAAATGTATTAACAGCATCACCAAACGAATTAACTAAATTAAAACCCACCTCACCCGTTACAAGGTTAGAGGTAAAATTATCTATACGATAAAAATTCTCTTTGATTTGTAGTATATCGTTTAACTCTAAATCTAATAAAACCCGTAAAGGAATATTTTTAGCCTTGTAATTAAACGACCTCTTTTTAATGTTGAATATAGACAGTAAATATTTTTCATGATAGTTGGTGTATAGAGTGTTGTTTATCTTGCGCCCATCCCAACTACTAAACTCTGAATCAAACAACGTGCTAAAATTCATAGTTTCGAAATCTATTGTACTTGATGGAGTATTTATACTATTATTCAAACTCTCTTTACCTCCATTATCATTTATAAAACCTACTGGCTTCCCATCTAAAGTGTTGTAAATATTATAATAGATTACAGGTTTAGGGTTTACCGCTGCTAGATTCTCGTCTATGATAGCACCGTATTGAACGGAAGAGGGTGCGTCATCGTTTATATCTGTCAATCGTTCAAATAACACCTGTTCAAATGGTAGTGTAAACTCTAAAGTTTCACCGTCTAAAACATCACCATCGTCATCTTTTAAAATCGTTTCTTGATCTCCGTAAGCAATCCCTTCATTCTCTTCAAATGTTTTATTTAATATTGTGCTAGGCTCTTGAAATAAGAAATTAATTTCGTTTAAAATCTTACCCCTTGAAACATCGTAACTATCAAAATCAACATAATTAGTAACATCATAAATACCTCCTTCTGCATAATATGAATCTAAAGTATTAATATAAATACTGCCATCGTCTTGAGGGATAACTACTAATTTAAATTCCTTAAACAATCCCTTTAGAAAGTCTATTGTTTTTAATTTAGGTATATTGTCTTTTACCACAAAATCAGAATCTAATGTTTGCTCGCTACTTGTTGTAGTCCAGTCGCCATTATTACCAAAAAAGTTTTTTCTTTGTTGAAAGAATGAAGTAGTAAATTTAAACTCTTGGCTTGCTTGTATAGTGTAATAAACTTTATACGTTGTGCTTGCCCCGCTAGCGTGTAAATTGTTTAGCCATTGGTATGCTCCTGCTTGAGTTAGTTTAGCTTGTTCTATAAACTCGTTACCGCTATCATCATCAGACCTGTAGTATTTAATTGTGTAATCAACATTTTCATAACCAGGAGATGGTATAACTGTCAAGTATAACCGCCACCATTTACGAGGTGTATTCTCTGTAAAAAACGTCCCTATATTTGTTGTTAAGTTTACATTGGTAGAGCTACCCTCGTCAAAATCTACATCTAATTCTAAACCGTCTATTTCGCTTTTCTTTTTAGAGTTTAGCCATAAAAACAAATTATTAAATTCAGTCCTTCCAAAGAAATCTCTACTAAACGTTAAACCATAATCGGATTCTATCGCTTCAATAATTTTTATTAATCTTATAGATGGTCTTAAATCATTCCATATAACTCCGTTACTTCCAGAACCGTTGCCGTAGCCTATATTAGTTAAAGCGTCTGTTGTGCTTGTGTCTGTAGGATCTGAATTATAATAATATTGTTTCTTAGCTAGTAAATTATAAACTATACCATCATTCATGAATCCTGTAGATACTAATCCTGTAAATACATTAGCACTATTATAACCGTGATCGTATGCTGTTAAATCTAAATCGCTTAATTCGTCTTTACCTAAAGAGTCTTTTAAACTTAATAGATTACCCCAGAAATTAATAGTGTAAGAACTTGGTGCACCATGTTTAACCGCAACTTTAGAAAGCCTAAACTTTCCAATTCTAAATAACATACCATCTAACTCAATACTTCCATCTACTTTTATACGAGCATCAAATGAATTGTCAACATCAGCATTATACCAATGTTTGAAAAGTTTGTTGTTCTCTTTACTCGCTGGAACTGTAAACGTCTTAGTGTAGTCTGTTGTGTTCTTGGTTATATCTTCAATATCAGCAACCGAACTATTAACTTCAATTGATTCTTCTTTAAACAAATCAACTTTATCAGTACCTATGTAAATGTCAACTTTCATTAAATATTGTTAATTTCGTTATAGGCGTAATCGAATCCTATTTCATAATTAATTAATCTATCGTTTTGTCGTGTCTTGTATTCAAGGTTCTTGCTTGAGATATTCAAAGGAATAAAATCAGTACCATCATACTGCCAAACACGCTCACTTAAAAACATCTGCTTGATAGTTTCGTTTAACACTTCATCAACAAACCCGCTATTAACTGTGAACTTGCTTTTGCCTTGTACGTTGTATTTTACAAACTGATGACTCCATTCGCTAGGTTGACCTCTATCACTTTCAAAGACCTCATTATCTACGCTCATGCTATCCTTCCTGGATTTAAAGAAAGTGAATATTTGCATCTCACCATCTTTATTTTGAAAGGCTATATCTATTGGAGTGTATCTACACTCCTCTGTAATGTATAAAGTAATTGTTTCACTATTATAAACTACTTCAATATAGGTGTCTGTTGTTGTTTCGCTCACATCTACAAACAAATATTTAACCAACTGACCGCTAACTAAAGTGTCTGGTAAAGTTAAACTTTCGTTTATTTCGTTATCTGGATATGATATTATAGTTGCTGTTGCCATATTAACAAGTTATTGTATAATCAAAAGTGTATATTAAATTAGCACTTACTGTTAAAGTTGACTCTATTACGCAGGTATTTATGTTTAACGTCTCGCCCCCCTCTACATCAAGGCTCTCTTCTACCCCGTCTATGGTAGTTCCTTCTACTGTTATAGTATCTTCAGAAGTGTTTTCAGCAGATACCACATAAACATTGTTAGTGCTTATAGATCTCATGTTTACTGTAACCGTACCCTGTGAACTTGTGGGAGTGTCATCTTCTATTGTATAAGTGAATGTTTCATTGCTTGTAGGTATTGCCCCGTTAGGTGTGAAATCAATACTTAAATTATCTCCAGCGATTGCAAATGTACCGCTTGTAATTCCCGTTTGAACTATTGTAATTATATCCGTTGGCTCTGTTCCTAAAACATCATTAGCCATTACATCTAAATTTTGCGCCCCCTCGTTTACAAGCTCAAAGTAATCGTCAACTGCTGTTACTGTTGAAGGTACTGATGACAAGTTTAATGTTACTGTTGCCGTGTCTTGTGATCCTACACTATCTGTTATTGTATAATCAAAAGTTTGAGGTGTAACTAATCCTGTGCCTTGCGTAAAGACTACCGTGTTACTTACGATTGCTAACGTTCCAACCGCTTCCGGCATAGTCGTTTCAATCAGTGTTATATTTGTAGGTTCTAATCCTAGATCGTCATTTTCTAAAACCAGTAAAATAGTTTCTTGATAGAGTATATTATAAGTATCATTTATTGCATCTGGTAACGCTGCGGCTGTTTCATTAATTAAAACAGGTACATTAAATATTCCTGACCTTTGAACATTAAACTCTCTACCTTGTAACAAAATCTTGTCTGTAGGTGTGCTTGTATTCTCGCCCTCTATTCCGTAACCATACCCTAACACCATTAAATCTACTACTATATTCTGTGCTAATGTTGCTTCTTCTGTGTCCGTTGTCGTGTATAGTACTTGATGTTTTACCCATACTTGATTATTTCCGTTTATATCTTCAGTTGTGTTTGATCGTGCTGGTGTGAAATCTATAAAATCATTGACTAATCTAGCAATATTTATCTTATGTGATCCAATACTATTAGAAGTATTTACCTTTGTACTCTCGTATGTCGGTGTAGCTGATGCACTCGCTTTACTTCCATTCCATACGAATATCTGCAACGTGTATTCACTTGCTGTAAGACCACTAAAAGGACTAATCAAAGGTGTTGTAACGTAGTATGGACTTAAACTCTTAATCATAATACTAATTTATTTAATAATGTATCTACTTCTAAACCAAACGCCTCAACTAAATCTTCTGGTAATTGTTTAAAAGCAACTTCAAAAGGTCGTGCAAAAAAGTTAGTAGTTTCTAATCCTGTGTGATAAACACTATTAGCTATCGCAAACTGTAACCCTTTTCTTGTTGTAAACTGCCCTGCTTTGTTTCTTGGTGCTATTCCTTTGCGTACTATCCAATCACTAAAAGCACTTGCGGGAGGTCGCTTGCTTTTATACTTGTAATCATTATTTGTTACCTTTTTCTTTCTCCATTTAGAACCGTCTGCTTTTGTACCGCCTACACCCTTCACTCCTTTGTCAATAAACTTACCATAGTCCTCCATGCTAAAAGTCATCTGAAAACTATTCTTGCTAACCTTTAAATCGTAATCAATAGAGTTCCACAAGTCTTTACTTGCGTTCTTTTTCTTCTTAGTTAGTTGTGTGCGTGATTGCTTTACAACTGACCTCCCAAACTTATCTAATGTGTTTTTAACATCTAACTGCATAAGTCTATATTAGTATTTGGCATTGTAACGGTAGTTGTTAAACTCCAACCATCTAAAGTATTCTTACCCCACTCTTCTAACTTCCCTGCTGATGGGTCTGAGTCTATTGATATTTCAGTATCTCCAAAATCTTTGCGCATCTTACCAATCACTCTATTAAGTACTGCAAACGTCTCGTTAAAATTATCTACCTTATTATCTTGCAGCCAAAACTTATCAACGTCTATTGTTTTGTTCGTGTCTCTTTGTTGT
>RCNA010000190.1_pt1 | contig 9906 bp, 7 predicted proteins | sample 2041331 | NCBI WGS metagenome assembly RCNA01 (sample SAMN09708233, study PRJNA481090) | Marine sediment metagenome, whole genome shotgun sequencing project. | reverse complement strand
GGAGGTGCTGTAACAGATTCCCGGCAAGCTCTACGGAATGTTTTTGCGACCCAGGAGATGAGTAATAGGCCAAGCAGGTAAGCGCAGACTCCGAGATTCGGTAGTTATTTAATGTACGTTCCTTAATGTACGTTCCCTATTGGTACGGGTCAACTCCCTTAAGGGGACATTCATCGCAACGGGGATTTTTTTTCCTGCAGTATTCCTTTCCAGTCTGAACTATGAGGGCATGGTACTCATTGAACAGCCCCGCGTCTGATTCCAGGTTGTCAACAAACAGTTCCTGGATATCGTAATAGCCGCTCTGTTCATCAATGATATTGTGACGCGTCAGGATTCGGTGGGTATAGGTATCCACCACAAAGACAGGTCGATTAGCTGCGTAGAGGGTTATGGAATCGGCGGTCTCCGGCCCTATCCCCTTCACTGCCAGTAAGCAGCTCCGAAGCTGTTCGGTTTCCTCTCCAAATAGCTGTTCCAAATCCCCCTGGTAACGATCATTTATCATTCTGAAGAGATTCTGAAGCCGCCCGGCCTTAATATTGTAATAACCCGCCGGGCGAAGATATTCTGCCAAGGCCGCCTGGGGTAGAGCCGATATTTTTTCCAGAGACAGCATTTCAGCCTGTTTCAGGTTCAAAATAGCCCGCTCTACATTCTTCCAGTTGGTATTCTGGGTCAGAACGGCTCCCACCATGATTTCACAGGCGGAGTCGCCCGGCCACCACTGTTGCGGCCCGAATCTCTCAAAGAGAAGTTCATAAACTTCAGTAAGTATCTCTGACGCTGAAATTGGCTTAGTCTCCCAGGCAAATTCCGATGTCCCTGGCGGTCATCACCTTGTCACTGTTAAGATCAACCATCTTACGGCTCTTGATGGCATCTTCGAGGAGAACCGAGGTCATCTTAGGAGGATTCCAGGCCACCATCTTGTCGAATTCACCGGCATCCGCCAGCCTGATTGCGGCCGCTCCAAAACGTAGAGCAAGCAGCCGGTCAAATGTTGTCGGAGAACCACCCCGCTGGAGATGACCAAGGGTGAGGTGGCGCACATCTTTGTCAACCCGGGAGCGGATCTCTGAGGCTACCTGTTTGCCGATCCCGCCGAGTAACACCTCGCTACGACCCTGTTCCGCCTCATCGGAGGTGACAATCTCGCCATCTTCGGCCTTGGCCCCTTCGGCGACAACCACAATTGCATAGTCTTTGTCATGGAGCTTATTGTCGGTGATCTTTTGACAGACCTTGTCAATTTTATAGGGAACTTCAGGGAGAAGAATAACATCGGCGTCTCCGGAAATACCGGAATAGAGTGCTATCCAGCCGGAGTCACGCCCCATAACTTCAACCACCATTACTCTGGAATGTGATTTTGCGGTTGAATGGAGTTTGTCCAGGGCCTCAGTGGCGGTGGAAACTGCGGTATCAAACCCAAAAGTCCTGTCGGTGGCCTCCAGGTCATTGTCAATGGTTTTGGGAACCCCTATCACCGGCATCCCCTTTTGGGCAAAACGGTGGGCTATTTCCAGGCTACCGTCACCACCGACGACAATATGACAGAAGAAACCCATTCTTTTAAAGTTGGCCATTATTCTGTCGGAAACATCAATAACCTCCACCTCTCCGGCAAGGTTGGTGATCGACGTCGAAAAGGGGTTTCCCTTGTTGGTTGAACCAAGAATAGTGCCCCCGATTGGAGTTATTCCCTCAACGTCCCGGGGAGTCAACCGCAGCAGATGATCAAAATCAAGCAGGCCCTTATAGCCGCTTCGGCTGCCGTACACTTCCCAGCCCCGCATGGTTGCCGACTTGACAACTGCATAGATGACAGCATTGAGACCGGGGGCATCCCCACCACCTGTAGATATTACAATTTTACGCATAAGTTCTTTCTCAAGTAAATTGTTTAAGTTTGTTTCTATATACCGAAAACAGTCGCTTACAGCGACTATTATTTGATCAATAGGTTTCAGCTCACCAGCTCACCAGACATTAATATGATTGCCTGCCCAAGTTATCAGCTACTACTTTTTTTATAATAGATTGCATGGAATAACAGCATATTTCGTAACATACTTTTAAAATACAAAACAAATATATGATACAATGGGCTTGCCTTGACGCAAGTGTTCATGATAGTTTACAACGATAACAGGGCGCAGCAGGCTTGGCCATACTATTATCTCTTTGATGTATTAGTAACATAATCCTGTTATTTGATCACCTTAAAGGCCATTGCCACCGATAGTGAAATGTCAGCTCAACCAACAATAGGATAACATGAAAAAAACAATTGCCATAGTAAGCCAAAAAGGAGGTGTTGGAAAAACTACCACTGCCCTTAACCTTGGTTACAGCCTCAGCCTGACCGGTGCAAAAGTTCTTATCATTGACGGAGACCCTCAGGGGGGGGTTGCCTTGGCGATCAACCTCAAGACAAGAACCGCCAAAGGCCTTGTTCATGCCCTGAAAAAAGATTCTTCCGAAGCTAAAGACATTATCGAATTTATCAAAGAAGACTCGTTGGCGGTTGTAGGTGTTGGCATAGAACAACCTGAAGATATTCATTTTTTTGAGCAGACCGCAGATGATGGCTCCCTGGGAAAGCTTGTAAAATCCCTGGCTGGTGACTTCGACTATGTCCTCATTGATGCCCCGGTTGGAGTGGGAAGAATTGTCAAGGCCCTGCTTGGAGTGAGCAGCACTTATTTACTCTTAATTAACTGCAAGGCCGGAACCGTAAAGTCGTTGCCCAAGATCATTAAGCTGGCTGAATGGCTCAAAAAGAACGTCAACAGAAAGCTGGAGCTTGAAGGCATGGTTACCACCATGTTTGACAGCACCTCGCCCTCTGAACAGAAAATTTATAATCATTTTAAGGCCAGATTACCCGATGAATATTTTTTAAAGACCGTTATCCCCTTCGACACCCGATTTGAGTTGGCCAGCATCAAGGCCATCCCGGTTGCCCTGCTTGCCGATGGTCATGAGGTGGCAAAACCATATATGCAACTGGCAACGGAGATCCTGGCTGGCAATGGCGACAAAAAAGCAGGGTCAATCTCTGAAGACAAACTACTTCGCAGCAATAATAAAGAGGGCTATCAGGGGGTTATTGGTGCTGAAAATCAAGACAAAGGTTTCGAAGGTCATGTCCTCAGGGATATCCTGGCAACAATGTGCGAGCAGGGTGATCTCTATGGGACTGTTATTGCCGATGAAATGGGATTTCCCCTTGATGACTACAACAGTCCGGTCTCCAGTGAGGCCCTGGCGGCCTTCACCTCGGTTCTAAACGATACCCTGGAAAAGGCTGATTCGATTCTCGATATGCACGATGCCAACAACCTTTCCATGGACATCAGTGAAAACGATAAATTAATCCTGCGTAAGTTTGAAGTCCTCAACAGTACCTACTATCTCCTTGCCGTCTGCCCCCAGGAATCGGAGCCTCTGGGCGAAATGGAAGTTGCCATTTCAAAAATTATCGCAAAACTTTCCTGATTTGGGGCAGTCGAAAAATAAGTTTCACTGCTCAACTCAATTTCGCCGCTCAACCCATAGGCAAAGATGAACAAACCCAAGAGCAGTTGTGACGGTTGTGGGACATGCTGCCGCCAAGGTGGCCCCGCGTTGCATGATGAAGATATTGACCTTATTTCTTCAAAACTTCTCGACCTTGATGACCTTGTCACAATTCGCCAAGGTGAAATGATACTGGTACCACTCGCCATTAATCCGGAGCCTGCTAAAGAGGAGCTGATCAAGATAAAAGGAAAAAATGGCAGCTGGTGTTGTAAGTTCCTGGACGAAATAGCATCAAGTTGTACAATCTATCAAAAACGCTCTTTGGCCTGTCGTCTTCTTAAGTGTTGGGATACTGAAGATATCCTGAAAATATCAGGGAAAAAGTTACTAAATCGTTTTGACCTTGTCGCCGCAGATAATCCGACCTCAGCCTTAATCAGAGATTTTGAAGATCAGTTTCCGGTCACTGACATGTTGGAAATTCAAGACGAATTGGGGAAATCCGATAAAAAACGTGACGACCAGCTTGCCAGATTACGCCACAAGATTATCAACGAACTTCGCTTTCGCAATCTGACCGATCAGCGGACTGATTTTATTTCGTCTCGAGAACTTTTTTATTTCGGAAGACCGCTCTTTCAACTTATCGTACCTCTGGGGGTCACCACCCATGAATCACGGTCAGGAATTTCCCTCAGCTACGACAATGCTGTAAACAAGCGTCCGTTGTAAACGTAGGTCGGGTTAGTGTAGCGTAACCAACACCGACTGTCTTTTGTCGGGTTACGCTGCGCTAACCCGACCTACCATGATGATGTATAGAATAGAAAGCCCGTCAATAGGACGCGAAGTTCTTAAAAAGTCGATATCCTCGGGACTTGTGCCGCTTACCAGACGGCCCTGAGCCCTTTTCTCTTGCGAAGCTGATCTACCCTGCGCTCCAAATCCACCCGCCACTCTCCGTGAATTCTGGCGGAAGAGGGCGCGATGAGTTCAGGGAGTCCATAAACCAATCTATCTGCGGCCCTGCTGGCCTCTATGACCGCCTCAATGGAACGGGCACCAAACTTATAACGAGCCAACAGCAGACGCAACAACAAACCGGACGTCTTCCGGGCGGCGGTTTTCCAATGGGTCTGCATCTGATGGGCAATAATAAAGGCCCTCTTGAGGAGAACCCGACGCAGTTCCTCCAGTTCATCTTCTGAGGCCGAGTCTCGCAGCAGGTTGTCAGGGATCTCAATACCATCAATATCCAACACCACCCGTAGCCGACTCATAAAGTCTGGAATTTTGAGTGTTTTTATCAGCTGCAAGTCCGATCCGGTTTCATCCAGGAGCTGCTCCATGCCCTCCCAGCTTGCCTTGACACCTCCGGCAAACACAAAAATTGCCCGCCCGATATGGTAGGGTATTCCATGGACATAGGTAACCCCATCCTGCATTGAGGGCAGAAAATATCGCAGATAGCCAAATTCATTGTCATCAAATCTACAGTCAAATTCATCCCAGAACACTATGGGTACTTTTCCCTGGGCCACAGATGCCCGCACCGGGTCAATTGCAGCGTTTATCTCATCGGGGTTGGCAAACTGAGTAAGGTTAAACTCAAAAAAGTCAAAGGGATTTCCAGAGCGATTTCCAGAGATTACTTCGGCTACCTGCTTGACTGCGAATGATTTCCCGGAGCCTGGAGGGCCAAATACCCCGATACAAAGGGGGCGGAGCACGTATTCCCGGGAGACATAACTGTCCATGACATTGTGGAGGGTAATCACCGGATCAATCTCAGCGGGGTCAGTGGTTCGGAGGTGGCCGAGCTGAAAAACTGGGAGGTTAGCAAAACCTTCTCCCCGGTTAACTTCCTCCTTGAGGTAGTGGAGCACAGAGACAATGATATCAATATAAGAGTCACCATCATCACCATTTAGCGCTATTTTTGAACCGACACGCCTGTTGGCGAAAAAAGAACGGAGGGCCTTTTTTTTATCATCGTTCCAGATCTGACCGGCCACCAGTTCCAAGGTGGTGTCAAAATCGTTGGAAAATGAGGGGAACTCCACAAAACAAGGGTCGGGAGCATTATCCACGTAGGAACAGGGTGCTCCATTGGGGTAGAAGGCGGCTGACTCCAGCTTGGGAAATTCGAGGCCATTGTCAAAGTAATAGCCATGTTCATAGAGGAAAAACCAGTTTTCCAAGACTCGTTTTGAAAAATCAAAAAAGTAATTGCGGCAAAACTCAAATCCCCCAAAGCGGATCGCATCCATGGCCAGCATGGAGGTGACCATGGTGTCATAGCAGGGAACGGAGCCTTTATGTCTTGGGGAACTCTTTTCAGGTAAAAATCCTTTTCGATATCTGAAAAAAACGGCCTTGGGACCAACGTAAAGCAGACCATGGGGAAACATCTCAACCACAATGTGGCAGCTGAACCTACCATTTTCCTCGTCCCAGAGACCCACTTCCGGAGTCTTGAGAGAGCGTAAACTCATGGCAACAATGGTCTCCCAGTTTACCGAACTGTCCATCTCCATTCTGGTGGTTTCCAGGTCGGAAAGTCGGCAGAATAAGGTGAAACGATCCCCCAGTATCTGGGCCCATTTCTGCCAGTGGGCAACAGAAATTCCCATTGCGATAACCCAAACGCCGGGATTAATATCCACCAAATCCTCACAGACCTGTAAGGGCATGCCCGAGTCATCAATCAGCAGGATTCCTTTATTATTTGAAAGAACCGAAATGTTATCATCCTTAACTGAAAACTGCTCCTGTTCTCGTTTTTGCTCATCCCCTCTACCGCCGGGAGGCAGGATCTGGTTCATCATGAACCAGCCATGTTTGGCTGAACTCAGCTCACCCTTTCGCCTTCGGAAAATTTGATACACCTGCCGTTCCAGGCCATAGGTGAGGGTGTTGAGTTTGGGGGTCAATTCCGATTCAGTCAGATAGGCACCCAGCCAGGTCAAACAGTGCTCCAGCCTGCCATTTTCCACGGAAACATTTCCGGCAAGCAAGTTAATGTCATCCCCAGGATTATAGCCGTATGCGGGTAGACTTCCCTCCTCTAGCAAACTGACTTCTTTGACCGGCAGGTTGGTAATTGTGACCTTAGAACCAAGCAGCAATATCTTGGGCGAGAGCGTTTCCATATTATTTCACGATGAAGTTATCCTGATTTTAATATAAAAAACTATAGCAAGTCTGATTTTTCCAGGGCAAAAAGCGCACCTTTGTAGGACACAATCAGCAAAGCAAGCCATAAGACCAGTAGTAAGATTGAGATTGACATAGCTTTTCCTCCTTTAAAATTTTTTTATTAAAAATAATTAATAGGCCTCATCATCCAGCTCAATGATGGTAATTTTAGTTTTATTCATGGCCCTCCAGACATAAATCACATATGCCAGAACGACTGGGATCGCAAATGCGACGTAGCTCATAATTGTCAGGGTATAATGACTGGACGAGGCATTAAAAATTGTGAGACTGGACTGGAGATCTATTTTAGAGGGATAAAACGGGGTATTATTAAAACCTACCAGAGAAAAAATTGCCAGTCCCACCAGAGCGGTACCGGTGCCTCCCGCCCATATCCCGAAGGTCTTGTTAGTTTTTGCCGTGACCAGCATTCCGGTGATCACCAGTAAAAGCCCGCCAAGCAGCAGAACTGCTATCCAGGGGCTTGCCAGCATATTAAGATAGTATTTCCACTCTACCATGGAAACGACCTGATTTTCATCAATACCGTAACCGGTCATCAGGACAAAACTACCCAGGATATAAAGCAGAAAGGGGAGCGAGCAGAGAAAACTGCTCAGGCAAGCTTTTCGCAGTCTGATCTCCAGTTCGGCCACGCCGCTGAAATCTACATTATTCACCAAGTACATGGCCCCTATGGTTCGGGCATTAAATACCAGAAAAAGTCCCATAGAGAGGTTAAAGAGGCTGAAGGCCGCCTCCAGACCGCGTAGCTGGTGCTGCCAGGTCACAAAGTTGTACTCACTCAATTGAAAATTTGAACCGGTGAAAAAAGTGCCGACAGCCGCGCCGATCAGCAGGATTCCCAACGAACCGTTGAGAAATAAAAAACCTTCATAGGCGGTCTCGCCCAGCAGATTTGCCGGTTTGGTTCGAAATTCATAACTGACGGCCTGGAGAACAAAAGTAAAAAGAATCAACATCCAGACCCAGTAGGCCCCGCCGAAACTGGTTGCATACAGTTTTGGAAACGCCGCAAACAGGGAGCCTCCAAACAATACCAGGGTCGTAAAGGTCAGCTCCCACTTACGCCCCAAAGAGTTTAGAACCAGTGATCTTTCGATATCATTTTTGGCCACCTGCCAGAGGAGGGTCTGGCCTCCCTGCACAAATGTCAGAAATAGAAACAGGGAGCCGATCAGGGAACAGATTAACCACCAGAGATGCTGCAGAATAACCGTATCCAGATTGCCTATCATTTTAATCCTCCTCCGGACCAATGCTGATCTGTTTGCACATAATTTTTATTTCAGCCACAAGCAAGGCCGTAAAGAGGGCAACAAACATGAAAAACGTGGTCTGAACCGTGGTACTGGTCAAATTGGTGCTTGCAATAGAAACCGGCAGCAAATCCTGAATCGCCCAGGGCTGACGTCCTACCTCCGCAACAATCCAGCCAGCTTCGGACGCTATTAAGGCCAGAAAAAATAGAGTTGTTCCGGGCAGCTGTAACCAGCGTTGCTGCTCCAGGGTGTCTTTTATGGCAAAGAAAAGGAAGCCAAAGCACATTATCGGGAACAGGATTCCTAAAATAACCATAACGTGAAAACTGTAAAAAGTGAGGGCCACCGGAGGCACCGCCTCTTGGGGAGATTTTAAAAATCCGTAGCCTAAATAGGCTTGATGTTCCCTGAAGATTGCCAGATGAGCCTCCGCCTGGTCGTCGTTTTGCTGCCTGCGGGCATCTTTAAAGGCTGCCAATTGAGCAACGGCAAGTTTACCTTTTTCTATTTTTTCGGCAACACCCATTATCTGCTCATCCTTGTTGCCGTATACCAGGTCATTGATACCTGGTACAAAACTATCTAACTGGCGGTTTGCCAACAGAGACAGGAGTCCAGGGATTTTCATCACAGAAATAAAAGTTGGCTGATTATCTCCAACCTCTTTTTGGCGGTTCAAGGTTCCATATACTACCAGTTCGGCGTTCCTCTCTCCGTCATAAAGCCCCTCCATTGCCGCCAGTTTCATTGGTTGAAACTGACTGACCTCGTGGGCGGCACCGTCCCCGGTGATACCGGTCATAACAGAACCGAGTAGTCCAAAAACGGCGGCCACCACGATGGAGCGTTTGGCCATCAGCAGATGCCTGTTTTTAAGGAGAAACCAGCAAGACACCGAAATCACAAACAGGCTGGACAGGACAAAGCTGGAGGCGGTGGTATGGGTAAACTTGGTAACCGCGATGGGTGAGAGCACTATTTCCAGAAAGTTTTCCATCTCAAATCTGGCGGTGTCCGGATTAAAAACCATCCCAACCGGATGTTGCATCCAGCCGTTTGCCACCAGTATCCAGACCGCAGAGAGGTTTGAGCCAATCGCAACCATCCAGGTGGAAATAAGATGAAACCGCTTTGAGACTCTATCCCAACCAAAGAACATTACCGCAAAAAAAGTGGCTTTCAGCTGGGGCGGGGCATTGCGTGCGATCCAAGCCAGCATCGGGATCATGGCAACTTGCCCGAGCGGGGACTCCACTGCCGTGTCCATAATGGCGATGAACCTTGCATCGACGATCCCACCGGTATGGATTGAGGTCCAGTTGTGCAAGCCGTAGTACAAACCGAGATTAGGCAAGGCCAAGACCCCTCCTGCCAGCGTCAGAATGAGGACGATTTTGGCGATCGAACTGCTCGCCATCATTGGCCGCAGAAAGATGATCCCGGCGAGGGTGAGAACCGATGTAATCAAATAAAGAACAGACAGAAACTGTTCGCCAAATCCAAGTTCATCGATCTCGAACCACGTGGCCCCAGGTCCGGGCAGTGGCACTGCCCGAAACACAAAAATGATAAGGGCTGTACCGATCAGTGCCCGTGCCTTCGCTGGCTCCAGAGCAGTAATCAACTGGCGCATCAGAAACAGGACAATAATCATTGAACCCGCAAAAACGATCTCTTGAGAAAAGGCGACGTCTGAAAGACCAATGGTGAGAGTCAGAACCACAAAAATCAGACCTCCTGTAAAGTACCAGTGATTTACTTTTACTGGGTTTTCTGAACGGCCAAGCGCGAAACTCACTGCACCAGAACTCTTGCCTAGCCCTTCCAAGCGGTTGCGCAAACGCCTGCGTTGCCAGGCAGCAAGAGCAACTCCAGAAACCGAAATCAGCGGAAT
>RCNA010000189.1_pt1 | contig 9914 bp, 7 predicted proteins | sample 2041331 | NCBI WGS metagenome assembly RCNA01 (sample SAMN09708233, study PRJNA481090) | Marine sediment metagenome, whole genome shotgun sequencing project. | reverse complement strand
CAAGCCACCTAAGAAAAAATAACACGATAAAAAAAATAAACCAGAGCGAATTAAATAATAAAATTTTATTAGATTTTTGGAGAATACAATGAAAGGCCTGAAGAAAATTGCATTAGTAAGTGCTATCGCAGCAGCATCAACTGTAGCGCAAGCAGAATTAAAAGCTATGAACGACTCAGCAATGAGCGCAGCTACTGGTCAAGCAGGTATCACAATCGATATCAACTCTGCGGCCATCTCTATCGGTGAGATCCAATACAAAGATGCCGGTTCTATCTTCATCAACGATTTCCAATTAGGCGGTGCCGGAATTCTTTCAGCATCTACTAACGCTGCTATTGCAGGAAAATCTACACTTTTTGATAACACTCTTGATAACTTGAAAATCATAATCGACGTAGTTGGTTCTAGTGATGAAAGTGCTATAAACTCAGGTGCTGCTGGATCTATCAACTGGGGTCTAAACAAGATTGACACTAGCGTAGTTGCTCTTACTGGTCAGAGCTCTACTGTAGATAGTTCTGGTGTTAGAACTGAAGTTGCAGTTACAGCTGGTGATGCTGGTAGTCTTTCAGCATATAGCCTTGCAACTACTGTTGATCCAGTAATCAACGATGGTGACTTGGTTATTGGTCTAGACGGTATAAATCAAGATGAAGCAGTTGATTTAGGTATCGTTATCGGTGGTGTAGTTTTGGGTAAAGAAGCTGAAGTTGCAGGTAATGGTCGAGCTCTACAAGCAGCTCTAACTAATACTGTATTGTTGGCTGACACTTATTTAGGTGGTGGTATCGGTCCTATTGACATCGTTATCGATGGCGAAAACGGTGGCATGAACATTAACGCATACTTCGCACTAGCTGGTGAAATTTCACTGCCTTTCATCGCTACCAAGTTTGGTTTTGCGTTACACAACAAGCGTGGTCGTGACTTCTTGTATGCTATGTCTTCAACTGATAACAGTGGTGGTGCTCAGGTTTATACTTCTTCTGGTGCTCACGCTCAGATTCTTGTTGAAGCAGCTTCTGATACAGCTAAAGGTCTACACGTAGTAGTTCAAGACTTCTCTGGAGACATGGACTTCACCGATATTACATTCGGTTCAGCTCCTTCAATCGGTGACGTTTACATCACTGACTTGTCTGTACAAGCTGACATGAACATCTACGGTCACTAAGATCTAGTAGACATTACATGTTTTAAAAAGGCTGCCCTCGGGTGGCCTTTTTTATTGTTCTTCGTCCATGCTTAAGTGCAAATACAGTCTTTCCCACCTCAAAACCTCTCTAATTCCTCAATATTTCTAAAATAAAAGATGAAGAGTCTTTAACTTAAAAGATACGTATATTCATAGTAGCATTTATGTTTTTAGCTAAACTATGGATCATAGAGTTCATAGCACTTGCCCTTAACGGTGCCTACCATTAAGCTTTTTGAAAGAAGGGTAAAGAAAGCCTACCTTATCTAGGCCTTTACGGGCAGACAGCCAGGAAATACTGGCATCTAATTTAAACCGCTTTTGCGAAAATCTTTAAGGCGGCTGTCCTCGGCCTAAAGGCACGAGGTTTATCACACTTATTTGTAGGTGAAATTGATGAATAATTTAAGTTTAAAAATGAATTACCTAAAGCTGATCATAGGTGTGCTGTTTTTATCATTTACTATGGGGGTCTATGCAGACAACCAAGCTGAGGAAGCTAAAACCAATATTGATTATATGTATCAAAAAGTGGCAAAAAAGATTTCTCTGTTGTTAAAAGAACGACCTGAATTTTTACCTTTTGGTGCAGGAATGGATGTTAATGGTGATGTTCAGTTCATATGGACAAATAAGACCGTACAATATACTGTAAAAGGCGCTATGTTGATCATACGTAATGCTTTAAATGCTAATGCCAAGGCAGGAAGGTTATTAGGTACTGTTATCGTTTATCGCTATGCCAAAGATGCTAATTCTCCTCCACAAGTAACTGCAGAGCTGGAATATTTCAATGGGTATGCGGTTGCGAGGGCCGTTGAAATTGTAGATAACCAAGGTGAATTAACCGTAGGGCGTGCCAGTGAGAAAAAAATGGAGGCTAGAGTTTATACCGATAAGGTTGTAAAGGAATTAAAGAAAAGAAAACAGAAATAAACAACCACATGCCCTAAAGATGTATGCTTTAAAATAAGCTAATTGTAGTGGGCGATGAGCTTATTAACCGTCACTAATGTATACATCCCACATATCCTTGTATGCATTTTCAATACTTCTGGCAAAAGTGGGTTGGTCACAGAGCTTTGATACCTTCATTCTTGCTCTTAGCTCTTGTCGAATGATGGCTAAACGTTTAGGATTTTTAGCGTATTGCACCGCAATTTCAACATAGGACTCTAAATCCTTAGCTACAAACTCTCTTAACCCTATATGATTTAATATACTGGCACAAACTCGCCCGGGATGACGATCACCCAACAAAGTGACAGTGGGTACCCCCATCCACAATGCTTCACAGGTTGTCGTCACTCCATTAAAAGGGAAAGGGTCCAGACCGATATCTATTTTACTGTATAAGGCCAAATGATCTTTCTTTTCAGGAAGGCCTGCATAAATCTCAAGGCGATCCTTATCAATACCTTGTTTTTCAAATAACTCCAAAAAATTCAACTCAATCTCTTTATCAACCAGTTGGTTTGATTTGAGCAATAAATGAGATCCTGGCACAGCTTTTAATAGTTTTGCCCAGAGTTTGATCACTTCAAGGTTGGTTTTTATGACGTTATTAAAACTGCCAAACGTTACATAACCTCTTTCTCGGCAGGGTAAGGTTGGTTCGAAGTCTATCTGATCATCCCCTTCATAACAGAGAAATCCATTCGGTAATCGAATCAGTTCCTCTGTGCACCATTGATCGGCTTCACCTACTGGGTCCGCAATATCATCGGTAAAACGATAATCCATGTTGCTCAACCCTGTTGTATTTGGATATCCCAACCAGGTCACTTGAATCGGAGCCGGTTTATAAGTAAAAACTGGTAACCTGTTTTTAGCGGTGTGACCCGCTAGATCCACCAATATATCGATATGGTCTTGCCTAATCAGACTAACGACCTCTTCGTCACTCAGGTTAATAATGGATCGCCAGTGGTCTGAAGCATCTTTCAATCGTTGGGTGGTACTGTCGACATCATTGTTATTGTAATAACAGTAGACTTCTACCACTTTACTATCATGAGATACGAGTAATGGCTCAAAAAAATAGGCCACCGAATGAGTTCTAAAATCAGGGGATACATAACCAACCCTTAATGAGGTATTCTGCCTTGCATCGGCAGAGGCTGGCTCTCTAGATAATACAGGGTTTCCTATATTCTTTTCCCATTCCCGGTGCTTGGTAAAAATCGCTTCTTTGGAAAAACCTGAATAATAATTCAACCCAAGCAATAAGTTGGAGTTAATTCGTGCTAGTTTTATGCCTTGTTTCTTTCCAATTTCGAGTGCTGTTTGATAACAATCGATCGCTTCATTTATCTGTCCAAGAGATTGAAACGTATTTCCCATATTGTAGTGTGCTTCGCCATAATCTGGTTTTATTTTAATGGCTTGGCGATAACAAACAATCGCATCATTTAACCGTCCAAGTTCTTTTAGCGCATTCCCCATATTATTGCGTGCTTCAACGTAATCCGGTTTAATTTCGAGGGCTTTGCGATAACAATCGACAGCATTACTAAATTGTCCCAGTTCCCGCAACGCGGCCCCTAGATTGCCATATGCTTCAGCGTAATCCGGTTTGATTTTGATGGCTTTGGTAATGTATTCCACTGCCACCTCATTCTTGCCAACCTGATGGGCAATTACTCCAAGTAATTGTAAAGCTGTGGGCTGATTGGGTTCTGTGCTCAATATCTGCTGATAGATAGCTTCTGCTTTTGGTAAGTCTCCCGCATTATGATGTTGAACAGCCACGCTAAGAGCTTGTTGGATGGCTAGATCCTTCTGTGACCTTAAGGATTCATTGTTACCACGCTTAGCTTTTTTTTTAAGTTTATTTTTTCTCTTAGCCATAAAAAATCATCATAATATTGAGTTGTGGGCTGTCGATTACGTGAAACCCTATGTTTTTGATTTGATTAAAAATATTTGTCAGGCGCAAACTTTCTTGCTTTAGCGGAGAGATAGCCGGATGCATTATGCCGGTCTTGTCTGATTTTCTATGTCACCAAGGCGATTTCTAGCAACTTCCCAGCTCTCACCAGGCCTTGCATGTTGTTTGATATATTCATCGGTTAATTTTTCGGTATTTCCTATTTTCTTAGTACTTTCCTTGAGGCCAAACTTGAATAGGAAATGGGTAACCCTTCTGCCTGTTTTACGCTGATCAACCTTTACCCATAAGTTGCTGTGATTATTAACATCGGTAATAGCTGGCACTATTACGCGAGCTTTTAAGTTGTGTATCTGTTTATATTGATGCTCAAGGATACAAAGCATTTCTCTTAAGTTATTAATAGCTATTTCTCTTTCACCGTTCTTTAGCCATTGCATAAGCAATTCATAAAGGCGGATACCATAACTACTTTTCATTGCAGATACATTTTTGAGTTTATATTCCGTAAAATGGCTGTTGAGTTGGTTTAAATATGGGAGTACATCTTTACCAAAACGAAACTCTACAGCTCCCTCTGAATCAAGGTATTTAATGCTTTGCACCCACCTTGTTATGAGTGCCGTATCAAAACGACCATCACCATTAGGTCGTTCATAAATTTTCACTTCGCGATTCCAAAGCCGTTTAGCTGCATCTTTGAGTGATCGATACTCATGCTTTGATGTAAAACCTGTCATATCAGTCAATGCATTGGCTGTCACTGAGTAAAGAACTTCATCTGTTATTGGTCGATCTCTTCGAACTTCGGTAATTGCTGACAGGATAATTTTCTGTTCTGCAATAGATAAGGAATATGAAGCTTGAATTAAAGCATTTGATTTAACTACAAGTTCATCTTTCATGTATTTGTAATACCGCTATTATGTATTTGTAAACCGCTATTATGTATTTGTAAACCGCTATTATGTATTTGTTTTCATTACCATTATGTAGTGATTATATTGGCATATCAATACTGAAGAATAGTAAATGTATTAACTAACCGCCATTTTGTAGTGGTTTAACCGCCATTTTGTAGTGGTTTAACCGCCATTTTGTAGTGGTTTAACCGCCATTCTGTAGTGGTATACCCTACTTTTTTTACATAAAAACAATAACTTACGGTGTCCTAAAAGGGAAAAGGGAAAAGGGAAAAGGGAAAAGGGAAAAGGGAAAGTTAGGTTTGAGGATAACTTTTGGTGAAAAAAATGAAGTTAAAACTAGTTAGAGTTCTCTTCCCATATTTTTTTAAAAGTGGCTTCTATATCACTTGCAAAAGAAGCTACATCACATAGCTTTGATGCTTTCATTTTTGTTCTTAGATCTTGTCTAATAGTGGCAAGTTGCTTCAGATCGTTAGTATATTTCACAGCGATTTCAACATAGGACTTTAAATCCTTGGCCACAAATCCACTTAGCCCTACATGATTCATAATACTGGCACCCACTCGCCCAGCATGACGGTCTCCAGCCAACGTTACAGTGGGTACCCCCATCCATAGAGCTTCACAGGTTGTCGTCGCTCCATTGTAAGGGAATGGGTCCAATCCGATGTCTATTTTGCTATATAGTGCTAAATGATCATCCTTCTTAGGAAGAAAGGCATAAAGTTCAAGACGTTCTTTATTAATTCCCTCTTTTTCAAAGAGCTCCACAAATTTCAATTTAAACACCTCATCGGCCAATCGCTTTGACTTAATCAATAAATGAGATTCTGGGGATGCTTTCAATATTTTTGACCAAAGTTTCACTACTCCGGGAGTAACTTTGGTTAAATTATTAAAACTCCCAAACGTCACATAGCCTCTTTTGCTACAGGGTAAGGTTGATTCGAAGTCGATCTGATCATCACCTTGATAGCACAGGAACCCATTAGGCAATCGAATCAGTTCTTCTGTGTACCATTGATCAGCTTCTCCGACAGGATCCGCAACATCATCGGTAAAACGATAATCCATGCTGCTCAATCCCGTTGTATTTGGATATCCCAACCAGGTCACTTGAATCGGAGCCGGTTTATAAGTGAAAACAGGTAACCTATTTTTAGCGGTATGACCTGCTAGATCCACCAATATATCGATATGATCTTGCCTAATCTGGCAGGCTACCTCTTCGTCACTCAGGTTAATAATGGATCGCCAGTGGTCTGAAGCATCTTTCAATCGTTGGGAGGTACTGTCGAACGTCTTATGGTTGTAGTAACAGTAGACTTCTACTACATGTCTGTTGTGAGATACGAGTAACGGCTCAAAAAAATAGGCCACCGAATGAGTTCTAAAGTCAGGGGATAAATAACCAATTCTTAATCGGGGATTCTTTCTTATATCGCCTGAAACTGGAGCTCTAGCCAATTCTGGTTTTCCAAATTCCTTTTCCCACTCCAGGTGTTTGGTGAAAACGGCTTCTTCAGATAGCTCTGAATGGTAATTCAATGCAAGTAACAAATTGGAGTACGTTTGAAAATCTTTTTTGATATTGATCGATTTATCATAATGCGCAATTGCTTCATCTAACTGCCCAAGTTCCTGTAACGCTATCCCTAGATTGTTATGTGCCTCGAAATAATTAGGCTTAAGATCGATAGAATGGTAAAGATGAGTGACAGCTTCACTTAATTGTCCAAGTTCCCTCTGTACGTTTCCTATGTTGTAGTGTGCATCTGCGTGATCAGGCTTGATATCGATGGCTTTCTGGTAATGTGTAACTGCTTCGTCTAACTGCCCAAGCTCTTGTAACGCACTTCCTAAATTGATGAATGCTTCGACGTAATCAGATTTGATATCGATGACTTTCTGATAATGTGTAACTGCTTTATCTAGCTGCCCAAGTGTTTGTAACGTGTTTCCTAGATTATTATGTGCTTCGACGTAATCAGGTTTGATATCGATGGCTTTCTGGTAATGTGTGGCTGCTTCGTCTAACTGTCCGATTTTTTTTAACACATTTCCTAGATTGTAGTGTGCCTCTGCAAAATCCGGTTTCAACACCACTGCCTGCCGAAAATAATCGGCTGCTTCTATAATTTGGTTCTGTTCACGTAAGATATTTCCAAAGTTATTTTGAAAGTCTGCAGACTGAGGTTTTATATTAAGCGCTTTTTTCATTGCCACTAAGGCATCGTCAAAAATACCTGATTCCTGATATGCAGTGGCTAGATTATTATAAGCGTTAGCATATTCTGGATTGATACGGATGGCTTCTTTACAGTGATCAATAGCATCGTCATAACGTTTAATTTTTAAGTAAGTGGACCCAAGACCATTAAGGGCCTCTGCGAAATCCGGCTTCAATTCAAGCGCTTTATTAAAGTTTGCTACGGCTTCATGTGGAGATCCCATTTCACTGAGAATAAGACCTATGTTTAACTGTGCTGCTGCCATAGTTGGATCGATACTCACAGCTTTTCGATATTCAACCAGTGATTTATCCAATTCTCCTAACTCTCGAAGTGAGTTTCCAAAATTAAAGTGTAAACCGGGTACTTCTGGTTTGAGTTCAACCGCTTTTTTATAATAATTTGAAGCATCTTCAAGCAGTCCAAGATTTTTACAAATCAAACCAAGGTTAACATAACCTTCCACTAAATTCGGTTTGAGCTGAATTGCTGTTTGAAAGCTTTTTTTCGCCTCCTCCATGCAGCCCAGCGACTTGAGAATCTTTCCTTTATTCACGTGAGCATCCAAAAGCCCAGGCTCAATTTCCAGCGCTTTTTCTATGAAATCCAGCCCTTGTTCACTTTTCCCTGTCTGATAATGTAAGACACCAAGAAGATGAAGTGCACCTATATGATTAGGGTTGGCTGAAATTATTTTTCGATACAGTTGATCTGCAAGTTGGGCTTGTCCAGTTTGATGATGCTGAACAGCACTTTGAAAAACTTTTTGTAACTCATCATTATCCATTGTCGTCTTTTTCATCAAAATAAAGTTAACTAACTGACCTCCGGAAAAATCGGAAGCTTATTAGATTACGCCCTGTAAGGGCTTAAGTAAGCGCCCAAGGCGCGCTATATATAGGCGTTGTCAGCTACTTTATAGCTTCAATATTTAACATGATGTTATTTTCTGGTCCAAAAGGGAAATAACAACTTTGTTCTTTAAATATTTTAAAGTTAGGTACACTTCTGATACTTCTGAATCCAATGGTGTTTATATAATGACTTATAAACTTCATAGTAAATGCCATATTATTGAACTCTGTTTTAGCCGTATGGTTTCCAAATATGATTTCCATGATTTTATACTGCCCTTCAGGGGGGATAGACTTGTGTGTAAACATTATGCAAAGCATTAACAAATCCGGCGTACTCATCCTAAAAACCCCTAATGGTTTCAAAATTCTGTGGATTTCCCTAAGTGCTGACGCTGCGTCTCCACGATAGTCAAGTGTCTGTAATTGAGAGGTATATATTTCATCAACAGAGTTACTTTCAATGACGCTAAGATCGGTGTAACTAGCTACAATATCAACATATGGTGCAGCTTCAGTATTTAATATTTTCCATCCAGGTTTAGCTGATTTTCCACCTAATTGAATTCTATTCAATACCGGTAAATCCACTGATTTTAAATCGTCAAACACATCACTGAGTTGTTTTATTGTGAGCGGCATAGCCTCTTGGGATAAATGGATATCATCCATATAATAATCTTGTTTTGATATATTATTCTCATCAACCAATTGCTCGAAAATAGATATATATTTTATAGACTCTTTTGCGGTTAGTTCCTTGAGTCTTTCATTAAACTTTCTTGTTAGTATGTTTCTTTCAGCGCATCCCCCAAACCGAGGTAACTTCTGATCTACAGGTACTGAGTCATGAGCAGATGGAATGACACCCCAGATAAAGACCTCATAACCTTTGGCCTTTATCTCTTTGATAAATTTAAAATATCGATTAATGCAGTCTTCCATAACAACCTGAACATCCTTGTTCTTTTCTTTTGCCTGTTTGAGTATATGGTACCGGCAATCAATCTCACCGAAACAGAAAAGTACTCTGCTACCTTTGGGGATTTTATTCTCGATAAGGCTGAATACTTGTTCCCGCCCTTGCACTGTGCTTCCCAAAGAGCTCAAGCTATACGCCAAAGAAGGCCCTAGATGGTACACCTTAAAACACTGAAGTAAGCTTTCACTGATTTCGTGTCCATTGATAATTTTATCTTGACCATAAAAAAAATTACTGTGACTATCGCCAATACAATAAATTACCTTCAACTTTAAAAACCTACTTTTTATAAAAAAATATGTGTGTTATGAGGATCAGTGTGGATTCCATCGATGAATCAACTTAATTTATTCTCTTTTAGTCATTAAAAACATTAATAATTTTGAGGAAAAGAGTTAGTTACCTTATCGAAGGTATATCCTTTTTTTGCTAGCTTGCTGTAGGTAACTCCCCAGCTATCCCCTGCCTTAGCCATAGCTTCAACCTCAGTCTTTGAAAGGTACTTCTTCCCTAACTCCTTTGGGAATTTATTGGTTTTCGATGTTATTGTGAAGGTGAAGGTGTCTACCCGTCGTCGAAACATTTTTTGTGTGTATGAAACTTCAATATCGGTATGTTCATTGATTTCTTTGATTGATGGAGTGATAACACGATCCTTGAAGTTGCACATTGTTTTGTACTTGTTACCAAGACAAAGAATTTCCCTGATTTCCGATATTTTAATTTCACGTACGCCAATTTTTTTATATTGAACTAATAATTCATATAATCTGATGGCGTAAGTCGATTTTAAACCACCAATATTTTCCAACTGGTAACGGGTAAAACTACCA
>RCNA010000188.1_pt1 | contig 9918 bp, 10 predicted proteins | sample 2041331 | NCBI WGS metagenome assembly RCNA01 (sample SAMN09708233, study PRJNA481090) | Marine sediment metagenome, whole genome shotgun sequencing project. | reverse complement strand
AACGCATATCTCCGTTATTATTTCACGAAGGCGCAGGGCGATATCATCTTTCAGCACATGATGACCGTATTTCGTCTTCCACACAAAATCAATGGGCATCGGCGGCCCGCTTGCTGTCGGAGCGGCGGCGAATATATGTATAGGCATGGTGGAGGCACCTCTCCTGATCAAACCGTACCTTGGGCGAATGACCAGAAGCGAGCTGTTCGCCACCATGACCTGCGGAATGGCGACCATCGCTGGCACGGTGTTTGTCCTGTATGTGACCGTTTTGGAAAAAATCCTCCCGAATGCCGCTGGTCATATTCTGACCGCCTCCATCATCAGTGTTCCGGCGGCGATCACTGTCGCCCGTATAATAATTCCTGAAACAGAGGACACGACCAAGGGGGACATGATCCCGCAACAGGATGCTGTCAGCGGCATGGATGCCGTCACCAGAGGAACTGTCGATGGAGTCGCCCTGCTGATCAACGTGACGGCTATGCTGATCGTTCTGGTTTCACTTGCCCATCTGGTTAATTTAATGCTGGGCCTGTTTCCCGACCTATGGGGCACGCCGCTGACGCTACAACGGATACTGGGCTATATCATGGCCCCTGTCGCTTGGCTGATGGGCATCCCCTGGAAGGAGGCGGTGCCTGCAGGTTCCCTGATCGGAATGAAAACCATACTCAATGAATTTTTAGCCTATATGGAACTTGCCGGGCTTCCAGCTGGAACATTTTCGCCACGCAGCACCGTGATTTTGACCTACGCCATGTGCGGGTTCGCCAATTTTGGCAGCCTCGGTATCATGATCGGCGGCATGGGAGCCATGGTGCCTGAACGCAAAGCCGAGATTATTGAACTCGGTATACGCTCCGTCATCGCCGGAACTTTGGCGACCTGCCTGACCGGAACAGCGGCGGGAATGTTGTTTGGATAACATAGGAACAACATTATTGGAACAGCATCAAAGCGGTTTGCCTGTGCTCATCCTTTTTTCACTTGATCAGCAAGCAACCGAACCTGATACATGGTTTCCTCCAAATCAAAACTAAGGATCTTTCTCTCCCGCATCACCGGCTGACCGTTGATTAAAACAGCTCGCACATCGGCACCGGAGGCGGCATAGACCAAGAGATCCGTGCTGTGCATGGGCTGGAGATGAGGGGAGTCTATATTGATTAGGATAATATCCGCCGTTGCACCCGGCTCAAGGACTCCCGTATTCCCGTTCGAAGCGAGTAGCGAAGCTCCGCCGGATGTGGCCATGCGGAAGATATCAACAGCCGGAACAGCCACCGGATCAAGGGAAGGAAGTTTTTGCAGCTTGGCGCAAATATCTATTTCCCGGAACAGATCCAAGCTGTTGTTACTGGCGGTGCCGTCCGTGCCGATCCCCACCCTAATTTCTCTGTCCAACATGGCCCGCAAGGGGGCGATACCGGAGGCCAGCTTGAGATTACTTTGAGGGCAGACCACGACTCCCGCCCCGGTCTCCGCCAAAATATCCATGTCCTGCTCGTCAATCCAGACAGAATGCACACACACCGTGGCCGGATCAAGGATTCCCAGTGCATGGAGATGGCGGATCGGTGAGCCGCCCTGCATATCCGCTATCATCTTCGGTTCAAATTTGGTTTCCGCTACATGAATAAACAGGGGAACCTCTCTGGACAAGGCCAGTTCTTTTGCGGCCCGCAGGGTTTCAGGGCAGCAGGTATAGGGTGAGTGGGCGAAAATTGCCGGGCTGACAAGCGGGTGGGATCGCCATTGATCCAAAAAATCAGCGACGATATTTATTTTTTCTGAAGGATCGGCAACGCCCGGAGCCGGAAAATCAATCACTCCTTGAGCCGCTGTCGCCCGCATCCCGGCATCGGCAAAGGCACGGGCCGCATCATGTTCATGAAAATAGCCGTCCGCAACAGTGGTTGTACCGGAGAGGATCATTTCAGCGGCGGCTAATTTACTGCACCAATAGACCATTTCCGGGGTCACATGTGCGGCCTCAGCCGGAAATATATGGTCATTAAGCCAGTCAGCAAGCTGTAAATCATCGGCCAGCCCACGAAACAGGGTCATCGCCGCATGGCAATGGCTGTTGACCAAACCGGGCATGGCCAGCTGCCCGTGACCGTTGATAACGGTTTTCGCCTCAACGTCTTTGAAGTCGGCTGCTGCGCCGATCCGCTGGATAATATCCCCGTTGACAGCGATACAGCAATCTTTGATAATTGGCTGTTCTCCTGTTTTTCCGGGCAGGCAAATATTGCTGATCAGTATATCTGATTTCATGATGAATTTGAGAATAGATGCTTAAAATCCTTTACGGATCATAATAGAGACTCTGCGGTTAAGCCGTCGTCCGGTAGTGGTCTTGTTGGAAGCCACCGGATTGGCATAACCGTACCAGTAAAGCAGGATTCGATCTTTTGTGATTGGAAAATGATCCAAGAGATATTTTTGCATGCTTTCAGCCCTGCGTCGAGAAAGACGCATATTATATTGGTCAGATCCAATTATATCACAAAATCCTGAAAATACAGCGTAATACTTCGGATTTCCAACAAGATAATTGCCAAGTTCGTCCAAGGTCTTTCGATATTGTTTTCTGATGCCGGACTTGGCAAAGGCAAAAAGAACATTTCCAAAAAGACTGCCAGATGTCATATATAGTCTGCCGAATAAATGCTCAGGATGAGCGGCGACTGTATCAAAATCAACAACTTGGGAGCAGTTATTGATTTCGGCTATATCATAGAGCACTTTTTTTGCTTTTTTATTGGTCGCACTGCTGATAACAGTGAAACAGACATCATATTTTTCCGCCAGCATCCCGGCCTGAACAAGAGGGGCCGGTTCATCAATCCCTTTAAAACGAGCATCTTCGCCGTTTGAAAAGAGAAAAACCTCTGTGCGGCCCGGCAAACCAAGCAGGTGCTCCAGTTTCATCAGGGACATCTGCAACATGGGCGGACCGGAGCTGATCACCGGCAGTTCTTTGAGAGCGTCGGCAAATTTTGCCTTATCATAATTTTGCAATGCATAATACGGATTAAAGCTTCCGGGTGAACTGGGCAGCCACATCACGTTTTTCCAATGCCGATAAAGTCCGGTCTGCCACTTCAAATCCGGCATAGTGGCGTTGCTTTTGAGGAGGATCTGTTTCGACATTTCCAACCTGCTCATGCCGCTGTTTTTATAGGGAACAGTCATGGCCGTTGACGGATCATAAAACACAAAAAAATTACTTGCCATCCGAATGTACTTGGGAGACGCTTCTGGTCTGGCTGTCGATTGCGTAAAAGACTTTATCCTTCCGGGAAACGGTTTTAAGCGGGGAGGGCCGAAATTTCGGCCTCCGGCCATTGATGTCATGGGAAGAAACGACAGGATTATAATGGCTGACAGGGGCGTAAATAATGTTGAGAGTCTGAAGGTCATATTTTTTTCCTGTACGGAGGTGTGACAGTGCAAAAGCAAAGGGTGTTCAGGTTCAGACGGTCAGTCGATCACCGGCAACCGGAAGCAGGGTACCAGGTCTGTCCTGTACCATCTTTTTGATGGTGTCAATTTCGTTTTTCCGCAGGTTGTGTTCAATATGAACCAGAGCTATCCGGCCCACCTCTGTTTCGTCCGCCAATTTCAGGCTACTGGTGATAGAGCCGTGATAAGGAAAGGTGTCAACCATATTGTACGATTCATGGATTACAAAATCACAGCCTTGAATCAAGTTTCTCACCCGCGTGTTGGAGCGTCCGTCTCCGCTGTAATAAAATCGGATCGGTCCGTCTTCAAGCAACAGGCCAAGGTTGTACTGCGTATGCTGGGTGAGCGCGGTGGACCATTTCAGGCCAGCAATGGAGGCGGTTGCACGAGGACTGATCACATGAAAGTCAAACTTAAAGCCGATTTTTTTACCAAAGGTAGGGTAGGCCATTTCCAGCACATCTCTGACCTTTTGTTCTATACCTTTCTGCCCGATAATAGAAAGGGGACGGGTTCGGCCCATTTGCCAGAGGCGAAGAAAAAGCAGAGGAAGACCGAGAAAATGATCGCCGTGAAAATGGGAGATCCAGATGCAGTCCAGTTGGTCGGGATTCTGAACTAAGCGAAAATATTGATGCGCCGCAGTGAACCCGCAGTCCAACAATATTCTGGTGCCGTTGCTTGTTGTCAACAGAGAAGAGCTGTTGCTATGTGCTGTATCACAGGTTTCGCCGACACCAAGAAAAAAAATTTCCACAGTTCTTACTCCGTTGTTATCATTCTTGACGCATTGCTTCGGGAGGCATGTTGATCATGGAGAAAACCAAATTCATCAAGCGCAGATTCATTCTTTTTTTATCCCCACTCTCTACAATATACGTATTTTTTGTTGTTGGAGCAAGCGGGTTGTGGATAATTTCACAACCCGCCTTGACAGACATTCAGCAATTTGATCAGCTGGTTCGGAGAAAAGTCAAGAAATTGAAACAAAAAAAATTCCAGCTGTTCGCATTTTCTGAAATTATGCTTAATTTTTTCATGAATTGCTTCATCGTTTTTTCCGTAACGCTCTATAATATATTCCAACCGTTCAGCCAAGCTGACAATCGAATCATGCCGCACCCGTTTGTCAGCGTAGTAGACAATTTCCTGAGCTTGGAACAGTCCCTGCCTGTAATTTTCCAACAAGAAATTTTGCAACATGACATGTCCCCCTACAATTTCCGCTATTTCCGGGTAGCCATGCCGCAAACAGATCTTCGCTCCGGTTGCAGCATGATCACAGGCGGTTTGCAGACAGGGCGTTTTGGCGATATCATGCAACAGGGCACCGCTGACGCAAAGCTGTCGATCAGGCGGCGCAGAAACCTTTATGGAACCCTGAAGGCCGGTCGCTAACACATCGGCAATCCGGGCGACAAGTAATGAATGGCGACGAATATTGGGTAACATTTCATACTGCTCCATAAGGGCGGCGCAGGTGTCAATTCCCGGAATGTTCATATCAGAGTGCTGTGCGTTGTTCATCTGCCGCTAAAACGATGGATCGCCTCAACAGCGATCTTGGCCTGATCCGGGGGTGTTTGCGGCAGGATTCCATGGCCCAAATTAAAAATATGGCCCTTGGCCTCCTTGGCCTCATCAAGGATTGTTTTGATCCGCTGTTCCAGTTTCTCTTTCGGGAGAAAAAGAGCGACAGGATCAAGATTCCCCTGGACAGCATGCTCTCCTACCATTTTCACAGCGTCATCAATCTTTATCCGCCAATCCAGCCCCAGCACATCGGCACCGGCATTTTTTGTATGGTTGATCAAGGTTGAACCGTTATTGGCAAAGTAGATGATCGGAATATCCGTCATCTTACGCAGATCCGATATTATGGATTGGACATACGGCAGGGCAAATCGCGCATAGTCATGGGGTGCCCAAATTCCGGCCCAGGAATCAAAAATTTGCAGAGCTTGGGCACCTGCGCGGGCTTGGGCCTGGAGATAGAGGCTGGTGCATTCGGTAATTTTTTGCAGCAGGGCATGGTACATTACCGGTTCTTGAAAGGCCATGCGTTTGGTTTCCAAAAACACCTTGGATGACCCGCCCTCAATCAGGTAGGTAGCCAGCGTGAAAGGAGCACCGGAAAAGCCGATCAAGGGCACCTTCAGCTCCTTACGCAGCAACTTAATGGTCTCCATGACAAAAGGCATGGTTTCTTCCGGGTCGGGGATAATTAATTTATCAACCGCCTCCTGGCTACGAACCGGATCAGGGAACACAGGTCCTCTTCCTTCATGAAATTCCAAGGTCAGGCCCATAGCCTCCATGGCGATCAGGATATCTGAAAATAAAATAGCCGCATCAAAACCGAAGATATCAATGGGTTGCAGGGTCACCTCGGTACAAAGCTCTGGACTTTTGCACAATTCCAGAAAGGTGCGTTTACTGCGGACAGCCTGATATTCGGGGAGGTAGCGTCCAGCTTGGCGCATAAACCAAACAGGGGTGTAATCAGTCTTCTCGCCACGGCAGGCTTTCAAAAAGGTATCGTTCATTTTTGTTCTTCGGTAAAAGGTTTCTGATTATACATCAAAAAAACAACGGGTTCAGCTTCGAGGTTGGTAGGCACAAAAAGGTTCCTCAGCTAAATAATCACCGGTCATGGCGTAGGAACGGGCACGGCAACCGCCGCAGACATTGACGTATTCACAACGTCCACAGTTATCTTTATATCCTTTGAAATCACGAAGTTCCAGGAAAAGTTTGGAATTTTCCCAGATATCCTGAAAGGATTGTTTCCGAATATTACCGCCTGATTTCGGAAAATAGCTGCACGGCAACACATGACCGTCAACATCAATAAGACAGATCAGCTGACCGGCAAGGCAACCTTTAGAGCCGCCGGTGGAAAAATTCAGGGTTCTGCGTTTAAATTTTTCGCCCTCCTCTTTGGAACGCTGCAACACGATTCGGTAATACTGGGGTGCGCAGGTTGGCCGAACCAGCATATCCTCTTCCTGCTTTTCCATATCATAATGCCAGTTCAGGATATCCTCGTATTCTGATTCCGGGATTAACTCCTCCATGATTTCCTCACCACGCCCGGTGGGCACGATCATAAACAGGTACCAGGCTGTCGCACCCAATTTTTTCACCAGCTCATAGAGCTTCGGCGCTTCAGCTTTATTGCGCTTAGTGAATGAAGAGTTAACGAGAAATTTGATGCCATGCTCATTAAACAATCTGATCGCATTCATGGTCCCGTCAAACGCACCCGGCTGGTTGCGAAAATTATCGTGAATTTCAGCGCAAGATCCGTCCAGACTCAAAGAAACCATCTTTATACCCGCTTCTTTGATATTGCGACAGATTTCTTCCGTGACTAAGGTACCGTTGGTGGCCAGACACATCCGTAATCCGAGCGAGGTGCCGTATGCGGCGATATCAAAAACATCCGGGCGCAACAAAGGTTCACCGCCGGAAAGTACCACAACCGGATCAGCATATGATTTGATATCATCCAGCATGCGTTTCCCCTCCTCAAGGGAAAAATCAGGATGATTGTCAACTGCAAGCGCAGAAGAGGATCGACAATGCACACAGTTCAGGTTGCAACGACGAGTAATTTCCCAAGCAATCCATTTCGGTTCAAAATTCATTATAGAGCACTCTGTATGATTATTTGTTATTATGTCGCTCGCCGTATCTTTTGTGACGGGGAGAGAGTCGTCCTTGAACTTTTTACTCTTCAGGATAAGGGAATGTCGCTAAAATTTCCGTTTATTTTTACTGAAAGTAATCGCCCAAGTTGAATAGTTACATTTATGTAAACAAATACTCGCATAAAAGACATAAAAAAATAGAGTATATTCCTCTCGCAAACAAGGGTCAACAGCTTTGTGAGCGGACGGATATCCCCTATGAATTACTCTTGTCTTCCCGATAAAGCTGTGGGACAATGCGGATAAGAGGCTGGCGGCACCGCAGGATAGAGTTTAATTTTTATATATCCCCCTATTAAACACCTGGTTAAACAAAAGGGTTAACCTATTATACTGCATTGAAGAAAAATATCGTTGGAGCATAACAGGCATATTCGTTATATTGCGCTGAACAGCTTGTAAAATAATCGAACCAAGTAAAATAATTTGAAAGAAGGAGATGCACCATGCAGGAAATTAAAACCGTTGTCACCCCTATTGATTTTTCCGATAACGCCAGCATGATAGCGGAATCAGCCGGATACACCGCCGGTAAATTCGGGGCAGAGTTGCACCTTATTTTTGTGGTGCAGAATTTTGAGGATTACTCCGGTTTTTTTGTCCCGCCCGTCAACCTGCCCAACTTGGAAGAAGAACTCCTGAAATCCGCCGAACAGAGGATGGATGAATTTGTCAACACGAACAGGGAGGCGATCACCGTTGCTGGAGTGACTGAGTTGCACAGCAGAGTTCTGACCGGCGATGTGGCGGAAGAGATTATCAACTATTCCCAAGAGAGCAACAACGGCATGATTATAATGGGAACCCACGGCTACAAGGGCCTTGAGCGAATTATGTTCGGTAGCGTGGCTGACAAAGTGGTCAAAAGTGCCTGTTGCCCGGTCATGACCATCAACCCGTACCGAAAGGACTGCGAGAATCAGACCGGAGAAAAATAAAGGCAATCATCCTGCTCAGGAGGACAGCTCCTTGCGCCAGTCCTCCAGCAAACTCAATGCCAACTCCGACCTGAATGCCCCTCGATCCCGCTTCCTCATTTTTTTTCGCAAAGGCGGAAAAAGGCCGAAGTTAACATTGGACGGCTGAAAATGGGCGGAATCAGATTCGGTCAAATGACGAATCAGGGCACCGAGCGCAGTTGCCGGAGGCGGCACGGTAATATGTTGACCGGCTACGAGGCGGGCGGCATTAATCCCGGCCAGTAGACCCATGGCCGCTGATTCAACATATCCCTCCACTCCGGAAAGTTGTCCGGCGAGAAAAAGGCCCGGACGTTTTTTCATTTGCAGGGAGGTATCTAACAATTCGGGAGCGCAGATAAAGGTGTTGCGGTGGATGGAACCAAGACGGATAAATTCCGCCTTTTCCAGACCGGGAATAGTGCGAAAAATTCGTTGCTGTTCCGAATAGGTGAGCTTGGTCTGAAAGCCCACCAAATTATACATGGTTTCTTCTTGGTTCTCCGCCCGCAACTGCACAACCGCATGGGCCTTTGCCCCGGTTTCTGGATGATTCAGCCCCACCGGCTTCATCGGCCCAAAACGCAGGGTATCCTCCCCCCGTTCACACATCACCTCTATGGGCAGACAGCCTTCAAAATACTTTGTTTTTTCAAAGCTCTTCAGCGGCACGGTTTGTGCATCCCGCAACATTGCCATAAATGCGCCGTACTGCTCCCCGGACATAGGGCAGTTCAAATAATCTCCCGGATTATCGTCATCCCAACGGGATTTACGATAGATAATATCCATATCCAGTGAATCCGCCGCCACAATGGGGGCGATAGCATCATAAAAGGCAAGATGCTTTTCCCCGGTGAGTTCGACCAAAGAGGCAGTCATGGCCTCGGAAGTCAGAGGGCCGGTGGCCAAGATGACCGGGGTGTCGGATGAGGGCAAAGAAGTCACCTCTTCCCGGATGACGCTGATACGGGGATGCTCCTCCACAGCTTTGGAGATAAAATCGGAAAACAGCCGCCTGTCCACAGCCAAGGCCGAACCGGCGGGCACCGCAGTCGCATCAGCGGCCCGCATAATCAACGAGTCAAACCGCCGCATTTCTTCTTTGAGCAGGCCCACGGCTGAATCCACGCTGTTTGAGCGCAGGGAGTTGGAGCAGACCAGCTCACCTAACATCTCCGACTCATGGGCCGGGCTGAATCGGGTTGGTTTCATCTCGTGCAGTTCCACGGAGCAACCGCACTCGGCGGCCTGCCATGCCGCTTCACAGCCCGCCAATCCTCCGCCTATTATTTGTATTTCTTTTGACATATACAGGTGACCGATGTTGTGAGAAAAAGGAAGACAGCGCACCACCGCACCCGGTCAATCCCGCAAAAAGTTGATTGCGAATTTGCGGAATATGAGGAAAAGGCGGCAATCAAAAAATACTCAAAAAAACAATTCAGAATGAAGAGAAAATAATAACTATACAGTAGGACGCTGTAAAATCCGATAAATAATTTTCTGTTTTTATAACTCGACACTCCGCACGTTGACAAATTATTTTTCAATTAAACATTGCAAGTAGTTCATTTGTAAGTATTTCTATTGCATACCTCAAAAAAATATGTGCCCCGCAATGAACAAGAAGAATGACAATGTTCAAATCGCCCTTTCCCAAAAAAGCCTATAAAACGGTCGGCATGCTTCATATCCACCCAAAAGTAGTTGACACTTTTTTTGAATACAGCACGGCGAAGGCGCACCGGTACATATCACCGGAGCCC
>RCNA010000187.1_pt1 | contig 10000 bp, 5 predicted proteins | sample 2041331 | NCBI WGS metagenome assembly RCNA01 (sample SAMN09708233, study PRJNA481090) | Marine sediment metagenome, whole genome shotgun sequencing project. | reverse complement strand
TAATTTACCTGATTTCAATCTATAGTATAGCATATTGTTTTACTTTTATTAACTTCTTTTTGTAACTTGATTTCCTCTTTTTTGGTCAACTTTAAAAACCTCAGCTTCCTTTTTTTCTTTTTCAAGCGCTTCAGCTTCTGCTTTTGCTTTAGCATCAGCTTTTTCTTTTGCTTTTGCTTCTGCCTCTTTTTTCTTTTTATCTAACTTAGACGATCTAAAGCTAGTATCATTTCTTAAAGCGTCTTCATATCCTTTTTGTTCTTTTTTTGATAGAATAGATGTACCTTTAGTTCTTTCTGAAGCTCTTAAAAGATTTAAATAAAACCTATTTCTATCTGTAGAGTCGTTCATTTTGTAAACTACATCTTTTGTAAGTTCAGGATTATCTTCATCGTAACCACTAACAAACTCTTTACCAATTGTTATTGTATTTTTTTCTCGATTAAATATTGGTTCTACACCAATATATTCTTTATACATACCAATAGGGTTTTTCTTCACTTCATTATAAAAATCTTTACCACCGTTAATATCATTAAAAGAATCTTCAGCGCTTTCTCCTTGTTTATATACATAAGGAGCTTGAAGAGCAGGTGCTTGGTTTGCTATAAAATTAACACCGTTATCAACAATCGCTTGCTTGTCTAAATCTTGCTGTTTTTTTTCTTCAGATGTATCACCGTCTACAAATTCTATCCAATTTTTTTCATTTTGTATTGACTGATCAGGGTTTCTATTAAATATATTATTATTTAACATTGTAGCCTGCAAACGGCTTTGTCCACCTAGTAAATTAGCGCTAACGCTTTGCTTAATTGATTCTTTGTAAACATCTTTATTAGGGTATACTCCTATAATCTTGCCACTAGTGTCTCTATATGGTTTACCTCCTTTATATATGGGGTCGTTTCCATCTTTATAATTAAAACCCCCAATGTTTTCTTTAATAGTTTTATTAATATATGGCTGGAAGTTAGGAATTATATAATCAAAAGCAGATGTACCTGAATGAGTTACAGTTTTTTCACCGTCTTTAACAACATCGTAAAAAATATCTAAGCCATTGCTAGCATTTAATTCGTAGCGAGCTACAGTTTCGTAAGTTAAACTTTCAGAGCCAAGTTTATAAAGGTTGTTATTGTCTTTAATTTCACTAGCAGGAGCGTTTTTATCAAAACCTCCATAAGAACCTACTTGCAACTTATAAGCATCAGAATAATCTCCAGAGTTTGCTAGTAAATTTATAGAACTTTGCTTTGTTATCGCACCTACTCTACTGTAAGAAGCTGATTTAGCATTATCAGAAGGAGATAAAGTTTTTTGCATTTTTAGATCAGCTAATGCATCAATTACCTTTACTCCTCCATCAAAGTTTATAGTTGGGTATGTTGTTGATATATTACCAAAGCTTTTTTGCTGTTGACTTTCCTCTGCAAGTATTTTATTTCTTCTTGCTACTTCTACTTTTTGGTTTTCTTTTTCTTCTTTACGTCTTCTAATATTAGCAGCTTCGTATGATTTTGCATAATTACCAAAAGATCCTGCAATTGTTTTTTGTAAATCGGCGTAAGCCTTACCAGTTTGAGTGTCTACTACTTGTGTTGGATTTCTATAACTCATGTTATTATTCTGTTTTTGATTTTTTGCTAGCTTTAGCAGTCTCGCTAGCTTTAGCAGTCATGTAACTTCCACCAATAGACGCTAAACTACCAACCATACCTGTTATAGCGGATGTTCTATCTGAACCGGCTTGAGACTGTCTTTGCTCTGCACCTGATATCTGTGCTGATAATCTATCCATTTGAGCGGTTTCTCTGTTTTCTTGAGCACCAAATACAAATTGTTTTCCTTGAGCTTCAGCTGATTGTATTCTTTGAGCCTCTGACATCTTCTGTTGTTGCAGCTGTTGTTCTCCTTGCGCTCTTAGTTTTTCGTTTTGAGCTTCTTGAGCTTCTATACTTGCAGATACACCTTTCTTGCTTTGTAAAGCTGCTTGAGCTAAAGCTGTTGCTCCACCTGCACTTGCGCCCGTAGCTCTAACAGTATCTAAAGTATTAGCTAGCGATATATCAGCTTCTTCTACCTGCATCTCAGCTGCTTGAGTAGCAACACTTAGATTAGCCATAGGATTACTAAGCATGGAAGATAAATTTTTTACATCTTCAAAAGGATTAATAACATCTTGTCTATCTGCTATTAATCTATCTAAAGTCCTTTGAGCCGCTGCTTTTTCATCTGCCGCTTTCTGCTCTGCTCTTTTCGCTGAGCTTGCCCCGAATAAACCAGAAATAAACGATATACCTCCGGATATTAAAGACGCTGCTACTAATGCTCCCATAATTTTTTATTTTTATTTTTCATGTTAATATGATGATTCTACAAAGTTAGAAGATACTGCAAATAAGTCTTTTGGACCACCTACGTTAGTCACACTATCTGTAGATACGGTAACTGTTGCAAAATATCCTTTTATACCGCTAATTTCCATTCCCCATAGTACCTCACCCTGGGTAGCTGCGCTATTGTTTACTAAATTTGCAAAATATTTGTTTTCTTTTCTATCAAAACCCGCTCTATTTATAGGGGGTGTTAATGCCGCAGGGTAAACAGCGCCGGCATCATCGTAAGAGCCTTGAACGTAACTAAATACGTTTAAAGTTTTATCATTTGTGGATTCATAAACTGTTCCGTATAAGTCAAGACCGGTAGCATCGGATATAAAACTATCAACTTGCCAACCATTACTGCCTTCGTAGTTAACTGTTTGGAAAACTTTAGACATGCTAACTTTAGGGTTAAACACAAAAGTTATAGAAGACTTAGTTGTAGTCCCGTAAAAAGAACCTCTTGGCGTTGTTTCGTCATAATGAGCCCACAAACCTTTAATTGTTCCGCCTGCGTTAGCGCCTACTGTATATAATTTATTTCTTAAACTAAGTACTTGTTCTGGATTATAAGTAAAAAAGCTAGTCCAACCTAATATATCTTCGTCAAAGCAAAGAGTATTAAATTCAGTTGTGTTTACTTTTTTAGTTGATAATATATACTGTTTATTGTGAACATCCCATCCACCTACTATAGATCCAACGTCACCGTTTAAATCATCGTCTATTTTGTTTAAATCGTCTCTAAAGTAATCTCTCATACCGTAGTTTGATATTTCAGTTATACCATCCATAGATAACCTTAAAATAGCATTGTTGTTTTTATCAGAAAAATACTTTCTATAACCGTAAGCAGCAAAACTACCTGGGTCTCTACTTATTCCAAACTTACCAGCGTAAGGCATTATTGTTCCTATAGTAGTATTAACGTTAGTAATACTTCCACCGCCTTCAGCTGAGTATATAGCGTCCTTATCTATCAAAGCTCTAGACACTTTAGATTCTTGGAATATAAGTAAATTAGTGTCTTCTGCATATAACTTTTGTATGCTTCCATTAGCTGGATCAGCACTTTTAGTTATTTCTTGACCAACTGAAAATACGTTAGTATTGTTTATGCCTGTCCTGGAATTGAATATACCAGAATATATTAATGAATTTGATCTAATAGATGCTTCTGGAAAATCTTCTACCAAAAAAGCTTTAACACCATAATCAACATTAGTGTTATTATAACCACCTCTTATTCTAGACTCTTCAATACTCCAGTTGTCAACAGTATTAGCAACACCTCCTCTAGGATAACCTTCTAAAGAAGCAGGTATCCCACGCGAGCCATCCCATATAGGTTGGTTCGATGCGTTTACAGTCTTTTTTAACAAGAAAGTGTTGTAAAATTTTACTTCTATAATAGCTGCCATATGTACATAATTACTTAATTTTTGTTTTTATTACTTTAAGTGAGCAGTTAGTTCCAATGGCTGCCTTTGATATAACTTATTGAGTTCCACATTGTCGCCTAACCCAGAAGCTATCAATCCACCTATAACGTAATTGTGTTCGCTGTCTTTTTTGTTTCCATCAATTTCTAAATTGTAAAAGTTTTTTACATATTCTTCAGATACCTCGCTTTGAGAAGCTAAAGAAACCCATTCGTTATTTATAAATACAGGGTGATTTTGTTCTCCTGTTATTCCATTAATTTTAACAACTTTAGCATCACTGTTAACTATATGCTTTAAAGCTTTTGTTACAACACCATTAACAATTAAACCATCTTTAAAAGATTTAACTTCATCACCAACCTTTATAAGGTCAATGCTTTTAAAATTGCCGTCATACATTTCAACTTCGTCTCCTTCGACAAAGCAACAAGTACTTCCTCCAGAAGGTTGACCAGGAACAGGTGATCCGTTTAAGTAACTTATTTGCCTACTAACATTACAACAAGCAGCACACCAAGTTTCAACAGCTGGATTCCCGCTACAATCAGTGTAGCTAAGAGTAGCGCCACCGCCATATATGTTGCTAGACGTTCTAGTTACGGTTATACAACCGTCTTCTGTTAAAATTACATCAAAAGTACATATTGAAGTAGCTGGACCGGCATCTGACAACACCAAAGTAACAGTATATGTTCCAGGTGTATTGAAAGCAGCTGGCTTAGATACCACACAGCTAAAAGGAGTGTTAGGATCTGAAGCGCTCCAGTTAGTAGTTGTTTGTATAAATGCGGGGGAAACAGCGGATCCACTAGAATCTACTGTTGATATTGAAAAAGACAAGCCTTCGTATATACCTAAATAAATTCCTGTTGGAGTGTTGTCAGATATATTAGCGCCGTTTACTCCGTAGAAAGTTTCTACAATAACATCTCCTGTCGTACCTTTATTTATAGTACTAGGGCAGCTTTTAGGGGTTGGAGGGTTGGTATTTGTAACATACGCTGGATCAATATTTCCAAGAGCTGCGTACTCTATTAGCTGAGTGCTAAATTCAGCACCAGCACTATCTAGCGTGACAACTGTGAAATAAAATATAAAGCTTTTATTTTGTATGCCGTTAATACCATAAACCCAGTCAAAATTATTACTTGAAGGGGCTACCGTGTTAACCTTGTATGTACCATTTAATTCGTCTGAAAGACTAAACCTTGGAGCTGCAACAGCAAAAACTTCTACAGGAGTACTTTCCAATGTTTTAACGCTCGTTAAGCTAACAGAGCTTATAGATGCATAAGGTATTGTTGCGCCAACAGCGTCTAATATAGTAAAACCAGCGGCTCCGGTTATTGATTGAGGATTTGATACGGCTTCTGTGAAAGTTCCAGTTGACCATCCACCAAGCGAACCAGCTCCGTTAGATTCATTTAGTATTAAAGTATTTAATTCACTAACTGATCCAGAGCTTGACGACTCCCAAAATATATCTAAATTTGACTCTACAGGTGTAGTTTCAAATACAGCTAAACTATATTCGGAAGAAGCGTTTTGCGCTGTAAAAGTTAGAAATGTATTATCTGAAAGAGACTGTTGTTTATCAACTACCAAATCAGTAGTGCCGTTGTAGCTAACAACTTGCGTATTTTCAGCTACACCAACCCCTCTAACAATATCGCCAGGCAAAGGAGTTCCTTGTACGTTATCTATTAATATAGTTGTTGCATTAGTTGTCGACGTAGAGGTAGAGGCATTTGAAGCGGTTGTAACTACACCAAACTTTTTTTGTGTAGATATCTTAGATATCAAAGGGTTTGATTCTATTTCGTAAAAATCAGTTGTAGCTATATATTGTAAATCATCATCAGCGTTAAACAAGTCGTTATTTGTAGCTATCGTAGACACTGTGCTAGAAAATCTACCTGGGAAATATTGTGAATTAGCAGTTGGTATAGCGTTAGAATTGTTTTCTACTCTACCAAACAACTGAACACTACTTCTAAATTGTTTTTGTTGTGGCCCTACTTCTGATAAATCTCTAGGTACTTTATTTATATTGTCATTTAAAAGAACAGCAAAAGAAGTTTTTCCAAGTTCTAGCGTGTTGTCTCTAGGATAAGCTGCGAGAACACCAGGTAGATATACATTGTAATATTCTTGTTCTGTTTGTTTAACCACAATCTTATAAGAATACCATCCTAAAGGATTGTAAAGAGAGCTAGTGGTATCGCCTTCATAAACCCCAGGTTCATTAGTATTTGTATTTGCTGTTTGCCCACTCAAAACGCTGTTAAACAAAACTTTCAACGAATCACCTGCCCAGTTATAAGAATCTGTACCACTGGCTCTATAAGGTGAGTATATAGTAGACCCCACGTATTGCAATCCACCTATGTTTATACTAGTTAAAGAGTTAGACAGTATTACGCTAGAAGATCTTCCAAATTTATCCGAAAGAACAACGCCTACTTGATAGTTTCTATTTTGCTTTAAAGAATGATTAGGGTACTCAGTAATACTTGTTGTATTTATTTCGTCACCAACAGGTTTAACTGTTAGCGTATAATTTGATGCTGGTAGTGTTTGTATTTTGTTTGTTTCTAATGCAGACCCACTCCAAGAAACTATTTTTGATCCAGCAGCTATGGAAGCGCCTGTTAGAACTCCTCCAACAATTACAGTTCCGGCAATTATAGTAGCGTTTATAGTAGTAGTTCCATTTCCGCCTAAATCAGTAACATTTAAAGTGCTTACGTTTAGATTGAAAGGGCTTTTTTCTGATATAAGTAAATTATAATCTAAAGAAACCGGGGGAGTGTGTTTATCTTGAAAATTACTATAAACTACCCTATTGCTTATAATCTCTTGACCAAAAGCTTTTACGGGAACTTTGTCGTATACTCTAATTAACTCGTCCGCTGGAAGCGTTTTAAATGGTTTTTTGGACTGATAATTATAAATATAACTATTGTTATCGCCAACAGTGTCAGCTTTTACAGCAGTCATATCTATAGTGTCTATAACCTTAACGGCTAAAGCATCTGATTCTTTGTAAAGTATATCTATAGAAATAATTCTTAATGGGTTTGTGCCGGTAGAAGTAATTTCCCCTTTAGTAAAAGGAAGAGGTATTACTAGTAATGTTTTATTAACTTTGTTTTCCATGAATTCTACTATAGTGCTTCTATAAGCGGCAGATTCATCATCAACGTCTATGTTAAAAGGGTTTGGTGCTGGTTGGTTATACATGAAGTACCCATCTTGCTTTGGTGTAAATGCTGTCTGTGTAAAGGGCGAGAATATAGAATATTCACCATCTTCAAACTGAAACCTATAAGCAAATCTAACAAATTTATCTTCTAAAAAGTTAGGATCACCGTTATATGTTGGGTCAAAATATTTGTTGTAATTAAATATTAATTCTAAATTAGCTAATTGCCCTGTAAAAGGGCCTATTGAAATGCTTGTTACAAGTTGAGTTGAACCAAGTGGGTTGTAAGCGCTTACAATTGCGCCTGTGTTTACTAAAACCGGTGGATTTTGAGACACATCAACATAAGCTATACTAGCTCCAACCACTATATCTCCACTAACAGAGTTAGGAGGTACAGTAAAAAGAGTTGTAGCACTAGGAACTGAACCGGTAATATCACCTGTTCCTCCTCCTGGATAAAACTTACTAACAACATCGTACAATGTAGTTTCATAGCTGCCAGGTGCTAAATCACTTTCTCTATAAAGTTCTATTGATTGATATGGATTGTACTTAGCTACTGATATTTGATCTTCAATTGAGTAATATGTACTGCTCTCAAGAGCTCTACTTAAGTTTATTTTTCTAGGCTGATTTCTATTATCCGTCCAAAACAGTAAATCTTCTAAAACATTTATACCATATATCTTGTTCAATGCTGAGAAGTTTAAAAAAGCGCCTTGTACTAAAATACTTGAAGCGTTTGTTAAAGTGTTGTAGGCTATTATAAAATTCTTAGCATCCTTATCATAAGCTGCAACGGTGTTATTTGTAAGAAAAACATACATAGTATCATTAAGCTCATTAGCTAAGCTGCCTATGCTAGTTAACCCGTTTATTCCAGTAAGAGTAAAAAAGTTAACAACTAAACCGTTTCCTAAAGCATTTTCTAAAGAACCTACACCTGCACCTTCTGATTTACTTACCTGAGTGTTTATAGCATTTCTGTACTCGCCCGGAGGCAACAGTCTAGCGTCCAAGTCTTTATTCATCTTGGACTTTATAAAAGCATTTTTAACCTCTCCCATTTAATTTAGTATTTTATCCATTTAGATTTACCTCTCATTACTTGAACTATTTCATCAAGTTTTATATTAGATAATCTTATTTTAGCATTTCTAAGTTTTGAAACTTTTTCCCTGTTTAATCTATTTATTACGTATTCAGGTTGACCTGATCTAGAAGCCATAACAGCATAGTGCATATAAGCATACATAGCCTCTTCAGCCATCTTAGGGACTTTAGTATCAAGGTCATAAGCTAAACCATCAGAAATGTACTCTAAAATGATCAGAGCGCTTGCTAGATTATTTGAAAAAGACATTTTTCCTTCTCTATGGTTTATAGTAAACCAACCATTAGTTTGAGAGTACTGTGGATCAAGTCCATATAGTTGACCTTGCCCTATTCCTCGACTATCATCGTAGCCATCGTAATCAAAGTTTATTTGGCGTAAGTTGTTAGCTTGACCGTTAAGCAAGTTGTCGTCAGCTCCAGCCCATCTAGCTTCTGTTATCGATGTTCCCTCTAAGTTTTCACCAAAATTGTCTTGAGTAGGTACCCCAACACTATCTTGCAAAGGCATCGACCCAGGGTTGATAGTTAAATTATTAGCTGGATATATAGGTCTTTTAACTCCCATGCTATCAATCCAAGACATCTTAACGTAGTTAACGTAATCTTGAGGTATTACCACACTAAGACTAGGTGGTATATTTAATTCTTGAGATTTAATACTATTAAGAGTGTCATAGCTAAACTCCTGCATTGCTCGCTTTGCGTGGAATATAAGGTCAGTTCTTTTAACACTAGGTATATTTTTACCCGCCCCGACGTAAGCAACTTGAAAGTTGTTTATTACATCGTTTAATTTTATGTACGAATAGTCATCATAATTTTCTTCAACAGCAGTTCCAACAGCATCTCTGTTTCCATAGTTACCGCCGTCTAGTCTTTTAAGTTGAACTACTATGCTATCGTTTACACCTAAACTAGGTATAGCTATAGTATTACCTACAACAGTATAGATTGTTGTTATTTCTGTATAAGTTAAAACACCTGGAACAGCTTTATATAGTTTAAAGTTATTTAAAGCATAGTTTGTGTCAAGCGGATTCCAAGCGTTAGCACCGCCAAATACTAAGTTAGTGTCAAATGTAGTGGTGAAGTTTTGATTAGCACCACCAACAACAGCCACCGCTAGGAATTTTTGAGAACCCGCGTAATACTGTTCATTAGTTTCTGTTATAAGTCCCATTTATTAACTTTTTTTATTTATTTCTTGTGATTGAACCTGTTGAGCGGCTACCTGTATAACGGTAGGATCTTCTATTACCAAACCGGCATAGAATAATACTTTTAATATAACTGTTGTTTGCTCTGAAGACATTAATTCAAAGTCTAAAGAAGATAAAGCATTGTAAGTGTACTGGCCTAATGTAGTTCCTACATCAAACCCCCAAGTAACATTACGTGGTTGTCTAACATAGTTAATTTCTAAATTATTTACAATAGAAGATGGGCTAACAAATATTTTTTGATTTTCATATAAGTAGGTGGGAAAAGATAGTGTTGACGCTGTTAGCTGTGATCTTTGAATATTATAAAAAGTAGTTCTTCCGAGTCTTTCTAGCTCTACGATAGAATTAGTAACAGAAGTATAAACTACTTCGCCTAATTGATGCACGGAAGTGTTATCGCCAAAGGCATCTACGGTTGGAAGTGTAAAGTGCGCAGGTACCGTTCCTGCGGTTGCTACAAACGTAGGGGCTCCAAAAGTTTTAAATACAGATAATTTTTCATCTATACTCGCTATCCTATCAGCGTAATCAACATCTGCTTGTGGAACTCTAAGTTGTTGGTTTAAATCAGAGAAGTATTGTTCAAATATTTCTAACTGAACTTGATTAGCTATACTATTAAAT
>RCNA010000186.1_pt1 | contig 10006 bp, 12 predicted proteins | sample 2041331 | NCBI WGS metagenome assembly RCNA01 (sample SAMN09708233, study PRJNA481090) | Marine sediment metagenome, whole genome shotgun sequencing project. | reverse complement strand
ACAGGCAACAGATTTAAATTCTGCTGATGAGCAAGGCGACGACCGGGCAGCAGCAATGGCGCAACAGGGTGCTGCAGAATCTGCCGCAACCGAGAAAGGCGGAGCTAAAAGGGCTGGTTATGAAAAAGCGGAATTCGATAACCTTGCGTCACAGCCAGTCGCCCAGGGAGCAGGTGAGGCCAACCTGGATGTGATACTGGATATCCCGGTGACGCTTTCCATGGAGATAGGTCGCACCGAAATAACCATCAACGACCTGCTGCAACTCGGCCAGGGCTCAGTAGTTGAGCTTGGAAGACTGGCGGGGGAGCCCATGGACGTGATGGTGAATGGCACCTTGATTGCACATGGCGAAGTCGTTGTGGTTGACGAAAAATTCGGCATTCGCCTGACAGATGTAATCAGCCCAACCGAACGAATCAAAAAGTTGAAGTAGGAAGGGACGATGTATTCATACCGTACCATAAGTATTAAACCCGGAAGCATGCTTGTAACCGGCTTTGCATTGCTGGTTTCTTTTTTGCCGAATACGGTTAGCGCAGCGATGGATGCAGGCAGCCAGCCCGAGTCATCCACAGTGGCAAACTCGGTATTGAACAGTGCTGGTTCCAGTACTGATCCCATGAGCGCGGGTTACATGACGCAACTCGTGCTCGGCTTGATAATCGTACTGTTCTGTATTGTAGCGCTTGCATGGCTGGCGAAACGATTCAATCGATTACAGTCGACACCTGATGGTTCCTTGCAGGTGCTTGGCGGTATGAGTATGGGTGCGCGAGAGCGCATTGTGCTTGTGCAGGTAGGTACCAAACAATTACTGCTGGGTGTTGCGCCCGGACAGATCAATACCTTGCACGTGCTGGATGAACCGCTGGAGGCGGTTTCTGATGTCCATCCCCGTATGCCCGGACAGGGTTTTGCAGAAAAATTGAGCGCAGCAATATCGCGTAAAGGCAGCCGGTAACGTCGCATGATTAAGCAGAGAATTATACTTGTCCTGTGCCTGGTATTAATGCCTTTCACAGACGCATGGTCGGCGCAGGGCTTGACAGCTTTTACAGTTACTCCATCCGCTGATGGCGGAGAGACTTACACGGTAACTATCCAGATACTTGCGTTGATGACGGTGCTGAGCCTGTTACCGACAGTACTCATCATGACTACATCGTTTACGCGCATAATTATAGTGTTGTCTATTTTACGCCAGGCCCTGGGAACGGCACAGACGCCGTCGAATCAGATCCTGCTCGGCCTGTCACTATTCCTCACGTTTTTTATCATGTCGCCGGTTTTCACTTTGGCATATGAAAACGGACTTAAGCCTTACCTGGATGAAGAAATGAGCACGGAACTGGCAATTGAGAAGGTGTCAGAGCCTTTTTACCATTTTATGCTGGCGCAAACCCGCGAAACGGACCTGGCAATGTTCGCCGATATCGCGGGTCACGGCAAACTTGACCCGGCAGAAAAAGTGCCGTTCTCATTATTGCTGCCTTCGTTTGTTACCAGTGAATTGAAAACAGCATTCCAGATCGGCTTCCTGCTGTTTATTCCCTTCCTGATTATCGACCTGGTCGTAGCCAGCGTCCTCATGTCCATGGGTATGATGATGTTGTCACCGATGATCATATCCCTGCCGTTCAAATTAATGCTGTTCGTGCTTATCGATGGCTGGTCATTGATCATGGGAACCATGGCATCGAGTTTCTATGTGTAAGGTGCAGTCATGACGCCCGAGATGGTACTTGATATTGGTCGTGAAGCGCTCTGGGTGACTGCCTTGCTGGCTGCGCCGATGTTACTGTCTGCGCTGGCCGTAGGCTTGTTCGTCGGCATGATACAGGCAGCGACGCAAATCCAGGAACAGACACTTACCTTCATACCGAAACTGATGGTGATGGTATTTGCGTTGCTGGCGGGCGGCTCCTGGATGCTTGGCCTGATTACCGATTTCAGTATCCGCCTGATAGAAAACATTCCGGTGATGATCGGGTGAGTATTATCGGTACCGAGTTGACCGCATTTCTAGGCAGTTTGCTGTGGCCGTTTATGCGTATCGGCGCGATGTTTTCTGCGGCTCCTATTCTTGGTGCGCGCAGCGTGCCGATCAGGATCCGTATCTTGCTGGCTTTCATGGTTGCCTGGGTATTGTTACCGGTATTACCACAGCCGCCCGTGGTAGATCTTATCAGCGCCGAGGCACTGGTCATTAGTGTTTACCAGATATTTGTCGGTCTCGCGATGGGATTTATCCTGCAAATGGTGTTCGCGGTTTTTATTATTGCAGGGCAGAGCATCGCGATGGCGATGGGTCTTGGTTTTGCATCGATTGTTGATCCACAAAATGGTGTACAGGTGCCGACTGTCAGCCAGGCGTTCCTGATCATGGTAACACTGGTGTTCCTGGCCTTGCATGGACACCTGCTGATCATCGAGGTGCTCGCCGAGAGTTTCAAACTCCTGCCGGTAGGGCCGTTTGTGCCTTCTCGCGATGGCCTGTGGCAACTGGTGACCTGGGGCGGAAACATGTTTGCCGGGGGTGTGCTGGTTGCTTTACCGGCTGTCGCCGCGTTATTGCTGGTCAATATCGCATTCGGTGTGACAGCAAGGGCCGCACCGCAGTTGAATATTTTTGCAGTAGGTTTTCCGGTAATGTTACTGGTCGGCCTGGTATTTATTATTCTAACTCTGCCTACGCTTACCAGTCATCTGAGCAAGATAATGATGCAGGCGTTCTCCCTTATCCATAGCTTTCTCCAGGCGGTGTAGGAAATGGCCGACAACCCAGCACAGGAACCTACCGAACAAGCGACGCCGAAACGGTTGCGCGAGGCGCGCGAGAAAGGCCAGGTACCACGCTCGCGCGAACTCAACAGTATGAGTATATTAATGGCCTCTGCGGGCGGCTTGCTTGTCCTGGGCAGCGGCATGGTGAAGGATCTGCAGGAGCTTATGCGCTACGGGCTGGCAATCGAACCGGCCCGCAGTAGGGATACCCATAGCGTGATCGAGAGTTTCAGTAGTATCGGGTTACAAAGTCTGACGATTGTTGCACCCCTGTTTTTGCTGTTACTGGTCGTTGCCTTTCTTACGCCTGTCGGCCTGGGCGGATTTTCGTTCAGCGTCAAGGCGATGAGTTTCAAGCCGGAAAAGCTCGACCCGATCAAGGGGCTTGGGCGCATTTTTGCCCTGCGTGGCCTGATGGAACTGCTCAAGGTGCTGGCAAAGTTTGCACTGGTTGCTGCAGTTTCGGGATTGATTATATGGTCGAAATTCGATGAATTGCTCGGCCTGGGTGATGAGCCACTACAGCAGGCCTTGTCACATGTTGCGCAACTATGTGGCTGGTCGTTCCTGGCCTGTAGCAGTGCGCTCATTTTAATTGCCGCAATCGATGTGCCATTCCAGCTCTGGCAGCATTCCAAGGAACTGAAAATGACCAAGCAGGAGGTCAAGGATGAATCCAAGGAAACGGAAGGTCGACCCGAGGTCAAGAGTCGAATACGCGGCCTGCAACAGGAAATGTCGCAACGTCGCATGATGGAAGCCGTACCTGATGCGGATGTCGTCATTACTAACCCGACCCATTACGCGGTGGCATTACGTTACGACCAGTTCGATATGCATGCCCCGGTCGTTGTCGCTAAAGGCGCTGACAATATTGCAGCCCGGATTCGAAGCATAGCCGAGGACAATCATGTTGCGATTGTCTCGGCCCCGCCATTGGCACGTGCGCTGTTTTCAAGTACCGAGATTGACCAGGAAATTCCCGCCGGTCTGTACGTGGCCGTGGCTAATATTCTTTCATACATTTACCAGATCGATGCGGCACGTTATGACGGTGCTGCCCGGCCCGAAGCGCCGACTGACTTACCCATACCCGAAGAGCTGGTCGACGTATTAACAGACAGAAACGATGTTGATAATCAAAGTGATAACAGGAGATAAGGCATGAACACCGCAGCAACCATGGCAAGTGCCCGTTCTTTACACCTGGTTGGCATAGGTACGCCTCTATTACTCGTGGCCATGCTGGCGATGGTGGTATTACCGTTGCCACCGTTCTTGCTCGACATGTTTTTTACTTTCAATATTGCACTGTCGCTGGTTGTACTGCTGGTTGTTGTATATACGCGCCGGCCGCTTGATTTCGATGTGTTCCCAACGGTGTTGCTGGTCGCGACGCTGTTACGTCTTGCGCTGAACGTTGCCTCGACTCGAGTGGTATTACTCGAAGGACACACCGGCACCAGTGCTGCCGGTAACGTGATCCAGTCATTTGGTGAATTTGTCGTAGGCGGTAACTATGCAGTCGGCCTGGTCGTGTTTGCCGTGTTGACAATCATTAATTTTGTCGTGGTCACCAAGGGTGCGGGCCGCATTGCTGAAGTTAATGCGCGTTTCACCCTCGACGCCATGCCCGGTAAACAGATGGCTGTTGATGCTGATCTGAATTCGGGACTGATTACCCAGGATGAGGCCCGCGAACGTCGCCAGGAAATTGCCGGTGAAGCTGATTTTTACGGTTCCATGGATGGTGCCAGCAAGTTTATCCGCGGTGATGCCGTCGCCGGCATCCTGATCCTGTTCATCAATATCATTTTCGGCCTCGGCATCGGCATGATTGAGCACCAGCTGACATTTTCCGATGCCGCACATAATTACACGCTGTTAACCATCGGTGACGGGCTGGTTGCCCAGATACCTTCACTGGTGCTGTCTACCGCTGCCGCCTTGGCGGTCACACGTGCTGCCGCTGCGCGTGACATGGGGCAACAGGTGATCGGGCAGTTGCTGCATAGTCCTCGACCCATTGCCATTACAGCAATCGTGGTCGGTGCTCTGGGGCTGATTCCTGGCATGCCAAATGCTGCTTTTCTCGGGCTGGGTTGTTTCTTTGGGCTGGTGGCTTACCTGGTAGCGCAACGCCCCGCCATGCTGGAGCAGGCAGAAAGTATTGAAGAAGTCGAGCAGGCTGAAGCCGAACCGCCATCGAGCGATCTGAGCTGGGAAGATGTACTGCCAGTGGACGTGATTGGTCTCGAGGTTGGATATCGCCTGATTCCACTGGTCGACAAGAGCCAGGGCGGACCGCTGATGTCGCGTATCAAAGGGGTACGCAGAAAGCTGTCGCAGGAACTGGGTTTCCTGGTGCAACCGGTACACATCAGGGACAACCTGGACCTGTCGCCCACCACTTATCGCATTACGCTGATGGGTGTACCGCTGGGCGAGGGTGAGATATTTCCGGACAAGGAGCTGGCGATCAATCCCGGGCAGGTGTACGGCACGCTGGCGGGGGCGGAGACCAGGGACCCGACTTTTGGCCTGGAGGCAGTCTGGATCGACCCGGCCTTGCGCGATGAAGCCCAGACCATGGGCTATACCGTGGTCGATACCAGTACCGTGGTAGCGACCCACCTGAGCCATCTGCTGAGCCAGCACGCGGCCGATCTCATCGGCCACGAGGAAGTGCAGCAGTTACTGGATATGCTGGCCAAATCCTCACCCAAGCTGGTCGAGGACCTGGTGCCGAAATTGCTGCCGCTGGGTTCAGTGTTGCGGGTACTGCAGAACCTGCTGATCGAAAATGTGCCGATTCGCGATATGCGCACGATTGCCGAAACTTTGGCGGAACAGGCCACAATTAGCCAAAATTCTGACGTGCTCACGGCTGCGGTGCGCGTCGCCCTGTCACGCCAGATCTACCAGCATATCAACGGCATGGGGCAAGAAATGGCCGTTATTTCGCTCAACCCGGACCTGGAGCAAATCCTGCTGCAGTCCGTACAAACCGCGCCAGAATCGGGTCTGGGCATCGAACCAGGGCTTGCCGAGCAGATGATTACCGACCTGAACCAATGCGTCCAGCGTATGGAGGCCGAAAATAAGGCGGCGGTTCTGCTGGTGTCTCCGGCGCTGCGGCCCATGCTTGCGCGGCTTCTGAAAAATCTGGCACCAAACCTGCATGTACTGGCTTATAACGAGGTCCCTGACAATAAACAGATCAAGGTTGTATCGGCCGTCGGTGGTCAGAGCGGGATCATGGGTAACGGGAGAGCGACTTAGATTATGAAGATGAAACGTTATTTTGCAGCTGATGCACGCCAGGCTTTGCGTGATTTACGCGCAGAGCAGGGGCCGGATGCTGTCATTCTATCCAATCGAAACGTACCTGGTGGTGTCGAGATCATCGCCGCACTGGATTATGAGGATGCATTGAGCAATGCATCGCTCGGCAATCCGGGCGCCATGGCGGACAACCCCGTTGCAGCCGCTGTCGAGCGCTCAATACAGCGACAAGCGGCACCGGGTGACTCCCAGGTAATGCCGAATATTGCCGCCCAGGAATCAGCACTGGGAAAAATCCGGAACGAGCTGAAAGGGCTGCGTAATATTATGGAGGCACCGATGATGCAATTCGCGTGGGGCGAAATGGATCGAGTGCAACCCCTGTATGCGAATTTACTGAAACAGTTGATGATGCTTGGTCTGGGTGCATCATTAAGTGAGCAACTGGCGAAGCGAGTCGCGGCTGAAGGTCTGGATCAAAAAAGCTGGCTCAAGTCTTTAAAGCTATTGTCAAAGATGATGCCCGTAATGGACGACGAGTTGATGACACATGGCGGTATTGCAGCACTTGTAGGGCCAACAGGTGTCGGCAAAACCACCACGATTGCAAAAATCGCTGCGCGTTTCGCACTTCGTCATGGCAGGCGAAATGTTTCGCTGGTGACCATGGACAGCTATCGCATCGGTGCGCATGAACAGCTTCGCACTTATGGCAGGATTCTCGGTGTGCCGGTCCAGGTAGCGGCGGATTGTGAAGAACTCAAAACGATATTAAACCATAGTAGCGAGCACAAGCTGACATTAATCGATACCGCCGGCATCAGCCAGAGAGACCTGCGCCTGTCCGAGCAACTGGCAACGCTCAATATAAGTGAAGATATAAAAATTTACCTGGTGTTGTCGGCAACCGGCCAGATGAATTTGCAGGATGATGTTGTCAGATCATTCGGTAAAACAAATTTACATGGTTGTATCCTAACCAAGCTCGATGAGGCTGCCAGCCTGGGCGAAGTGTTCTCGGTGCTCATCAAGCACAAATTACCGGTTGCCTATCTAAGTAACGGACAGAAAGTGCCGGATGACCTCCATCTTGCGCGTGGTAATTCGATGGTCAAGGAAGCAGTAAAGCTTGTGCAGCGTTCAAAAAGGTCTCCATCACAGAATGAGCTGGCATACGCTTTTGGCGGGAAGGTTAGCAATGCCAGCATCTGAAGCAGCAATCGATCAAGCGGAAGGGTTGAGACGAATCATGAATCCAAAACCTGTAAAAGTCATCGCTGTTAGTAGCGGAAAAGGTGGAGTCGGTAAAACCAATGTGTCGGCCAACCTGGCTGTTTCCCTGGCCAAGCAGGACCAGCAAGTTATGTTGCTGGATGCGGATATGGGGCTGGCAAATGTTGATGTATTGCTTGGTCTTAATCCGGCATACGACCTGTCGCATGTAATAAACGGTGAGAGAACACTGGAAGAAGTTATTGTCGATGGGCCATCTAACGTGAAAATTGTGCCTGGCTCTTCCGGTATTAGTAACATGGCAAACCTGACAGCTGTTGAACACGTTGGTCTGATCAATGCATTCAGTGAACTTGGCCATGTATTAGATGTGCTGGTCATTGATACAGGTGCAGGTATTTCAGAAAGCGTCATTAACTTTTGCTGTGCATCACAGGAGGTGGTCGTAGTTGTTTGCGATGAACCGGCATCGATCACAGATGCTTATGCGTTTATCAAGGTCATGAGTCGCGAACATAATATCGATCGTTTCCAGGTGCTGGCAAACATGGCACACACACCACGTGAAGGCAGGGAGTTGTTCCTTAAATTATCCAAGGCAACAGACCGTTTTCTCGATGTAATGTTGACCTTTATGGGCTCTATTCCTTACGACGCCCAGCTTAGAAAAGCTGTGCAGCTTCAACGAGCGGTTGTTGATGCGTTTCCCCGAAGTCCATCAGCGCAGGCATTGAAAAGGCTGGCCAAGCAGGTTATCGAGTGGCCGGAATCCAGTGCATCCGGTGGTCAGCTGGAATTTTTTGTAGAGCGATTGATTAACTCCGAAACAGGATCGCTGGAGGTAGTCGAATGAACCTACTTGCGGGCTATACCGAGACCGGCTCATTAGGAAACGAGCCAATGAACTATGACGAGGTCCTGGTGCAGCATGCTCCAATGGTGAAGCGAATCGCTTACCACCTGATGGGGAGATTACCTTCGAATATACAGCACGATGATCTGATTCAGGCAGGCCTGGTTGGCCTGTTCGAGGCGATCAAGCGCTATGACGGTACGCGTGGTGCAAGTTTTGAGACTTACGCACGAATTCGTATTCAAGGTGCGATGATCGATGAAGTGCGTCGTGGAGACTGGACTCCTCGTTCGGTCTACCGCAAATCTCGCCAGTTATCAGACGCGATCAGGAAAATTGAAGATAGAGAAGGTCGTGATGCTAAACCCGGTGAAGTCGCAGAATACCTGGAAATGGACATTGACGAATATAACAACCTGGTTAGCGAAGCTGCTGGTTGCCAGATGCTCAGTTATGAAGATATATCCGGGGTAGATGGTGATCAACATGATACCTCCTCTGAGTCGCATCGCGGTCCAGGCCAGCAGCTGGAGCAGTCAGACTTCAAGCAGGGGCTGGCTGAAAAGATATCTGCTCTGCCAGAAAGAGAGCGGCTGGTGATGGCGCTTTATTATGACGAAGAACTTAATTTACGTGAAATTGGAGAAGTACTCGGTGTTTCCGAAGGCAGGGTGTGCCAGATACATGGACAGGCGTTGACACGATTACGCGCACGCATGGCCGACTGGCGCGATGAGGAAGATGGCTAGATATTATTTAAAACGATAACTGATTTCGTTTATGTATTTAAGATTTAATAACTATGAGGCGTATTGTAAAAAACCTGTTGGTAGAGTTTGGCTTTAACAATATAGAAGAGGCCAATGATGGAAGCACTGCGCTGCCAATCTTAAAGCAGGGAGGCATCGATTTCCTGGTAACTGACTGGAACATGCCTGAGATGCCCGGTATAGAGTTGCTTAAAGCAGTGCGTTCGAACCCGGAGATTTCAAACATGCCTGTATTAACCCGATCATTGCATAAACTCTGGCCAAATCGAATTCATGCGGCTTTGATCGCATTCAGATAATGCAACAATTCTAATTTCACGGTTGGATTTTCGCTCATCGTCAGCGTGAGTTTTCGCTGAGGCCTGGTCAACCGACCGGCACGTTGAATCAGCTTACGCCGTAACGTACCGAGCTGGGTGAATTTCCACAATGGTGCACGTTTCTCGGTCGTACCCCGTTGCCGTTTGTTAGCCACCATCTGCATTTCCCGGCTGAGGTTATGCGCCAGCATGGCCGCGAGTAGATAAACTCGATTACCGGCCTGGCGGCGGGTTGGGATGTAATCCATCTGCGCCTGCGATTTCAACTCAGCGAAAATACCTTCCTGGCTACCTCGACCATTGTGAAAGGCCTCAAGCGAGTATTCACCAAAAGTAGGCGCTATAGGCGAACACTTTGCGTCCTGCCTGGGGGCCCACCGCGATGCGATAGGTGGTCGCTCCCCGGAGCGCCGGACCGACGCATCCATGCGCCCGCGGCATTAGTGCATCCTTGCACGTCATAGCCGAGACGTCGGACCGTAGTATCGAAGAGACTGTCGGGCCGCGCAGGCGTGATTAAGCAGATACTTGCACACCTGGAGAAAAAAGCGGAATCAAAAGAATTCAACCCATTACCCGAGAGCAGGGCACCGCCACACCAAAAGTAGGCGCCATGAGGCGAGGGAGTTTGTTCGGGTAGCCGACACGATCCCTTCAACTCACCAAATTGCTGGCTGCGAAAGAAGCGGCAGGTAGCCGGCCTTCCTGGTGGCTCGAATTTGGCAGAATTATCCAGTAGGAAGGGGCGGTTATGAATG
>RCNA010000185.1_pt1 | contig 10010 bp, 4 predicted proteins | sample 2041331 | NCBI WGS metagenome assembly RCNA01 (sample SAMN09708233, study PRJNA481090) | Marine sediment metagenome, whole genome shotgun sequencing project. | reverse complement strand
TTTGATACGGGCGTAGGCGTGTATCGTCTATCCAAGTACAAGAAGACAAATCAAAACACCTGTTTTAATCAAAAGCCGTTGGTTTTGCCCGGTATACGAGTTAAAAAAGGTGATGTACTGGCGGACGGTCCTTCCACAGAGATGGGCGAGCTCGCCTTGGGCAAGAACGTGACCATCGCTTTCATGCCTTGGCGGGGATACAATTTTGAGGATTCAATTCTGATTAATGAACGGTTGCTCAAGGAAGACACCTTCACTTCCGTTCATATTGAGATTTTTGATACTGTAGCCAGAGATACAAAGTTAGGCAAAGAAGAAATTACTCGTGATATACCGAATATAGGCGACGATGCCCTGCGTAACCTTGATGATTCCGGGATTGTTCGCATTGGTGCTGAAATTCGTGCTGGTGATATGCTGGTTGGTAAGGTGACGCCAAAGGGTGAGACCATGCTGTCTCCCGAGGAAAAATTACTGCGGGCGATTTTTGGAGAAAAGGCCGGAGATGTCAAGGATTCATCTCTCCGGGTTCCCCCTGGTGTTGAAGGTGTAGTTATTGATGCCAAAGTATTTTCCCGCAAGGGGGTTGATAAGGACGAGCGTACTTTAGTGATTGAGGAGCGGGAACTCAGCCGTCTCAATCGGGATATGGAAGACGAACTCCACAGCCTTAAAAAAGGTGTCCGTAGAACCCTTTGCGAGTTGATGGTTGATCGGACGATGAAAAAGGATGTCGTAGATCAAGACGGCGGTGTGATTCTTACGCTCGGCAAAAAGTTGACTGCTGATGTTTTGGATGCAATTGAGTTTGAACAGCTTCGGGGACTTGAATTTTCAGAACGGGCAAAATACGAGGGAGAGCTGGAGAAAATTTTTAATAGTTACTCCCGTCAGGCCCAGGTCGTACGTGAACGCTATGAAGGTGTTGTCGCCCGAATGGAAAAAGGTGATGATCTGCCTCCCGGCGTGGTGAAAATGGTCAAGATTTATGTAGCCACCAAGCGAAAGTTGGCGGTCGGTGACAAGATGGCTGGGCGGCACGGCAACAAGGGTGTCGTTTCTAGGCTGTTGCCGGAAGAGGATATGCCTTTCTTTGCGGACGGCACTACTGTGGATGTGGTGCTGAATCCTCTGGGTGTGCCCTCGCGTATGAACGTGGGACAGGTGCTTGAGTGCCATCTTGGTTTTGCCGCTAAACGACTGGGCGAGCAAATCCAGAAGCTAGCTATCGCTCATGAGGTTGAGCAGGTCAAAAGTCGTCTGAAGACCGTTTATTCCGAAGAAGAGTACAAGGAAATAACCGACGGACTTTCCGATGATGAATTGATTGACAAAATGCGCAAGTACGGGCATGGAATTCATGTGGCCACACCTGTGTTTGACGGTGCAACCGAGGCTGAAATTCGTAACTTGCTCATTGAAGCCAATGTTGATGAGGTAGGTCAGTCAACGTTGTATGACGGGCTTACTGGAGATGTGTTTGACAATAAGGTGACGGTTGGCGTTATGTACATGCTCAAGTTGCATCATTTAGTCGACAATAAAATTCATGCCCGCTCAACCGGCCCTTATTCTTTGGTGACCCAGCAGCCCTTGGGCGGCAAAGCGCAGTTCGGCGGTCAGCGGCTCGGTGAGATGGAAGTTTGGGCCATGGAGTCATATGGTGCCGCATATACCCTGAAAGAGTTCCTTACGGTCAAGTCGGATGATGTTGAAGGGAGAACTTCTATGTACGAAAAAATCGTCAAGGGCAACAACTTCCTTGATGCGGGGCTGCCCGAGTCCTTCCATGTTCTTGTGAAAGAGTTAAAAGGGCTGTGTCTTAATGTTGAACTTCTCTCTGGAAAAGAAGAGTAAGCTGAGCAGAAGCGCGTCCGAGACATAAATTCATTATTATGAGAGCGGCAGTCAGTGTGTCGCATGTATATTCGTTAACAGGGGAGGGTAATCTTCGTGGAAGAACTGTTCAGCTTTTTTAACAAGCCGAAAGGACCGGTTGTATTTGACAAGGTCAAAATTTCCCTTGCATCGCCAGCAAAGATTTTTGAATGGTCCCACGGTGAGGTGAAAAAACCCGAGACCATCAATTATCGAACATTCAAGCCGGAACGGGACGGTCTGTTCTGCGCTAAGATATTCGGCCCGGTCAAGGATTATGAGTGTAATTGCGGCAAGTATAAGCGCATGAAGCACCGAGGCGTTGTTTGTGAAAAATGCGGGGTTGAGGTAATTCAGTCTAAGGTCCGCCGGGAACGGCTCGGTCATATTAAATTGGCTGCACCGGTCGCTCATATCTGGTTCCTGAAATCTCTGCCCACCAAGATCGGTTCCATCCTTGATATGACCCTCAAGGAAATGGAACGAATTCTCTATTTTGAGTCGTATGCTGTTGTTAACTCCAATGTGGAAAGTATACCGGTCGGAACCCTGCTCAATGAGGATCAGTATAGAGAAAATTTGGAGCAGTACCCCGGTGAATTTGAGGTCGGCATAGGTGCTGAAGCCATCCGGGATATGCTGAAGAAGCTTAATCTTGTCGAGCTCTCTGTTTGGCTCCGCAAGGAGATGAAGGAAACCGGTTCGGTCACCAAGAGAACCAAGCTCGGCAAACGGCTTAATGTTGTTGAGGCCTTTCGAGATTCAGGCAATCGACCGGAGTGGATGATCCTTGAGGTCATACCTGTTCTTCCTCCTGACCTTCGTCCTTTGGTACCTCTGGAAGGAGGTCGTTTTGCCACTTCTGATCTGAATGATTTGTACCGCAGGGTTATCAATCGCAATAACCGGTTGAAACGTCTGCTTGAGCTGGATGCGCCTGATATCATCATCCGAAATGAAAAAAGGATGCTGCAGGAGGCCGTTGATGTTCTCTTTGACAATGGACGAAGAGGGCGCACTATTACCGGGCCGAATAAACGTCCGCTTAAGTCTCTGTCTGACATGCTGAAAGGCAAGCAGGGGCGCTTTCGTCAGAATTTGTTGGGTAAACGAGTGGATTATTCTGGTCGTTCCGTCATTGTGGTCGGGCCGCATCTGCGCCTGCATCAATGCGGATTGCCCAAGAAAATGGCTCAGGAGCTGTTCAAGCCCTTTATTTATAATAAGCTTGAGTCAATGGGCTATGTGACGACCATTAAAAGTGCCCGTAAGATGGTTGAGAAGGGTGCGAAAGAAGTTTGGGATGTTCTTGATGATATTGTTCGTGAATATCCTGTTATTCTCAATCGAGCTCCAACCCTTCACAGGCTTGGTATGCAGGCCTTTGAGGTCGTGCTCATTGAAGGAAAGGCTATTCAGCTTCATCCTTTGGTTTGTTCCGCCTTCAATGCCGATTTTGACGGCGATCAGATGGCGGTGCATCTGCCCCTGTCCGTGGAAGCGCAGGTCGAAGCCAGGGTTCTGATGATGTCGACGAATAATATTCTGTCTCCGGCTAGCGGTAGCCCGGTTATTATTCCAAGTCAGGATATTGTGCTCGGTCTCTATTATATGACTAGGGAACGTTACGGGGTCATCGGGGAAGAAGCGGTTTTCAGTTCGCCCGACGAAGCTCGTATGGCCTATGATCATGGTGCGGCTCATCTTCAGGCCAGGGTTAAAGTCAGGCTCAACGGCGAATTGGTGAAAACAACGGTTGGGCGTATTCTTGTCGGCGAACTGTTGCCTCCGAGTATTCCTTTCGCTGTGGTAAACAAGGAGCTGTCCAAGAAAGAACTCGGATTCTTAGTTGATTATACGTATCGTCATGCCGGAACAAAAGATACAGTTATTCTTGCAGATCGTTTAAAAGATCTCGGCTATGAGCAGGCCACGCGTGCCGGAATTTCTATTTGCATTAATGATATGAAAATTCCGGTGCATAAAGAGGAGCTTGTTGAGGAATCCGAGCGCAAGGCGGCTGAGGTTGATGAGCAGTATTCAGACGGTTTAATTACCGACGGTGAAAAGTATAATAAAATCGTTGATATCTGGTCCAAAGCCACAGACAAGATCACGCAGGAAATGATGGAAGAGATGTCGGTGGAATATGCCCCTGACAGTGAAGGAAAGATACAGGATCTCAAAAGTTTCAACTCTGTATACATCATGGCTGATTCCGGTGCCCGTGGTTCCAAAGATCAGATCAGGCAGCTGGCGGGTATGCGTGGATTGATGGCTAAGCCTTCCGGTGCCATTATTGAAACGCCGATTAAAGCCAATTTCCGTGAAGGTCTGTCCGTTCTTGAGTATTTTATATCCACACATGGAGCTCGTAAGGGACTGGCTGATACAGCCTTAAAAACAGCGAACTCCGGTTATTTGACTAGGCGATTGGTTGATGTGGCTCAGGATTCCACAATTGTGGAGAAAGATTGCGGCACTATGCGTTATACGGTCGCCGAGCCTCTGTTGGACGGCGGTGAAATTATTGTTCGTATAGGCGAGCGCATTCTCGGTCGAGTCGCTAGTGATGATATTGTTGATCCTCATTCCGGTGAGATTCTCGTTGAGATGGATGAGGAGATTACTGAAAAGAAGGTTGAGGCTATAGAGGCCGCTGGCATTGATCGAGTTAGAATTCGTTCCGTGCTTACCTGTGAGGCGCGTCGGGGTGTCTGCGCCATGTGTTACGGACGTGATCTCGGACGCGGTCATATGGTAAATATGGGTGAAGCGGTTGGAATTATCGCAGCCCAGTCCATTGGCGAGCCAGGAACCCAGCTGACCATGCGTACTTTTCATATAGGAGGCACGGCCAGCCGTTCTATTGAACAGGCGGAAATTCGCAGTCAGCGTAGCGGTAGAGTGAGATACCGTGAGTTGCATTCTGTGACCAACGTTGCCGGTTTTGAAATAGTTATGAACCGGAATGCGGAGATTACGGTTGTTGATGAGCAGGGGGTTGATCGTGAGCGTCTTCCTGTTCCCTATGGTGCGGAACTCAAAGTCGCTGACGGCGATAAAGTTGAACCTGGCACGGTGATAGGAGATTGGGATGCCTTTTCTATTCCTATTGTCGCCGAGGTAAACGGTAAGATAAAGTATGGCGACGTGATTGAAGGTGACACCATGCAGGAGCGTGTTGATCAGGTGACCGGCAAGGTTTCCAGAGTCATTACTCACGCTACGACCGCCAAGCATTCGAGTCCTAGAATATCGTTGAAAGATGGCAGGGGGCGTACTTTGAAATTGCCCAACAAGCATGATGCTCGTTACCCGTTATCTGTCGGCTCGGTTATCAATATTGATGAAGGCGAGGAAGTCACTGCTGGTACAGTGGTTGCCAAAATTCCACGGGAGACAACCAAGACCAAGGATATCACTGGTGGTCTTCCTAGGGTCGCTGAACTGTTTGAAGTGCGTAAACCCAAAGAATTGGCCATTGTCACGGCAATTGATGGTCGGGTGAGTTTTGGTAAGGAACTCAAAGGAAAACGAAGAGTAGTTATTACTCCTGAAACAGGAGAGCCTAAGGAATATTTGGTGCCCAAAGCCAAGCATGTCACTGCGCATGAAGGTGATTATGTTAAGGCAGGTGATGCGTTGATGGACGGTTCTATTCTGCCTAACGACATCCTGAGTATTAAAGGTGAAGAGGAATTGGCCCGATTCTTGGTCGACGAGATTCAAGAAGTATATCGTTTGCAGGGTGTTAAAATAAATGACAAGCATATAGAAACTATTGTGCGCCAAATGCTCAAACGGGTTAAAATTACTGATCCCGGCGACACCAAGTTCATGCTTGATCAGTTGGCCGAAAAATGGATGTTCTATGATGAAAATGATCGTGTTCTCGCAGAGGGTCTGCAACCCGCTTCAGCGGAACCGCAATTGCTCGGAGTGACTAAAGCGTCTCTGTCAACAGATTCATTTATTTCGGCGGCTTCTTTCCAAGAGACAACTAAAGTGCTCACGAATGCGGCTATGGCCGGTAAGGTTGACACCCTTGACGGGCTGAAAGAAAACGTGATTATGGGACGTCTGATTTCGGCGGGCACCGGGCTTGAAAGATATCGGATTGATAAAAAACAATAGGTGCTTTTCTTGTTGACATTATTTGTTCGTTATGATAATTTAAAAAATTTTTTATGTTCCGCCCGTATGGGGGGGCATAAAATGGACACGTTGTTTATTTTTTGAAAGGAAAGGATTGTATGCCCACGATTAATCAGCTTGTTAGAAAGAGACGGAAGAAACAGACGAAGCGCTCAAATACTCCTGCTTTGCAGAATTGTCCGCAGAAGCGCGGTGTCTGTGTCCGGGTGTATACGACTACGCCTAAAAAGCCTAACTCTGCATTGCGTAAAGTGGCTAGAGTTCGGTTGACGAATGGAATTGAAGTGACTTCTTATATCCCGGGTATCGGGCATAACCTGCAAGAGCATTCGGTTGTGCTGATCCGCGGAGGGCGAGTTAAGGATTTGCCCGGTGTGCGTTATCATGTTGTTCGCGGAACGCTTGATGCGCTCGGTGTGGGGGATCGTCGTCAAGGACGTTCTAAATATGGTGCCAAGCGACCTAAGTGAGCAACCGTTTTGAGGTTGTTTGGAGAGTGAGATTATGCCAAGAAAAAAATTACAAAATAAGCGTTCTGTGGAAGCTGATCCGAAATACAATTCGGTTTTAGTGTCCAGATTTACCAATGGGTTGATGCAGGACGGGAAAAAGAGTCTGGCGCGGCGTATGCTTTATGACGCAATGGCGGTTATAGATGGCAAGGTCGAGGATGAGGAGCCGCTGGCTGTTTTTGAGACGGCTATGGACCATGTGCGGCCTCGTGTTGAAGTGAAGAGTCGTCGGGTCGGAGGGGCCACCTATCAGGTGCCTGTTGAAGTTCGCCCTGATCGTCGTAATGCGTTGGCGATGCGATGGATAATCAGTTTCGCCAAAAGTCGCTCCGGTTATACTATGGCGGATAAATTGGCTGCTGAGATTTTGGATGCGTATAATAAGCGTGGTGCAGCGGTTAAAAAACGTGATGATACCCACAAAATGGCTGAGGCGAACAAGGCTTTTGCTCATTATAGATGGTAATTTTTGTTTGATCGTTATCTTTTGTTAAAGACGGTTGACAAACAATTGGGTTTAAGGTAAATAAAGATCCACTTTTCAAGAATGTTGTCAATTCGAGGAAAATGGATTTTAAATAAAAAATACAGGAAAAACTGTGGCTGAAGGTGGAGCGTTATCCCTTGTGCGTAATATTGGGATAATGGCCCATATTGACGCAGGTAAGACAACAACTACTGAACGGGTACTGTATTATACAGGACGGTCGCATAAAATTGGTGAGGTTCATGACGGCACTGCGGTTATGGACTGGATGGAGCAGGAGCAAGAACGTGGTATCACCATAACTTCTGCCGCCACAACTTGTGACTGGAAGCAACATAGGATTAATATAATTGATACGCCCGGTCATGTTGATTTCACCGTGGAGGTTGAGCGGTGTTTGAGGGTGTTGGACGGTGTTGTCGCTGTTTTTTGTGCTGTGGGCGGTGTGGAGCCTCAGTCGGAAACAGTGTGGCGGCAAGCTGATCGTTATCGGATTCCTCGAATTGCCTTTATCAATAAAATGGATCGGCTCGGTGCCGATTTTGATAAGGTCGTTGAAGAGATTAAGGAACGGCTTGTTGCTGATCCCGCTGTAGTGACTCTGCCGGTAGGCAGTGAAGAAACCTTTTCAGGAACGATTGATCTCATTGAACGGAAGCTGTATCGTTTTGATGAGGAATCAAAGGGCGAGACAGTTTTTGAAGAGGAAATTCCCGAAGAATTAAAGAGCAAATCATCGGCCGCCCGTATGATTCTCCTCGAGAAGTTGGCCGACTTCGATGAGGGAATCATGGAAAAATATTTAGAAGATCAGGAGATTGCTCCCGGTGAAATGCGCAAGGCGTTGCGTGAAGCGACACTTGCCTTAAAGTTGGTACCCGTACTTTGCGGCTCAGCCTTTAAAAATAAAGGTATACAGCCGTTGCTTGATGCAGTTGTGGGGTACCTGCCATCACCCGTAGATGTTCCCCAGATAGAGGGGACGGACAAGGACGGTGCGCCGCTTGTTCGGAAACTTGCGAGGAGTGAAAAATTTTGCGGCTTGATTTTTAAGTTGCAAACGGATGCCTTTGTTGGCAATTTGGCTTTTATCCGGGTGTATTCCGGGAAGCTGAAAGTTGGCGATAAGGTGTTTAATCCGCTAAAACGGAAACAGGAAAAGATCTCGAAGTTAATTAAGCTTCATGCGAATAAGCGTGAAGAGGTGAAAGAGATTGGTGCTGGCGATATCGGTGCTGTGGTCGGTCTTAAATTCACCACAACCGGTGATACTCTTTGCGGCGGCGGTGACTATATAGTGCTTGAGGAAATGAATTTCCCTGAGCCGGTTATAAGTGTGGCTATCGAGGCGAGGAGCAAGGCTGATGAGGCGAAGCTTTTGGAAAGTCTTGATAAGATAGCTCGCGAGGATCCCAGCTTTCGTATAAATCAGGATGAGGATACTGGTCAGAAAATAATTTCTGGCATGGGAGAGCTTCATCTTGAGATAATTGTTGATCGGCTGATTCGAGAATTCAAGGTTTCAGCAAATGTCGGTTCTCCTCAGGTGGCCTATAAAGAGACGATAACACAGTCGGCCACTGGTGAAGGACGATTTGAGACTCAAGGGTCGAGCAAAGAACAATATGGTCATGTTGTGATCAGCATTGAACCCGGAGAGCGAGAAAGCGGGTTGCTGTTCGTCAATCAGGTTGATGAAGAGCGGATTCCAAAAGAGTTTCTTGATGCTGTGGAAAGAGGTATTCGGAATTCATTTGACTCCGGTCCGTTGATTGGTTATCCGATGACTGACATGGAAGTGCGATTGATTGGAGGCTCCTATGATGAGGAAAATTCAACAGAAATGGCCTTCGGTGTGGCGGCAGCACTTGCTTGTCGTGAGGCGGTGAGTCAAGCCGGGGCAGTACTTCTTGAGCCGATAATGGCTGTGGATGTTGTGACACCTGACGAGCATTTAGGGGATGTCATTAACGATCTTAATAAGAAAGGTGCCCAGATTGACGGTGTGGAAACAGATCGTGGTCTACAGATGGTGAAAGCGGGAGTGCCGCTCGCTCAGATGTTCGGTTATTCAACATCACTTCGTTCGGCAACACAGGGAAGGGCGACTTTCACAATGCGTTTTAAGGCGTTTTCAGAGGTTCCGGTCAAGCAGGCCGAAGCTATTATACATAAGATTCGAGGCGTTTAGGCGTTTGATTTAAGAGCAAGAGGTAAGCAGATGGCTAAGGAAAAATTTGAACGGAACAAGCCCCATGTTAACGTGGGAACCATTGGTCATATTGATCATGGAAAAACAACTCTGACAGCGGCGATTACCCGAGTGTTGTCCACAAAGGGACAGGCTACTTTTACGGATTTCAGCGATATTGACAAAGCGCCTGAAGAGAAAGAGCGCGGCATTACCATCGCCACTGCTCATGTGGAATACGAGACGCCGAGTCGGCATTATGCACACGTCGATTGTCCGGGCCATGCTGACTATATCAAGAATATGATCACCGGTGCGGCTCAGATGGACGGTGCTATTCTGGTGGTGGCCGCTACTGACGGTCCTATGCCCCAGACTCGTGAGCATATCTTGCTGGCCCGTCAGGTCGGTGTTCCATCCATGGTTGTATTTTTGAACAAATGCGATCAAGTGGACGACGAGGAGCTGATAGAACTGGTGGAGATGGAGTTGCGTGAGCTGTTGGATAAGTATAAATTCCCCGGCGACGACACCCCGATTATTCAGGGCTCTGCTCTTCATGCTTTGGAAAATCCAGAGGATGAAGAAAAATCTAAGTGTATCTGGGAGCTGATGGAGGCTGTGGATACTTGGGTTCCTGAACCAAAACGAGATATTGACAAGCCTTTCCTGATGCCGGTGGAGGACGTGTTCTCTATTTCCGGGCGCGGCACGGTAGCCACCGGTCGTGTGGAAAGCGGAATTGTGCATGTGGGTGATGAGATTGAAATCGTCGGCATTCGTG
>RCNA010000184.1_pt1 | contig 10049 bp, 12 predicted proteins | sample 2041331 | NCBI WGS metagenome assembly RCNA01 (sample SAMN09708233, study PRJNA481090) | Marine sediment metagenome, whole genome shotgun sequencing project. | reverse complement strand
AACAGCCCCCCCCCCCGCCCCCCCCCCCCCCCCCCCCCCCCCATTCCCCGGATTTATTTATAGCAAACTCCCACCCCCAAAACAAGGACCATCTACGGACCCCATATTTCCCATTTTTAAACGTAACTATCCTCATTTTCCTGTTCCTCATGTATTAATCGTTGTCGTGCCTCGTAAATTCTCACGAGATTTTCTATAAACCGACTCCCGACGGGCTGCGCTTGTATTATAGCGATAACGTCGGGTGCCAGTCGGGTACTGTACGGTTTTCTAGCGATGAGTACCGGCTTTTTATTCACTTATACACAGCCAATAATGTGGATATGGTCAGTACTAAAACAATCAAGCCAATTGTACGGCTTACATGGAAAGTATGTAGCCGCTGGTACCATTTGAATTTTCGCATTTTATTCTCCAATCTGAAAAAAATTTAACTCGGTTCGATTTATAAACCGGGTTGAAAAACGGGCGACCGTGCCCAGTGGGTTTGGGCGCAGTGTCCCTACCTACGCGTTAAAATTACGTGTAGCTACACCCGCTTGTTTATTTCTGCTTCTGCTTCTGTTGCTTTGCGCCATGCTACTGATTTGCGCCATGCTACTGATTTGCGCCATGCTTCTTCTGCTGCTTCTGCTTCTGCTACTGCTGCTTCTGCTGCTGCTGCTTCTGCTTTGCGCCATGCTGCTGCTGCTGCTTCTGCTGCTGCTGCTGCTGCTGTTGCTTTGCACCATGCTTCTTCTGCTGCTTTGCGCCATGCTGCTGCTGCTGCTGCTTCTGCTTTGCGACATGCTGCTTCTGCTTCTGCTGCTTTGCGCCCTGCTGCTGCTGCTGCTTCTGTTGCTTCTGCTTCTGTATACATAGTACCCCCGTGATTTATAAGTCTCTTCAGTGTGGCTATTTGCCACAGACCGCCCCCAGGGGGACGGTTTCGACTATTTACTAACGGTCAAGGCGGGCAACCATCCCGGCCGCAAGGTGGTCAAGATAGTGAAACACGTCACCATTTTTAAAATCAATTTTAACTAACGTTTTTCTTATCTCTTCATGGTATATTGGCATTTTTTCGATAAAATCTATCAAGCTTTCGTAGGTTAAACCATAGTTCCCCTCAATGATAATATTGTCGTCAATTTGCCTTCCTTTCTCTTCGATAAGTTTTATCAAATATTTACGCATGTGTTTTACTCCATTTATTAAAAAGTCTCTTCAGTGTGGCTATTTGCCACAGACCGCCACAGGTTCGTGACGGTTTCGACTATTTTCTATCTACGTCTAACCCTAACTGCACGGCCGTCAATTAGACGGTAGGGAACGCCACATAAAATCATTACATTCATCGCAAAAACACGGTGGATTAAGTCAGTTAATTTATACATTTTTTAGTCCTTTTTAAAAAGTCTCTTCAGTGTGACTATTTGCCACAGACCGCCACAGGTTGTGACGGTTTCGACTATTTATTCAAGTGGGAACAAAAATAAATCTATTTCTTCCCATTGCGAGCCCGCGTATACCCAGCCCTTCACTAACCTGTGGAACTCTCTTATGGGTAACTCGTGGGTAACTACTTCCACGCCCCGAGCATTTAATACACCTTCACGCATGTTATTGGTACCCATGGTGCCTTGCTGCAGGGTGTCGCCTAAGTGGGAGGATCTAACAGCCCACTCTACATTGCCCATTACGCCGCGTTTGCTTCTAAATATTTCAACTAACATTTTTGTGGTCCTTTTAATTTAAAAAGTCTCTTCAGTGTGGCTATTTGCCACAGACCGCCCCCGGGGGACGGTTTCGACTATCTACGCCCGGGCCGGGGCGTTATACATAGGTAGAGCGTGGTACATTGCACTTTCCAAAGTGCGGTACAAACTATAGCGGGGGCAATCGGACCCACTACGCGCCCCCCTGGTTTCTAACATCACCCCACCAATGATAAGGAAGAGGGTAATTTTTATGCCGGTCATCCTGTTATGTAATACAGTGTGCTTAACTAAATACTCACTTGTATCTGTTTCTATCTCTTCTACTTCTCTGGAGGTCCGTTTTATCGTTTCTTCAATTCTGTTCATTTCGTTAGTCCTTTTTAATACGTTTATCTAAGATACACCCCCAGTATATAGACATTCTGTTAAATGTCAAGACACTTTGTTAAATATATCGATATAACGGCATTTAATCACAGTTATTTAGTTTCCCCCGAACGGTTTTGGGGTATGGGGTGACGGGATAACCCCTGTTTACGCGGTTCTACGTTTTTTAGTGGGTAATTTTCCCCCATACGTTCGGGGGAGCTGCGGCCGCCTATTCATGCCCCTTAACAAGTCTTTCTCTCTATTCCCCCTAATGAATGTAGTTGTGTATAGGTATATGTGTAGGGGGGGGGTGCTACTAGATACCGGGGGGTGCTGTGACAGCGGGGGAGCAACTCCGGTACGGGAAGTTCGGGGGAAAATAAAAAAAACTCTCGAAACCCACATGGATAGGGCGTTTCAGCCCCCCCAGGGGTTCGGGGTACTGTTTTGGGGTAAAACCGCTGAAACCCGCATGGACAGGGGTCCGTAGCGATTCCCCCGAATAAAAACCGTTCGGGGTAAAAACAGGGGGTATTCGGAGTATTCGGGGGAATTGGGCCGCTAGTAGCATCCTGTATCGTCTTGCTAGTAGCATCCTGTATCGTCTTGCTAGTAGCATCCTGTATCGTCTTGCTAGTAGCATGTGTCTAATAACGTGTAGCTAGTAGGACTATTCTATATTTCGTGTAGGACTATTCTATATTTCGTGTAGGACTATTCTATATTTCGTGTAGGGACTCCCCTACAAGAGAAATAAGAACAATGCTGGGGAAATTCTCTCTATTGTGCCAATAAAGGGGACAATCACACGCTACTAGTGAAAAATACGAACAATGCGCGTAAAAATCCTGTATTGTCCAGGAATGGAGAACACTCAACCACCACGAACGCGCAAGGCAAGAAAGAGAACCGTAACGAAGCAGGATATTTTTATCCAAGAGTACTTTATTGACTTTAACGCTTCGCAAGCGGCTATCCGTGCGGGCTACACGATAAAGTCGGCAGGTTCTACAGGGCCGAAACTTTTGAAGATTCCCCGCATAGCCGCCGCCCTCGAAGAAGAGCGGGCGCGGCGGGCGGAGAACTCGAAAGTTTCAATCGCGCGGGTCGTTGAAGAGCTTGCAAAAATCGCTTTCTTCGACCCGCGCAAACTGTACGATCGCTCCGGCAATTTGATACCTGTGTGTAAATTAGACGACGCCACCGCCGCCAATATCGGGGGCGTTAAGGTCTCACAAATCAGTAGTTCGGGCGGGGTCCTGACTGAAGAAAAGGAATTAAAATTTCTTGATAAGAAGGGGTCGCTTGATTCATTGATGCGCCATCTCGGGGGGTTTGTAGATAAGACGCAGGTTACAGGGGCGGACGGGGGCCCCCTTGAGTATAAGGATTTATCTGATCGGGATCTTGACCAACGTATACAAATATTGATTAACCGTCAGAATGTGACTATAAATAAATGATCCCAGTATATGAACCTACTCCCGAGGCCGTGCGGCTTGCCCGTGTCACTGCGAACCTGACACAGACCGACGCGGCCGCCGTGGTCCATGTCGCTTTGCGGACCTGGCAACAGTACGAGTATGGGGAGCGGCGCATGAGTTCGGGCTTATGGGAGTTATTCGTGCGTAAAGTAGGGGAGTTATGAACCGGGATGAGGAAAACAAACTGCGCCGCCTGTTATTTTTAGGGCACCACCACGGCGGAAGACACGCGCAGGTGTACGGGGATGATGGGGAAATGCAGTGTGCTCAATGTTTTTGTGATTTCATGAGGGACCCGGCGGAGGACTTGGAAAAGAAGATACTTACGTTTAATATATCGGAGTACTCTCGGCGTAAAGTAGGGGAATTATAGTATATGGACCTGAGTATGTGGGAAATGGTGCTACTAGCGGCGGTTATCGGGGCGGTTCTAACTTGGGGGGTACCTTGACACCCCGGGCCGAACGTGAAGAACTCGCGCAACTACTAGCCGAACAGGAAACACGCGGGCGACTCCGTGCGGCTTTTACTGTGTTTGACATGATGTACCCTTGGCAACGGGAATTCGTAGCAAGTACCGCTATGTATCATGAGGCGTGTCTATGTGCAGCCAATCAGATCGGCAAGACCATGACGGGTACGGACATAGACGCAATACATCTATTAGGGGACTACCCGGATGACTGGCCGGGGCATAAGTTTGTGTTGTCTCCTATGTGCTGGGGCCTCGGGTATTCAATGGAGAAAACCCGCGATCTGTTGCAATCAGCTATTTTTGGGGACTTTGTGAACAATACCTTTACCGGCGGCCTGGTACCTCGGGAGCGCATCATTGACTGGGAATCTGCGAGCGGCACCCCTAACGCTATGCGGACCGTACGGGTAAGACACGCCACCGGGGAAGCGAGCACCATGCAGTTTTGGAGCTATAGCCAGGGTCAACACGCTATCATGGGCGATATAGTCGACTGGTACCACATCGATGAGGAACCGAAAGATCCCACCATACGTACCCAGGTGATGACGCGTACTATCAATGGGGATAATGGGCAGGGCGGACGGGGTATCTATACCTTCACCCCGGAAAACGGGCGGACTGAAATGGTTGTGCAATTCATGGATACCCCGTCCCCGTCGCAGTTCTTTATGCAGAAAGGATGGGATGACGCGCCCCACATCACCCTTGAGAAGCGGGAGCGTATGCTATTACAATACCCGCTACACCAACGCGACATGCGGACGAAAGGAATACCGATGCTCGGTCATGGTCGCATATATGACTTGTCTGAAGACTTTATTATCTGTGATGAACCCGAGATATTGCCGCACTGGTACGTGATCGGAGGTATGGACTTCGGATGGGATCACCCACACAGTCACATACTGCTAGTAGAAGACCGCGACAACGACCAGATATACATCACCCGAGCAAGAAAACAGCGGCACGAATCAGCTAATAATGCCTGGGGGGCCAATAAGCACTGGGCGGAAGGTGTACCTATGGCATGGCCACATGACGGGCTACAATCAGAGAAGGGAAGAGACGACGCGAAGCAACAGAAGGAGCACTATGCCGATGCGGGTTTCTTGATGCTAGACGAACATGCTACATGGGAAACGGGCGGTAATAGTGTGGAATCCGGTTTGTATGAGATATCCGCACGTATGAGGAAACGCCAATTTAGAATATGCCGGGGACTACGTGACCTACTCGATGAGATCCTGCAATACCATAGGAAAGAGAACGGAAAAATAAATAAATCGGGCGATGATCTACTCGACGCAGTACGCTACGCTTACATGATGCGAAGATTTGCAGTAAGATATGGAGAATTGAACGAAGAAGCGGTAAAGATAAATTTCAAGGGGTGGGGATAGATGTCGAAGTATGAAGACCACGAACATGTAATAAACGCCCTCGGCAAATCCCAGGATGATGATCAGGATAATCGGGATGCTGCGCGTGAAGCCCACTTATTTGTGGATAAAGAGGATGGGCAGTGGGAGCCGCTATGGTGGAACGCCAACGAAGGGAACCCACGATACACATTTGACATGACCGGCCCTATGGTGGATATCATAGCGGGCGGAATGGAACAGCAAGACTTCAGCATATCAGTTAGACCGGCCGGGGGTGACGTCACTAAAGATGATGCAAAGATCCTCGACGGTATCATCCGTAACATAGAAAATATATCAGGCGCCAACGACATATACACCACGGCAGGCCGTAACATGGTAACGGGCGGCATTGACGGGTGGCAGATCAAGCAAGAATACACCGATGATGACAGCTTCGACCAGGACCTATTGATCAAGCGAGTACCGAATTTCATTGATTCGGTATGGTTCGGCCCGTTCACTGAACCGGATGCGAGTGACGCGCCGTGGGTGGTGGTACTCGAAGCCATGAGCAAAGAGGCGTACGAAGAAAAATACCCAGATGGGTCAGGTAAGTCTGTGGCGGATGGGCGGAGTGAGACCGCGTATTTTTATAAAGCTGAACAGGTAGTGATCGGCAATATCTACTATTTCACCACAGAAGAAAAAGAATTGTTACTTATGACCTCCGGGCGAGTAATCGAGGCGGAGGATGTAGAGCCCGCACTTGATGAACTGGAAGCACCCGGGGATACCGTACGAGAGAGAAGAAAACGCAGTAAAAAAACCGTTGTTTCTCGATTGTTTGACGGCGGAACGTGGCTGAATGACGCACAAGACACCGTATTTAAGCATTTGCCAGTGGTACCGACGTTCGGCAATTTTAAAGTATTCGAGAATAAGATCCTGTATCGGGGTGTTGTTAAGAAATTAATGGACCCCCAACGAGTATTTAACTATACGAAATCACGCGAAGTGGAAGAAAATGCCCTATCCCCGCGTGGTAAATACTGGATGACTAAGAAACAAGCACAGGGGCATACAGCCGAACTCGCAACACTCAACACAAACGCCGACCCGGTACAATTTTATAACGCAGACCCATCCGCCCCAGGTGCGCCCCTACAGCAATTGGGTGGGCAGGTAAACCCAGGTTTGGCAGTTCTTGCAGCGGACATGCAAGGAGTTATGGAGAGAACCGCCGGACGTTTTGCCGCAAGTATCGGGGATAATCCCGGTTTACAGTCTGGGGTGGCTATTAAAGCGTTACAGAGTAGAGGCGAGTTAGGTTCTATAAAATTCACAACTGCGCAAGAAATGGCAATATGTCGCACTGCTAAGATACTGATCGCCGCTATACCGGCTACCTACACAGGGGAGCGGCAACAGCGACTATTGAAAGAGGGCGGCGGAGAAGAAACCGTCACGCTTAACCAGGAAGTACAAGACGAACAGACCAAGCGGATGATAACGATTAATGATCTGAGCCGTGGAAAGTATGATGTAGTTTGCAAGGCAGGGCCATCGTTCCAGAATAAGCAGCAAGAAACTGTGTCGGCATTGACTGAGATATCACAAATTGACCCGAGCGCGTTACAGATCGGCGGGGATATCCTGTTTAATAATATGTCTTCACCTGGCATGGAATTACTCGCAGAAAGAAAACGTCTACAACTGTTCAACAGTGGCGTGATACCCGAAGAACAACTAACTGACGAAGAAAAAGAGAAATTAGCCGCCATACAGCAGCAACCGAAGGAACCCACCCCAGAAGAACGAATCGCCGCTGCACAAGAAGGATTAGCACAGGCTGAAATCGGCAAAGTAGAGAAAACAGGGGATAAGCTAGAAGTAGATGCGGCAGTCGCCCAGCGTAAAGAAGACCGTGCGGATGCAGAAGCACTCCACCGGATGGAATCTGAGGATAAAAAATTCGATTTCGAGCAGTTTATGACTGTGCAGAATGACCAGATTACCCAACAGAAAGAAATTGCCGCCACATTGAAACTGATCAGGGAAGCGATGGGGGCGGAGACAGTCACAGGCCCGAGCGTAATCCGGGCGTTTGCTGAGACATCTAATCAATTAGAAGATAAAGTAACAGGAAACGAAACATTAGGAGATCCACACCTACCGTAGACGAAACGCTTTAAACCATACGTGATGGTACTCACGGACCCTTAAAAGGAAACAGAACCATGTCTGATGGAACAGAGCTGAACCCGGCCGCAACCGATGCCGAAGCCACTACAGGTGGTACCGCCCCAGCAGCGGAGTATGAACTAGATGACGAGTTAGTTATCCAGGAAGACGACGCCACCGAAGACGAAGAAGGTGCCGAAGACGATACCGAGGAAGACGACGACGCTGAAACCGGCGATGAAGTCCCAACTAAGAAGGAAGAGAAACCCGATACTGACCCTAAGAGTTTCACAAAGCGGATCAATAAAAAGCATAGTGATTTCATGGCGGAAAAGCAACGGGCAGATAACCTACAGTCGCGGTTAGACGCGGCCCAGGCTACGCAGAACGAAACGGCCAGACCAGAAATTCCACCTGTGCCTGATCCGTTTGCGGAGAATTTCGAGGAACTAATACTAAAACGTGATTTGGCCTTACAATCTGCGACCGCATACGATGCTAAACAGAATTTCATCACTCAACAGCAACAAGACGCCGCAACTGAGAAGAAGAACACGGAACTTGCAGCACTACAGGATACAGTTAGGACGTATTCCGAACGCGCCGCAAAATTGGGGATCAGCCCGCAACAGCTTGACTTGGCAGGAAGGACCGTTCAATCATTCGGGATTTCCGATCAAGTCACGCACTTCATCCTAAACGATGAAAAAGGCCCAGCTATCACCCATTTCTTAGCTCGGAACCCGGCGGAAGTAGAAGCAATAGGTATTTTAGGGCCAATGGCGGCGGCGGTATATATCACCAACACCATACTCCCCCAGATGATACCCGCGAAGAGAAAAAAGTTAGCCCCAGCACCCGCCGATACGTTAGGCGGTGGCGCAGGAAGCCCAACTAAACGAAGAGGGGCGGTGGGGACGACATACACTTAACCGTTTTATAAAGGAATTATCATGGCGAATAACGTCGAAAGTAACATCACTCGAAGACTTGCACGAATTTTCGTGGAGAAAGTAGAGGCTAAACGAGTTCACTCTAAAAATGTGAATACCCAATTACTTGACGGTAAATTTGGACCGAGTACAGGGACCGTTGTTGATTTCAAGCGACCGACTGATTTTCTCAGTGTTAGCACCACTGACGGTGATATCACAGGTACCAAGCGCGATATCATCGCAGGTAAGGCACAGGGAACCGTGCAGAACTATTTAACCGTACCGATTGACTACACCGAAGTGGACCAGGCGTTAAAGCTTGACCAACTAGATGAACTATTGGAGCCCGCAGCGACCCGACTTGTGACAGACTTGGAATTGAATTTCGCTTCTTTCATGATGCAAAATACAGGTTTATTGGCGGGTACAGTAGGCACAGCGGCTACCACATGGGACCACATCGCTAATGCAGGCGCGATGATGGCCGCCCATGGTGTACCTGACGCGCATCCGTGGTACTACTCAGCGAATCCGTTTGTAATGACTGGATTGGCCAGTAACCAACGCTCTTTGGGTGCGGGCGGCTCGGCCGGAGCGATGATCAGTGAAGCACACCGCAAAGCCACATTAACCAGCGATTTCGCCGGTTTTGATGCTGTTATGGCGGCTAGTACTTTACCGAGCTACACAGCGTTTGCTAGTGCGGATCGTGCGGGTACCCTGTCAAGTAATCCGGTTGTAACCTATCTGGGCGCCAAAGACACAATGACCCAGATATTGCCGGTAACGGCATTCGGTGCAAATACTGTGGTCGCTGCGGGTGAGAAAATCCAGATCGCAGGTAGAAACCGTTTGAACCTTTCTACACGTCAATTAATCCTCGATGCGTCAGGTGCAGCGATCCTATGGACCGGCACAGTCACTGCCGCAGTTACATTGGGTGCGTCAGGTGAAGGCAGCCTAGTAGTTACCGGCCCAGCGATATACGAAGCGGCGGGCGCGTTTAACACGGTTGATTCTGCCCCGGTTTCAGGTGACGTAGTAACATTACTCGCTGCGAATGGCACAACTGTCCAACCTAACCTGTTCTGGCATAAAAACGCATTCTCGATTGGTTCAGTGCCTATCGAAAAGTTACACGCCACGGATACGGTTGCCACCACCAAGGATGGTTTGCAAATTCGCGTTTCTCGTTATTCTGATGGTGATGCTAACAAACAAACCATTCGTTTCGATCTGCATCCGGCATTCGCTTCACTGAATCCGTTCTTTGCGGGCCAAGGCTTCGGGTCTGTTTAAAAAGTAGTCATTAGTACTCCCCTGGTGCCCCTCTTCGGAGTAAGTTCACCAGGGTTTTTAACACTCAAGGAGAGAACATGCCATATTGGACAAAGAATGACGGTACCCGCGTGGAAGTGAACGACAACCCGGGCAACGTACCTGCAGCACTCGCGGCCGGGTGGACCCCGGCAGACCTTGCCCCGGCAGACCTTGCCCCGGCAGACCTTGCCCCGGCAGACCTTGCCCCGGCAGACCTT
>RCNA010000248.1_pt1 | contig 10071 bp, 7 predicted proteins | sample 2041331 | NCBI WGS metagenome assembly RCNA01 (sample SAMN09708233, study PRJNA481090) | Marine sediment metagenome, whole genome shotgun sequencing project. | reverse complement strand
TCTTATACACCGGAAGGAAGAATCGGCTAAAGACATTTCCGCCTAAAGGCGAAGGTTTATACCCTGCCCCATGGAAATAAAAAGCCCACACTCAACAGAAAAGAACACGACATCAAGATTGAACATAATGAGCAAACGAAAAAAATACTATTTTCAATATCAGGGGCTAGTGAAGTTGGCTTAAAATGTGAACTTTTCAACACCCTTCTCTAGGAACCCATTTTGCAAACTGTTATTAAAACATGGTTTTCATTTTATTTTGGTCTGCAAACCCACCTCGCACAAAACTCTTTATCAAGCCCTTGATACTCTTGAGGAAACGGGAAAGATAGCAACCTTTTCCTATCGAAAATGGAATGGACGATTTCATGAACTTCACACTTATCGTTATGTCAACAACTTGCCGATTAAACAAGAAGAAGATGCTCTTTTAGTCAATTGGGTTGAATGGACAATCATCCGTACCGACACAAAAGAGGTCATATACAAAAACTCCTTTATCACTGATTTTATAATAGATAAAATAAATGTTCAACCTATCGCAGAAGCCGGAAGAAGTCGATGGAAAGTAGAAAATGAAAACAACAACGTTTTGAAGACGAAGGGCTATTATTTAGAACATAACTATGGCCATGGTGATGAATTTCTTGCAAACACCCTGTTAACTCTCAACCTTTTAGCATTTTTGGCCCATACTTTTTTGGAATTTGTCGATATAAAATACAAAGCCGTTAGATCAGCTTTGTCTGCCAGAAAAGAATTTTTTAACGACCTGAAAACATTAACCAAGTATCTGTTTTTTGACAGTTGGTCTCAGCTGATAAATTTTATGTTTGAAACGCTTGAGATTGACCCCTTATCTAGTGGATAGCATCCAAATGTTTTACATAAGTAGTTGATTAAATTTAGATATAAAAGACTAGGCTCCTTGGTTGAAAAATACAGGCGAGGGTGGATGGACAACTATGTCTGGAATTCAATTCACAAAAACAAGGGTAAATCAAGGCGCTTTTTCTATCCATAGATAAATTGTTCAGTGGCAATAATTGAAGAGCAATTCATCCACTAAAAAAGGCTCATTCGGCTATTTCTTTACGGTGTTCTGGGTGTCCGGGAATTGCTGCAAGAACATCCTTGGCACCTCTTGAACAAACACCTCTGCACTGCCTGATAAGATCCGCTCATATTGAATAACAAATAACAGCCCCGAAACCCGTGAATACATCTCTTTTTTCACCCCATACCAACGGCATCACTAAAACCTGCTTGCATCTGCTGTCCAGATAATGGTAAACAATGCCTGAACAGAATTTTACCACTATGGAATGAGAATTTAATAACTGCTCTATTTGTCTAACCGGGCAACACACGGTGACCGTGTCGCCTGTACGAAATATGGCAGTTATTTAATTTCTGTTCCTATATCACAGATGACTGCACCACAGTTTTCTGTTCCTTTATATTGCAGTATATTTACCCTAACTGGGAGAAAAACTCATGGCTGTTGTTGCCCCGTTTCGAGGAGTGCGTTACAACTCCGAAAAAATCCAACGACTGGAAGATGTCGTCACCCCCCCGTATGATGTTATTTCCAGCGAGGACGGGAAAAACCTGCTGCGAAAAAACCCCTATTCCATGATTAACCTGGATCTGCGCAACACCTCGCAGGATACAACAGAGGATGACGGACGCTACACCCAGGCCCGTGACCGCTTTCAGGCGTGGCAGGATGAAGATGTGCTCATTCGTGATCAGCAACCGGCCATGTATCTGTACTATATCGACTACAACCACCCAAGCGGCAAACGCCTGACCCGCAAAGGGGTTGTCAGCTTAGTGGGACTGGCTGAATTTTCCGAGGGTATTGTCCGACCCCATGAAAAAACCTTTGCCGGGGTGATCAGCGACCGGGTGAAGTTGATGGAGACCTGCAAAGCCCAGTTCAGCCAGATTTTCTCCATCTATTCCGATAAGGAACAGGCGGTGATCAGCGATTTGGAAAAGGTGCGGGAGCCGGAACCGATGTTCCAAGTCGAGGATCACAATACCAATACCCACACGCTCTGGCGGGTGACCGATGAAGAGGCGTTGCGCCGTGTTCAGCATTTTTTCAAGGAAAAATCCGTCTATATCGCAGACGGGCACCACCGCTACACCACCGCTCTTGAGTGCCGCAGGCGGGCCTTGGCCCGCAATCCTGAGCTGCCAGCGGAGCATCCCAGCAATTATATTATGATGTATCTCTGCGCCTGTGAAGATCCAGGCCTCTCTGTTCTGCCGACCCACCGGCTGGTCAGATGGCCGGGAGCCATAAATACGGATCAGCTAACCGAGAAAATGGGCTCCGGTTTAGAGGTCTCGGAAGTCATTCAGGGGAGCAGGGAGACCTTGATCGCTGAGGTGCAGAACAGGATGAATGAAGCGGAAAGCGCCAGCGGCAGGCCAGCCTTCGGGGTCTATCACGCCGGAGAAGACCGGGCCTTTCTTTTGCGCATGCAGGATGGAACCATCAAGCAAGCACCTTCTCTCGCCGACAAGCCGGAAGTCTTACAGGAGCTTGATGTGGTTGTCCTTTCCGACCTGCTCATCCAGGATTACTTGGGTCTGAGCCATGCGCAATGCGTTCAGGAAAAACTGGTCAGCTACCTGAGCGACTCTAATGAGGCCCTTGATGCGGCGGTCAAAGAGAGCGTGTTGCGGGAGTCGCACACACCCCTGCTCTTTCTCCTGAATCCGACCCGGGTTGAACAGGTGTTAAAGGTGGCTGACAGCGACAATATCATGCCGCATAAATCCACCTATTTCTATCCTAAAATCATGACGGGCCTGCTGCTGAACAAGCTGGATGATCAGGAACGGATTCATCCCTTGCCGTGACCTTGCCTAACCCTTCATAGCCGATGATCCTCACAGAAGACACCCTGTTCAATGGCCGTCTTATCTGTCATCAGCACAGGGACGGCTATCGTTTTTCCTTGGATGCGGTGTTGCTCGCCCATTTTTGCCGCCCGGGCGGGCGGGGGCGGGTGCTGGATCTTGGGTGCGGTTGCGGGGTCATCGGCCTTATCCTCTGTTGTCGGCATTCTGACCTCCACCTCACAGGTCTAGAATTGCAACCGGCCTTGGCCGAACTGGCCCAGAATAACGCCCGTGCCAATGACTTTCAGGATCGTTTCAGCGTGGAACAGGGCGATCTGCGCAAAATCAAAAAAACTATGCGGGCGGAATCCTATGACGCTGTGGTCAGCAATCCCCCTTACCACCGAACCGGTAGCGGTCGACTCAGTCAGGAGGATGAATGCGCCCTTGCCCGGCATGAACTCACCGCCGACCCGGATTCAGTGATTGCGGCGGCGGCGTTCGCTGTCAAAAATCGCGGGATAGTAGCCTGTATTTACCCGGCGGAACGCCTTGCCACAATCATTGCCGCCATGATGCAGAAACGACTCACTCCCAAACGGCTGCGTCCGGTGTACAGTTACCCTGAAGACGACCGGGCGAAATTGGTACTCATTGAAGCGATGAAAAACGGCGGTGAAGGACTGCATCTGCTGCCTCCGCTTTATATCTATCAGCACCGCAACGGGTCCTATTCTCCAGAGGTTGAAAGGATGTATGCTGAATAAATGCATTATGTATGCATTTCCGCCTTACACGCCGAATTATAGTTTACTTTTGCGTCAATTCTTGATCCAATTAAACGCAAAGGGGTTGCCTGCGGCGGGCGGCTTCCCCGACCTGACCAACCAAGAGAAAAGGGAAAATGAAAAAATCAAACAAGTTACTCTTAACAGGATTTTTTATCCTGTCAGTGTACGGTGTACAGACAGTGCATGCTCAATCACCCCGTGATTGGGCGTTCAGCGGCTATATCGGTGTTGCAGATTATGATACTGAGACGAAACCCGATCCCTTCCAGCGGATAACCCATGAAATAAAATCTGACACTGCCTACAAAGCCGGTTTCATGGCCAGTAAGTATGTCAACGAATTCTCTTTTGACTTCGGCATAGAGTTTATTCAGGAAGTGGATACGCATGCTGACGAAAAGCTAATTGGAGTTCACAATCATACTCCCGTTTTCTTAGGGATAAATTACCACTACTATACCAATCTCATTGACCCGTTTATCGGTGTGGGCGTAGGGTATTCCTTCAACGATAGCTCAGTGAGTGACTTTATTGCCGCACAGGGGATGAACATGGAAGTGGACGACAGTACATTCTATTTCTTAACAGCCGGGTTTGATTATTTATTACCTTACAACTATTCACTCTTTTTAGCGGGCAAATATACCGTCGCCGATATAGAGGGCAAGGGTACCATACAAACACTGCGGGGTACGACGCAGCTTGAAGACGAGGGAACGCTTGATCGTTACGAAGTAAACGTGGGTATGCGATACTTCTTTTAGAGATTTAACAAGAAATACCTTACCTCTGATGCCGTGCCCCGCATCTTTTGCATGCGGGTGCCGTAAGGGCGAACCTGTGTGTTCGCCCTGTTATGCTGCAATCCCGCACAGAACATTCTCGACCCTGAAAAAACAAAGAGAAAATCTAATGCCCCCCTACCTTGAATTCCTGCCCAACGCCCTGCACAACGATGTCCGCAGCCTGCATCAGGAGAAACAGATCTGGATCAACCAACCCAAAAAGGGCTTTCTCCGTTACCGGGAACCGATGCAAGCCGTGAGCCATCTCCAAGCCTCAGAGCTTGATCTGAACGGGGATATTGTTCGTATCGGCAGGAAAGCGGATCTCAGCCAGAGCGAACAGGAACAGGTTCTGCAACTGTTGCGTACCTTCATGCCTTGGCGCAAAGGGCCTTTTTCCGTCTTTGATATTGATATTGACGCGGAATGGCAAAGCTGGCGCAAGTGGAACCGGCTTCTTCCAGAAATGCCGGATCTCAAGAACAAGGTCGTCGCTGATATCGGCTGTAATAACGGCTATTACATGTTCCGCATGGCCGCTCATGCACCGAAGATGGTGCTGGGTTTTGAACCCTATGTACATCATTATTACACCTTTTCCGCCCTGAACGGTTTTGCCGGGCTGGACAACCTCCATATTGACCTGCTGGGAATAGAGCATCTGCCCATGTTCCCGGATTGCTTTGATTTTATTTTCTGCCTCGGCATCCTCTACCATCGCCCCTCCCCTATTGACTCCCTGCGTGACCTGCACACGGCCTTGCAACCGGACGGCTGCTTGCTGATCGAGTCGCAAGGCATCAGCGGGGATCAGCCCGTGGCCCTATTTCCAGAGAAAACCTATGCCAAGGTACCCGGCACCTGGTTTGTACCCACCGCCTCCTGTATGCATAACTGGCTATTGCGGGCCGGTTTTACGGATATACAATGCTTCTGCTCCCATCCCATGAGCAATACGGAACAACGCAAAACAGAATGGATGGTCTTTGAATCGTATCAGGATTTTATTGATGAACACAATCCCGAACTAACCACAGAGGGATACCCTGCCCCTTGGCGGATCTTTTTCAAAGCGCATAAAGCCCCCTCCCCCGCCTCCGGTTGATTCCGTTAATCCCGCCCGCGCATCAACAGGTTGACGACACCTGACCTCTGTGGTAATGACCTGTATCTTTAATTATTCATTAAACTGGCGGATCTTTCATTCTTTGAGGTGTCCCACGCAGGCTGCCTCAGGCAAACATCCCGACTTGATTACTCGCATTACTCACTGTTCCGATGCCGAATAAACAGGTTAAGATGGAAGCCGCCAAACAATATAATCTTTATTTGATTTTCCGGTTCAGCCGGTAAAAGGGAGCCTATCCATGCGAACGGATATTCTGCATATCGGTGCAGGTGAACTGACCTACGAAATTCGTAACATAGTAAATGTAGGCAACAAGTTGCAAAATCTTGGCCTAAAAGTGAACTGGGAAAATATCGGCGACCCCGTGGCCAAAGGCGAGAAAATTCCGTCCTGGATGAAAGACATTGTGGCCACCGCCGCTCAGGAGGACGCGACCTACGGATACTCACCGACCAGAGGTATGCTGGCCACCCGCCAGTTTATCGCCGAGGAGACCAACGCCCTCGGCGGAGCGCAGATCGGCCCGGATGACATCATCTTTTTTAACGGTCTCGGTGACGCTATTTCCAAAATATTCGGCTTTCTCAAGCGCACGGCTAGGGTGCTTGTCCCCACTCCGAGTTACACCACCCACTCCTCCGCCGAAGCCGCCCATGCCGGTGATCGACCTTTGACCTATATGCTTGATCCCAAGAACAACTGGTATCCAAACATGGAGGATCTTGAAAATCATATCAAGTACAATCCCGCAGTCGCCGGAATCCTGATCATCAACCCGGACAATCCTACCGGAGCAGTCTACCCTGAGCATATTCTCCGTAATATTGTGTGGCTGGCGGATAAATACGACTTGTTCATCGTCTGCGACGAAGTGTATCAGAACATGGTGTATAATGGCACAAAATCCGTTCCTCTCGCAACCCTGATCGGTGACCGGGTGCCAGCTGTCTGTATGCGTGGTATTTCCAAAGAAATGCCCTGGCCGGGCGGGCGTTGCGGCTGGATTGAGGTGTACAACGGGCATCGTGACCCCATGTTTGCAAAATACATCAACTCCATCCTCAACGCCAAGATGATGGAGGTCTGTTCCACCACCCTGCCCCAGGTTGTTTTACCCGAAGTGATGAAACATCCTGAATACCAGAACTACCTTGATGAGCGGGTGCGACGCTATGAGAGGCATTCAAATATCGCCTACGATATCCTGAAGGAGGTTGACGGCATCTTGGTCAATCGTACCAACGGAGCCTTTTACATGAGTATCGCCTTTAAGGACGATTTGCTCACGGACAAACAGACATTGCCCATTGCAAACGATGAGGTGCGGAAAACTGTGGAGGGCATGGTCAACGGGCCGGATGTTGCACAGGACAAACGCTTTGTCTATTACCTGCTCGGCTCCACAGGCGTTTGCGTGGTTCCCCTCTCCTCGTTTGCCACCAATATGCAGGGCTTCCGTATCACTCTGCTTGAGCGGGATGAAGAAGTGTTCACCCAGATCTTTCACACTATTGCCGCCTCCATCAAGCAATATCTTGCCTCTGCTTGATCCCTTTGCGCCGGGGGCGGATCTTGTGTCCGTTCCTTGGTGACCCTGATCGATGCAGGTTCTTATCCCTGCATCGTTTCTCCACTCCTCGCCTGATCCTTTTTTTATCCCACTCAGCAACTGTTTTCTTGGGTACAGCGTCGAGTATTTTGGCGACTTACGTTTGAAGAACGAAGATATGACACCTTGAAATTTTGCTTCGTGCGCCAAACGAGTCTTCAGCTCTGACGGAACTCGCAAGGTAATATGATGACATAGAGACAGAGCTGAGTATCTACTCCCAACTCCTTCATTCTCTTAAGCACAGTCAAGGGGGCCTGGCAAGAACAAAATGCGCTGTGGGTGAATACGTTCAGAGGGAACGTATGAGGCGCAATGGAATACGGGAGATAAGAAACCCCGAAATTCATTGCATTATATACGTATTGCAGTGCTGAAATTTCCTATTGACAAGGTAAGATGCGCTTTGTAAGTTGAACGACTGTTACATATTGCAATCTTTCTGTTAAATCGACAATTGACAGACAAAGCGGTATCTGCGCAAGCTCATGTTCATGTCGTTTCGATGCGCATCTTTTCCTCCCTTCGTCAAAAAAGTGAAGTGCTATGGATAGTATAGTTGGATTTCTCATCTACGCATTGATATTTCGTTTGGCAATCATTGCTGCGGGTATTGTGTGTATTATCCTTGGATACAGGCTTTTTGCGGACGGCATTAAACGCAGAGAAGAGACCAACGTCAACGCTCAGGCAGGCCCGGTCAAGCTCACACTTGATAATGCCGGACCAGGTAGTATTTTTGCATGTTTTGGTGCAGTTATTATCGTAGTCATGCTTTCTCATGGTAACCCAGAACTCGTTCTGGAGGATATACAGGTTCTTATGAAGGGATCACAGCAAGACAGCTCTCCAACCGAGATGCGAATTGGAGGGATGACTCTTAAAGGCGGGAACGATAATAAACCTAGTGAAACACTACAGAGATTTAATCAGGCATTTGATGAGGCCGTGCAGCAACAACAGGACGGAGATATAGAGGCAGCCGTAAAGACTTATAACAAGGCTCTATCGGAATCCGAGGTGCCCTTGGGCAAGGCGGTTGCCGCGCTCAACCAGTTGGCTTGGATATACAGGGAGCAGCATCGAATTGATGAGGCACTAGCATTGGTGCGTGTAGCCACGACGGTTAAAAAGAACATCCCTGAGTATTTCGACACTTTGGCGTGGATTCTGCTGGATCGGGGAGAGCATAAGGCAGCGGAGCAGGCAGCAGAAACTGCTGTTGACCTTGATCCTGCCAGTAAAGATTACCAGAAAACTCTGCAACAAGTACGTGCGTTTCGAGACGTCGGACAGTAAGATAAGGCTGGTTTTAATCGTGAATCGCTGCATTATTACGGTGCTGTTGCTGCTCATTGGTGCCCCCGTCTGGGCGGTCAACCCCGCCCGCTACTTTGGTAAAAGTTATGCAGTTGTGATAGGCATCCGCAACTATCAGAATGCGAATCATTGGAAAGAGCTGAAGTATGCCGAGAAAGACGCAGAAGCTATGGCTGAACTTCTTAGGAAGCAGGGATTTGAAGTGCAGCTCTTTATCGGTCGAGAAGCGACGAAAAACAATATTGTCGCCTACCTGGAAGATGATTTGGCAACGCAATTAACTATGGATGATCGCATCGTCTTTTATTTCTCTGGACATGGAGGAACCCGATTGTTGGTCGGTGGTCGTGATCGAGGCTACATTATCCCTTATGATGGCAGCAGCATAGATCGCTCGTCAACTTGGATTAGTATGGAAAAGCTTCAAGAGCTTGCCAACAAACTCGGCAACGCCCGTCATCAGTTATTTATCTTTGATTCTTGTTTTGGAGGACTGTTTGCGACCAAGGGACCTCTGAATTCAATGCCAGAGGATACCCCCAATTACATTGCCGAGGTAGCGAGCCATCGCGCACGGCAATACCTGACAGCTGGCGGTGCCAAAGAGCGAACCCCGGCAGACAGTCAATTGTATGGATACAGAGAGCATAGTCATTACACGGCCTATCTCCTTAAAGGGCTTGAAGGTGCTGCGGATACCTATCGCGATGGGGTCATAACAGCGAGCGAACTTGATGCCTATCTTGGGCCAGCGGCTAAGAGCAACTACAACACGCCCTGTGGAGGCAATTTTGCTGGTCACGAGCAGGGAAACTTTGTTTTTAGCTCTCTAGAGCCCGCAGTAGAAAAAAGAGACGCTACGTTTATGTCCAAAACGAAAGGAAATCAGTTAAGTAACAGCGAAAGTATGCATAATAAGGCTCTTGTTGATAGGGCTTTTCGTTTAAGATTAAGAGGCGCAGACGAATTAACGCCCTATGACGAGGCGGACTCTCGCTTGGCATTCGAAAGCACAACAGTACTCACAGAGGATAAAAAACGACCGTTAGATACAGTCGAGCTGGACTCTCCCAACGTTCAGGTCAAATTTTTGTCTAACGGAAACATGTACAGGTCAGGTACCGCATTCGCTCCGCCGAAAACGATCGATTGTTCCAAACTTACTCTCAAGCCTTACGCATTCACGGATGCTATCGAAGCCGGAGCCTCCATAGTGAGGATTAATGCGCCGCGTCAAACCATGCAAATTGTGGTGATGGAAGATGTCAAAAAACGAACGAAACTTGTCAAGATTAAACCTGTTTACGGAGGTGTGCTTGCGTTGTGTAATATCTCTGGTCGTGCTACAGGCCCAGATTCTCGAAGCTACCGTATTCGCGGCCTTGACGACTATTTTATCAAAGGGCGAGACGGGTTGATTTCCGTCGTTGGAGCACTGTTGGAATACGGGAGGGAACCATCTGATCAGGTTAATTCCGATGACTACTCCTGGATGCTCTGGCTGACGGATCGAAAAACAACATTCACCAACTATAAGGCGGAGATGTCCAGACGCAAACGCAAAGCCACAAAAAAAAA
>RCNA010000183.1_pt1 | contig 10078 bp, 10 predicted proteins | sample 2041331 | NCBI WGS metagenome assembly RCNA01 (sample SAMN09708233, study PRJNA481090) | Marine sediment metagenome, whole genome shotgun sequencing project. | reverse complement strand
ATAATTCGCTGAAATAAGCCTGCATAATTTGTTAAAGGGTCAGACAATAAACCGACAAACACAATACAAATTAATCCACTAATGATTCCAATTTTTGAAAGTCCTTGATAATTCTTTGATTTCCGTAAGCCTACTCCAATAATTAGGATACAGATTGGAACAAATATGTATGTCAATAATCCCGTTAAATTATGAATAATTTGCGAAATGCTTGGGTCAACAAACTCTTTATTACAGCCTTTGTCGCAAGGAAATATTCCAACGACTATAGTTGCAATGCCATAAAAAATTCCAAGTCCCCAAAATCCAAATTTCGTCAGATTAGATTTAGGGAATTTTTTAAATCCTACGAAAGCAAATATTGTCAATAGAATTCCACTTGGTATATAACCAAAATACCTTAATGATTTTCCGTATGGCGTATCAACAGCCATTGTTTCACTAATGTATTGTGAAATTGGGTCATAGTTGTCAAATTGAAAACCACCCAAAAAAGAAGCCACAGCAAAAAAGGTCACGCCAAGTATTCCTATCAAAAAAAGTAATTTGTTGCTCATAATTTTTTTCTGGTCTTATCAGTTGGTTTATTCAGTTTGCAGGTAATGATTCACTATTAAAAAATCGTTTTAATGTTTTTTGTCAAGCGTAAAACGAAGTTCGGGTTTTTTTCTAACAAAGCCAAGTACTTAAATCCTAATCCTAAAATTAGATGTACCTTTGCGCCTTAATAATAAGAAGGAGGTAGAATGCATTATGTTTTGTTATCTCAAACGCCCATATTGGGCCTTCATAAACACAATATATGTCATTTCAATCTTTAGGCTTATCTGATGCCTTGCTAAAAGCAGTTAGCAAAAAAGGATACACAACCCCAAGTCCAATTCAACAAAAAGCAATTCCACCAATTTTAGAAGGCAAAGATGTATTAGCATCTGCGCAAACAGGAACAGGAAAAACAGCAGGTTTTACGCTACCGCTTTTACACATACTTTCTGAAAACCCGAAAGATAAATTTAGACCTGTTCGTGCTTTAATTTTAACACCAACAAGAGAATTGGCTGCACAAGTGTATGCCAATGTTAGAGAATATAGTGAGTTTTTAAACTTGCGAAGTGCCGTTATATTTGGAGGTGTTAATCAAAAGCCTCAAGCAGCAGCTATTCGTCAAGGTGTTGATATTTTAGTAGCTACTCCAGGGCGTTTATTAGATTTACAAAATCAAGGATTGTTATCGCTTAAGCGCGTTGAGATTCTTGTTTTGGATGAAGCCGATAGAATGCTTGATATGGGTTTTTTACGTGATATTGAACGGATTATAAAATCAATGCCGGAAAAACGTCAGAATTTGATGTTTTCGGCAACCTTTTCAAAGGATATAAAGAAATTAGCGCATGGTATTTTAGATCGTCCTGTGCATGTTGAAGCAACTCCAGAGAATACAACAGTTGATGCCATTAGTCAAAAAGTATATAGAGTAGCTAAAGGATTAAAAACAGGCTTAATTATTAAATTAATTTCTGAAGGTAATTGGAAACAAGTTTTAGTTTTTAACCGTACTAAACACGGCGCTAATAAGCTTTGTGAAAAGATGGTTAAAGCAGGTATTACGGCTGCTGCCATTCATGGAAATAAAAGTCAAGGTGCTAGAACAAAGGCTTTAGCAGGTTTTAAAACGGGTAAAGTTCGTGTTTTAGTAGCAACAGATATTGCTGCACGTGGATTAGATATTCCATTATTACCACATGTTATTAATTTTGAATTACCAAATATCTCTGAAGACTATGTACATAGAATTGGAAGGACAGGTAGAGCAGGAGCAAGTGGTGAAGCGCTATCTTTAGTTAGTGCTGATGAAACCTCTTTTTTGAGAGATATTGAGAAATTGATTGAAATGAAGCTTCCTGTTGAAATTATTGAAGGTTTTGAACCTGATCCAAATGCGTCAACAGTGCCAATAAAACAAGGTCAAGGTCGACAAAATAGAAACTCTAGAAATTCTAATAACTCTGGTAATTCTAACAGGAATTCTAATAGAAATAGTAATTCTAGACGTCCAAAGCGCAGTAACGACAGGCGTAATTAGCACTAAGCAGTTTAGATGCAAAAGATTCTAAAAGATAAGATTATAGAAGTTTGCGATAAAAAGATTGCCGCAAAAGGCGAAAATGTTGGTGTATCTTTCTATGCTTTTTTTAAGAACAAAAATGATAATCCAGAATTATTAATGGAAGCTGCTACTTGGTGGATTAAAAACCATAAGCTAGATCATTTTGAGAAGGCTATGAAAATTAAAAATTTAGTTGAAAATTTATAATGGAATCACAACCTAATAACCCACTACACGGTATAAAGTTAGAGCAAATTATAAATGATTTGGTAGCCCATTATGGTTGGGAATACATGGGTCACACTATAAAAATTAAATGTTTTACAGACAATCCTACAGTAAAATCTAGCTTAAAATTTTTGCGACGAATGCCTTGGGCTAGAACCAAAGTTGAGAATATGTACTTAAAGATGTTACATAAAAAAAGATAAGATTTTCAAAAAAGCCTTCATAAAATGAAGGCCTTTCAAAAACCATACGAATCACTAAAATCCTCATTTTGCTATGATCAAATTGTTTAGTTGATCTAATTAATTTTCAGTTACATTAAGAGCTTCGAAACGTTTAATAATAGTATTGATTTTTTCTTGTATATCTTCAATAGATAATTTTAATTTTCTTGGAGTTATACTATGACCTTTACTAAGGGGTAGTGTTGCATTAGGATTATTAAACCATCCTGGATAGTCTTTTCGTAATTCATCTAATTCTGCTCGCCTTGCATTTACACATATTTTTGAAGTCTCTACCTGACTTTTAGCAGCATTGTATACTGCTAAAGTGTAAGATTCAGGATCTGCTTCCATAGTTTTGATTAAATTTTCTGAATCAGTCAAAAATGCTTTGCAATTCTCTAGCTCTAATAAAAATATTTCAATTTGCTCTCTACTAGGAGATGAATAACCTTGAGCAAAAGTTTGAAATGATATTGTAAAGCAAAACAGAATTGTTATTGCTAATGTGTTTATAGTTTTCATCGTTTTATTTTGTTATTATTAAATTATAAATATTGGTATTAATAAGGTCTGTGTCTAATTTTAAAAGCCCAATTCCTTTTGTTTGTCTTCCATTTTTTGTTGAATCTCTTTCATGCGTTTTTCATATGAATCGTCAGTTCCACAGGATAAGGCAATTGTATTCCAATCTTGAATAAAACTCATACCTTCAGTCATTGTATTAATATATTCTGGTGATGCAGCTAAACCCACAGGATCATCTTTATATTTTCCCATAAGAGTTAATATATCGTTCGTCCAAGTTTCATATGTGTCAAGGAAATCATCACAATCTTTAATATTTTTAGAACTAGTTGAGGTTTCTGTTCTCTGTTCTGTATTTGTACTAGTTATGCTGTCATTGTCTTCAGTATCAGAAGGCTTTTTTCGACATGCACTAATTACTAATAGTGCACATAATACAATGGTTATTTTTAGTTTCATATCTGTTATATTTTATTAGAAAAGAAAGGAGTATTTTTAATGCTCCTTTCTTTTAACTTCTTTAATCTAATATCTTCCCAGAACGATTTCCACCCGACGATTTTTTGACCAAGCAGCTTCATCATTTCCTGATGCAATGGGTTTTTCTTCACCAAAGCCAACGGTTGACAAGCGACTAACATCAATGCCTTTGTTCATGAGATAGTGCTTTACGGATTTCGCCCTATTTTCTGATAGCGTCAAATTCGATGCATTTGTTCCTTGAGAATCCGTGTGACCTTCAATACGAATTTTGGTTTCAGGATTGTCTTGAAGCATCTTTAGAATTCTATCTATGGCTGGATATGATGATGGCTTAATAAAATAAGAATCGTTATCGAACAGGATATCATACATGACAATGCGGCCTTCATTAACCAATTGTTTGTACATTGGTAAACCTTTGTGCCCAATTGTAATATGATTAATCATTGCTGGAGAAGCTGAACGAGATAAAGCACTTATTTCTAAATGGGTGAACTCGGTAATATATTTGTCATCACTTTTGTTAAGCCTTGGAATATTAATTAATGGGTATCCATCTAACAATACTTTTAAAATACCGTTGTTAAACGATAATTGTACCGTTCGCCAGCCAGGATAAGACATTCTGTTTGGCATTCGGGCATATTGTGAACTCGAACCGGCAGGTACAATACCATCACCTCGTATTGTTATTTGATAGGCCTTATAAACATCATTGTTATTCATCAAGTTTAGTGTGTAGGCTTCGTTGCCTTTTCCATGGAAATAAAATTGTCCTTCTATTTTAAATGATTTGCCTAAATAGTCATCATTTTTAAAAGTGGGCTTCAATTTACCACTTGAAATAAACTGAACAACACCTTCTTTCTTTCCATGCGGAACGATCTGAGAATTTTGCATGGTGCCATTTATTTGTGTCCATTTACTTGGGAATTCACCAACACGCTCATTGTTAAAGTTATCAGAGAATATAGCGCTATCAATAAAATTTTTAACAGGTGTATGTTTTTTAGTCGCAACATCAACATCTTTTTTTTTGTCTTTTTCGCCTTTTGTCTTGTTATTTTTATTGAGTTCTTTGTCTACAGTATTTTCAATCTTCTTTTCAGCTTTCTTTTTTAATTTGTCTTTTAAACTTTGTCCTTGTATTTGAGCAGAAAAAAGAAACACACTTAATAATGCAATTAATTTAATAGTTTTCATCTTTGATGGATTTTAATTAATACATCACAAATGTCTGATAAAGAATAACTTCAGTCAATCGCCTAAATGGGGTATTTCTTATTTGTAGAAATTCATATTTAAATTAATTTTTGCTTAATAGCTTTGTAAATAGCTTCTGCTCGGCTATTAACGTGAAGTTTTGAGTAGATGTTTTTAATGTGTGTTTTAACGGTATGAGGACTTAAGAAGATTTCAGTAGCTACCTCTTTATAGTTCATGCCTTTACTCAGCATTTTAAGAATTTCAGTTTCCCTATCTGATAATGGATTATCAATAATTCTAAAAGAATTAATTATTCGTCTTGCAACTTGGCTACTCATAGGAGAGCCACCATCAAAGACCTCTTTGATGTGTATCAATAAATCGGCAGGATTAGTGTCTTTAAGTAAATAACCTGAAGCGCCAACGCATAGGGATTCAAATATAGAATCATCATCAGACAGAACAGTTAGCATAATAAAATCTACATCAGTACATGTTTTTTTTAATTGTCTAGTGACTTCAATTCCCGATTTTCCTGGAAGATCAATGTCCATTAACACTACGTCTATTGGTAGGTTTGGAATAGATGCTATGGCAGATTCTCCATCTGGAAATGCGTATTTACAAGAAAATCCTTGAGAACCGTCAATAATAAGTGTTAAGGTTTGACGAATTTCATTATCATCTTCTACAATAGCAATATGTATCGTGTCATTATTCATTTCTTGTCTAAGTTACACATCTTCAGTATTAAAATTATCACTCATATGAGGTATTCTATCTAAAAGGATCGATGTTCCGTTGTTATTTGAACGAATAGTTATGTTAGCATTCATTTTTTTTGCGCGAACCATCATATTCTTTAAACCTCTTCCTTTTGATTTTTTTTCAATATTAAATCCTTTACCATCATCAGTTAATTCAATACTTGAATAAGATTCATTAGAACTAATGTTGAGTTCTACATTTTCGCATTCTGAATATTTTGAACAATTATTCATTGCTTCTTTAAAGATCATTACAACTTGCTTTTTTGTTTGAGGGTCTAGACGCAAGTTAGATTTGTCCATTGGATTTCCTATTGCTCGAAACTGTTTTTGACCATTATTAAATATGTCTTCACCATAGTCTTTAAGTCTTAAGAAGACATCACTTAAACTGTCTTTTTTTGGATCTATGACCCATAATAAATCTCTAAAGCCACCAGAGAGGTCTTTAATGTTTGATCTTATTTTGATAAGCCATTCGGTTGGATCTTTTTTATCGTTCAAACTACGTTCAGCAAGAGTTAAGAATAAAGAGATTTTAGTCACTTTTGAACCCAGTTCGTCATGAAAATCGGCGGTGTTTTCTTGACGTAATTGTTCGCGTTCATTTACTAATGCATGTTCTAATTTTACTTGCTGTTGCAACTCACGCATTCGTCTCCGAATTCTAAAAAGGTACCACAAACGAAGTAAAGCCAAAAAGATTAAGGCATATATGAATAGTGCGAGATTGGATTTTAAAATTGGAGGATTAATTACTATTTTTAAGTGAATGGGTTGTTTAGACCAAACTCCTTGATTATTTACCCCATCTAAAATAAGTTCATAGTCACCAGGTGCTAAATTATAATATGTTAATTCAGATTTATTACCTGTATTGACCCAATTATCTGATATAGGTAAAAGTTTATGACGATATTGGTTGAATTTTGGTTGGGTAAAATCTAAAGCTGCATAATTAATTTTTAAGGAACTTTCTATGTGAGAAAGTTCAATATTTTCTTTTGTATTAACTCCTTCTATTTTGCTAAAGTCTACATCATTCTTTTTAATATTCTCGATTGATGTTAATTCTAGATGATAAGGGTTTTCTTTTTTTGAAGTTTGAATGTTTGATAATACGCTAATACCTTTACTGCTGCCAATAAAAACGTTATCTTTTTTGTCTATATAAATGGCGTTTTTATTGGTAATATTATCAGCAAGACCTTCTCTATTTGTATAATGTAAAATAGAAACAAATTTTTGATTCGAATCATCATATATAGCTTTTATGACACCATTAGTTGTAGCGACCCATAGAAATCCTTTTGAGTCTTCTTCAATTCCTAAAATATACTCAGAGGGTAAACCATCTGCTCTGCCAAATTGTAAAAAAACATCATTATTGTAATCATATAAGTTCAATCCAGTTTGAGTGCCAATCCATAAGCGACCAGATTTGTCTTTGAAAATGCGTTTTATAGAGTTGTTACTGAGGCTGTTAAAATCACCATGGACATTCAGGTAATTTATAAAATAACCGGTTTCTTCTTCAGCAATGAGTTTACTCAAACCATTAAATGTGCCAATCCATTTATCACCATTTTTATCTTCATTAATAGCAAGAGTATATGAATTGACAAGTGAATTGGAGTTTTTTCTATCGTTTAAGTATGTTTTAAAAATGGGTGTATTGAGATTGCCATTTTCGAGAGTTAACTTTACAAGGCCAGAGTAATTAGTTATCCAGAAGTTATCTTTATTTTCTTCAAGTACTTCATAAGACCAGTTATGAGGTAATCCATCATTTTTAGTATATAATATAAATTCTCCTGGGTTTGAATACTCGTCTAATTGAGCAATACTGACGCCTCTTTGTGATGACAGCCAGAGCCTGTTTTGGCTATCAATAAATATGTTTCTCGAGAAGTATGTAGAGGTATTAGATAAGTGAAAAAAGTTGCTTGGACAGATACCATTTATAATATCATTTTTATTAAATCTATATAAATCTGTTGGTGTAGCAACCCATAAATTATTATTGTTATCCTCAATGATGTCATAAACAGAAATGCTTTTAGGTAAACAATTTGGTATATGCTTTGGAGGAAATGTAAACATCTTGTTTTCTAAGGCAGTTAATTTGTATAAACCATTGGTATTAGTTACCCATATATTATGCTGAACATCTTCCAAGACAGAAATACAATTGCCAGACATATTAATGAGCCCATTTGCAGTTGTAACATCTTGTTCTTTTAGATTGCTTTCTTCAATTTTGTATTTTTTGAATTTATTCTTCCAAGTAGCAATCCAAATATTTTTTTCATGATCAATGGTCGAGTCATAAATATAATCTTTTGAGATTCGATTTCCATCTTCATCTAAAAACGGACTAATCTTAATTGTAGATTCGTTTTCTAACTCGCCTTTTAACAGTCCATTGTTAGAGTCGATAAGTAATAAGTCATCATTGTATTCATTAATTTTAAACAGGTCTGTATTGTCTTCGGTTAGCCTATTTTCATAATTAATTATTATTTTATTGAATACATAGTTTTCATTATTTGAACTAATAAAGATACCGTCATTGGTTGTTACCCATAAATGCTTTTTTTTATCTATATATAAACCGTTGATTAAATTTTCAGGAATTGAACCAATTTCAGAATTAGAAATATAAAATACTTGATTTCTATCTTTTGGAACAACAAATAGTCCTCCATAGGTTCCAACCCAAAGGTTTTTATTTGTGTCTTCTTTTATAGTGGTTATGTAGTTCTGTTCTTCGGTTACATTTTTCTTTATTTTAAAATATGATATAACGCCATTATCCAAAACATGTAATCCTTTTGGAGTGCCAATCCATAGCTTACCATCATGGGTTTCTGTAATCCCAGTTATTTTATTACTTCTAAGCCCAGTTGTATCTTTTAAGCTGGAATAGAATGGAGAGAATTTTTGGCCATCAAACTTAAATAGACCATTATTGCCAGCAACCCAAAGAAATCCTTTGCTATCTTGATAAACATCTCTTACTATACGGGATGGTAGACCATTATTGTCTGCATAACGAGTAGTTTCGTATTGTTGACCATAAACAGAAAACATAGTATTGGCTAGAAAGTAAAAAAAAAAGAATCCGATTCTTGTTTTTCTAGATTTAATGATGTCTACTAAACTTAGCATCTTTAAAAATAGGAATTTATTTGCTGTTACATATACGTAATATGGGGTATTATGTAAATGAAACTAGGTTTAGAATTTTACAACGCACACCTTGAGCAAGAACTAAAGGAGAATCCACATATTTAAAGATGCTAAAAAACAAAATAACATAAACTCTTATCAATAAAAAGGGCTAAAGATTATTACCCTGAGCCCTTTCCATTTGTATTTAAAAAAAACTATTCTTGTTTTTTCTTTTTCTTGCCTTTTCCTTTACCTTTTGATTTTCCCCAGTTAGATTTCATTTCTTCTAAAGTAACTTCAACATTAGAGTCTGAATCCATTCTAGCATATTTCTTTTCTAACCGTTCTGCAGGAACTTCTTTTTTTCTTTTAGCAGATTTAAATTCGTCTAAAGAAATAGAGCCATTGCTATCAGCATCAAAGCGGCTAAACATTTTTTCAAAGTTTGGAGCTTTTTTTTCTTGTGCAGACATTGCTAAAGAAAAAGCGAATATTGATAGTGTTAATAAGACTAATTTTGCTGTGTTTTATTTCATGTTTTTAATATTTTAATCTGTTTAGTATTAGTACTGCATAATAAGACTATTTAAAACTAAAAAGGTGTAATACCAAATTAAATATTTTTCAAACCTTCATAAACTACAATGCTAACTGCATTTGCAAGATTTAAACTCCTAACATGTTCACTATAAAGCGGAATTTTAAAAAGTTGATTTTCATACTTTTTGATTATAGGCTTAGGTAGACCGACGGATTCTTTTCCGAAAATTAAAAACATATCATTTTCAAAAGGAATATCCCAATGGTTTTTTGTTCCATGACTGGAAAGGAATGCCTTGGTTTTGTCTTTATTTATTTTGAAGAATTCATCAATATTTTCATAATAAGTAACCGAAAGGTGCTGCCAATAATCTAAACCTGCTCGTTTCAATCTGGTGTCATCAATTTCAAAACCAAAAGGTTTAACTAAATGCAAGTTTGAACCAGAAGCCAATGCTAAACGACCAATGTTTCCTGTGTTATTAGGAATTTCGGGTTCGAAAAGAACAATATTAAGAGCCATTATTTTTTGATAATTTTTGAGATTATTAACCAAATTAATAAAACAAACGGAAATCCGTGTAAGAGCATGTCAAACCAATCCATAGGCTGCATGCCTTTTGCGCCACCAAATACCCATTTTAATTTACCCCAAATATGTGGTTCTGGGAAAAACGGAGCAAGCCCCAAAGTTAAGCAGAGTAATAGTACAATTTTAAAATCTTTAAATAGTTTCAAATGTTTTAGTTTAAAATAGAATTCACAAATTTATTAATAGTGTTTATACCTTCATTGGTCACATGCTTTACAAAAGCACTTCC
>RCNA010000182.1_pt1 | contig 10086 bp, 3 predicted proteins | sample 2041331 | NCBI WGS metagenome assembly RCNA01 (sample SAMN09708233, study PRJNA481090) | Marine sediment metagenome, whole genome shotgun sequencing project. | reverse complement strand
TAAAATTCAATCTATAAAAAATTTTAACTTTAACGAGTTTTAATAAATTACCTCAGCTATTTACGAACCGCACTCTGTGTACAAGGGCAATTACTAATGCCTTGTAGAAAGTTTAATCCAATAGTAACAACATGTGTACCAGAATTATATGCTGATAATTCATTTGTGGTGACTTGATAAGCATAACCAAAGTAAAAAATCGACTTTTGAAAGCCTACCATTGGGCCAATATTTAAAGGTTTAAAAAATTGATCGTTTAAGAATCGGTATGAAATTCCAGCCCAAAAATAATCGTAATCTCTATTGTGTTTTCTGAACTTAAAATTCACATCAGTACTAGAACGCTTATCACTACTAAACATTTGATAGTAGATAGAAGGTTCAAATTCTAGACCACTTTTCTTAGGCCCTTTAAACGTGTAGCCAGAATATATTTGATAATTTAAAAGCAAATTAGGTTCTGAAACTCGTATGGTTTTATCAAGCTTCTTATCCAAAATATTGTTTGCATTAAAGCTGAAAAATGCGCCTTTATACCTCAACAAAGCACCAACATCAAAATTATTATTAGTTGTTTTTCTATCGTCAGTAACAAATGGGTCTATAATTGGGTTTTCATAAGTCGTATTAAAATTATCAATATCAATTCTAAAATTATTTATGTTATAAGAAATACCGAAGGACAGGTACAATTTTGAGTAATAATCTAAAACTAGGTGATGTGCAAAAGATATTTTACCTCCCGTTTGAATGGTATTACCATTTCTATCTGTATAAAAAGATAAACCAACACCAGTACGGTCAGCAATTCTAACATCGCCATAGACAGATTGATTATCTGGAGCATCTTTAATACCAACCCATTGTGTAAGTCCGTTTGCTCTAATTTTTAAATTATCGCCAATCCCAGCATAAGTAGGTGATACAACAAAATCATTATCAGCTAAATATTGTGTAAATACTGGCAAGTTCAACTCTTGACTATAGCTTTTAACCATGAACATGAGAAGCAGACCTATATATAATTTTCTTATTTGCATAATTCTTTCGTTTAGGGTTCTAATTATCTGTACAGTGTAAAATGCCCCACAAATTCACGTTTGTCTCTCGGTTCATTCAGTTTTACTAAGTACCAATAATCTCCAGAAGGCAATTCAGCACCTTTGTATCTACCATCCCACTTTTCCCCTATATTTAAAGTGGCTATTTTTCGTCCATATCTATCAAAAATATCGAAGGTCAAATTTCTATATTGCTCAGAACAACCTGGTCCCCATTCATCTAAATTGCCATCGTCATTAGGCGTGAAATAATTTGGTATACAAACGTCTACAAATTCAAAGAATCTTGTTGCTGAAACTTCGCAACCATTCGCATCAATAACCGTAACAGTATAATCACCAGATGCAAAAATCAGGAAGGTATTTTCATTCCCATAAGATTGTCCATTGAGTCTAAACTCATAAGGCGTTGCTCCACCAGAAGCCACAGCTACGATTTCGTTTAATCCACCATCTTCTAAGACTAAAGCTAAAGGTTGGAAAGTGTCAATAACAAACGGAATTCCATTATCCGTGATTTGAACACAACCATTTGGATGACGCACTTCAACACTATGAGGTCCAGGAGATAAATTTTCATAAATACCTGTTCCAATTGCAAATGTACCTCCGTCTAAGGAATATTCTAAAATAGATATATCCGTTATACTTGAGTCTACAGTAACAGTAACGCTATTAGTAACTGTATTGGTGTTATTTGTTAAATCGTTAATACATTCGTAATCAATATTAGCTAGTGGATCAAGAATTACTGGCTCTCGTAATGGAATAGAAAACGGACTATCACCTCCACAGTTACCGCTATCCAAAACATAAACCATTTTTTCGCCACCTTCTAATCCTGAGAATGTATAAGTAGTTACACCAAGGGGTAGTGGTGTATACGTTATATCATCTAAACTCACACTATACGGAGGTTCTCCTCCTAATATTTCTATAGTAAAAGAACCTGTTGAATCACCATCACAAGGCGCTTCACTAATAATCGTATAAGTAAATCCTAAAGGTGCTGGTTGATTTATATCAAAATTATAGGTAACATAACACCCTAATTCGTCTTGAACAACGATATCATAATTACCTGGAGCCAAATTTTCAACGGTTTCAGCATCAAAAAATTGATCTAATTGTGGAGAAATAGCATATTTAATAGTTCCTGAACCGCCAGAAGTTGTAATTTCTAACATACCATCATTTTCTCCGTTACAGGTCACATCAATTGGATTGAATGTAATATCTAAAGGAGACGCTGCATTTGTAATTGGAGCCGTTGCAGAAACTTCTAAACAGTCACCACTATCTACTTGTACTTGATAGTTACCAACTGGAAGGTTTGTAAAAACACCTGGACTATTTTGAGTTACAGGCGTAATTGGATTTCCAGATGTATCTTGTAATGTATAAACATAGCTACCTAAACCACCTTCCGCGGAAACGATAATAATTCCATTGTCATCACCAGCACAATTGATTACAGCATTAGTAGTGTCTAAACTAACTGTTAATGTCGGTAATGGGTCAATTGTAATATCATTAGATACATTGGCTGAACAACTGTTAGCATCTCGAACATAATAACTATAAGTTCCATTTGCAACTGGGAATGTTACTGAAGTAGCGAATGTTCCTAAGATAGTTGCAAAGGAAGCTGTATCACTATACTCATAAGTTCCAGTCCCTCCTGTGGCGCTTAATGTTAACGTAGTTTGCGTCGTACAGGTTTGTGATGTAGCCTTCACTAAATTCGCTTCAACTTCCGAAGGTTGTGTAATAACGACATCTGTAGAAGTAAATTCACAATTATAACCATCGGTAACAACTACATTGTAAGTTCCTATTCCTAACCCATAAAATATCGGTGACGTTTGTGGTCCTGAAGAACTCACAGTTGGAGCAACCATATTAAGCGTATATGTGTAATTAGTATTCTGTCCACCAGTTACTGCACTCACGGTTATATTTGCGTTGGTATCCCCAAAACATGATAATAAACTTGGCGTAGCTGTAATGCTAGCATCTATTGGTGTTGGTAAATTAAGCGTTAGGTTATCTGAATCGATACAGTCACCAGCATCTCTTACATTAACGGTATATGAACCTGCTGATAAATTAGTAAATGTTCCATTTGAAGAATAAGCAACTGTTGCAGTTCCTGTTAATTCGTATTCATAGTTTCCCCAACCACCAGTAGCGGTAGCAGTAATTGTTCCTTTATCATCATCACAAGTGACGTTTGATGCTTCTAAAGCAACTAAATTAAGAGATTCTGATGGCGATGGAATGATAACACTAGATGCTGCAGAACAAAACGGACTCGCAGTTTCAGTAATAACTACTGAATATGTTCCTGCTAAAAGTCCGGTTACTAATTCTGGATTTGTTGATGTATTAGCATTAACAACTCCAAAAACTGAAACAGACAAACTATCAAAAACTTCATAAGTATAGGGTCCTGAATAAGCACTAACATTAAGTTCAAAAGTTCCATCGTTATCTCCAAAACATGTTACTGCTGTTGGTGATGTTGCAAACGTTGGAGGTGTTGCTTCTGGAAGTACAACGGTCACATCTTCAAAACAACTTGTTGTTGTATCTGTTACTGTAACTGTGTAATTTCCTGATGGCACACCAGAAAACACATTTCCTATTAGACTGATTGATGCAGGATTAGGAGTTATAGTATATGTATAAGATCCCGTTCCCCCTGAACCTGTTATTAATATTTGACCATCATCATTATTACATGTCGGTAATGTTGTTATTGCTGGTATAATTTCTATTGGTGCTTCAATATCTACAGAAACCAAATTACCACAACCATTAGCATCTTGTACTTCAATAGTATGTGTTCCTGAGGATAAATTAGAAATCGTAAAAGGAGCTATTCTAGTTTGAAAAGCGCCACCATCTGCACTATAGCTATATGGTGCTATACCTACTGTTGTTAAGGTAACATCTATTGCAAAATTGCCTTCAGTTACAGTACATTGATTATTTAATGTAGCTGTAATAGCAGGTTCTGGATCTGGCGGTAAAACGATTACGGGTGTAGATTGTATACAACCATATGCATCTTGAACATGCACATAGTAACTATTAGCATCTACATTAAATGTACTAGCAGAAGCCCATAATAAATCTGTTGCAACTGGTGGTGTTGCCGATGTCGTTAATTGATATAAATACGGTGGTGTACCATTTGTTGCAATAGCACTTATAATACCTGAATTAGGATTACAATTGGCAGCTTTATCTACTGTTGCCGTTATACCTAAATTTATTGTTGATTCTCTAATTTCGAAAATGGCTGATGCTGATTCACATCCATTAAAAGAACCTGTTCCGTTTTCAGTAAAACGAATATAATATTGCCCTGGAGATAAGGTTCCTGGAGCTGGTGTTGTTACTGTTTCTGGCGTTCCAAAAGTTACTGCTACATTTGTTGGTCCATCAATTAAAACATTGGTAAATGCAGTGAATATTTCATAATCAACTGATGTTGTTGTGCTATCAAAATTATCAATAGTGAACGTTACACTACCATTGTTTTCTCCTTGACAAATGACATTATTTGGAACGACTGAAGATGTTAATGTTGAAGCTGCTGCAATAGCAGCATCCGCAGATTTCACATAATAACAATCGGTAACTAAATCGTGTACTACAAACGTATAAACCACTCCTGGTGTTAAGTTTGTAAATGTTCTTTGATTAGGAAACCCTACATCTGAAGGAAAAAAGGTTGATGTGTAAGGTGCTGAATTAAATTCTAAAATACCAAACTCATAACTTCCACTTCCTACTACAGAAATAGCTTCAACTACTGCAGTTCCACCTGTTGTACAATTAGGCACTACCGTTGTCACATCAATTAATAAATCTGACGGTGGAGACGCTATGATTTCTTGTCTTGAAAGACTACAACCATTAGCATCAACTATATTTACAGTGTACGTTCCAAAATTGATAATATTAAATGTATGATCTTCATTTGACGTTGCTGAATAAGGATTACCAGGAATTATATCACCAAAATTATTTGTAATGTAATATGTAAAAGGTGTTGTTCCTCCTGTAACGTTTTGTACAGTAATTGACCCTAAACTTGAACCTCCTGGATTATTACAAGTGATATCTACTTTAGCTAAAGTAAAATCAATAGGATTTGGTTCTGTAATAGTTATAGTAGCTGTATCAATACATGAATTTGCATCAGTTAATGTAATCGTATAATCACCTGCTGGCAATCCAGATGTTTGTGTACCATAATCTGTAGCCGTTGTATCGTTATTTACATTAATTACAAAAGGCGCTGTGCCGACTGCATTATTAATGGTTATGTCTATTGCTGCATTACTATCACCGTTACATAAAACAAGTTGTGTTTGTACTACTGAAATGATTTCTGGTAACGATATAGCATTAATAGTTTGTACTGCTGATTCGGCAATACAACCATTAGCATCGATTATTTGAAATTGATACGTTCCATCTGAAGCTGCCGTATGCGTAAAAGATGTTCCTGTAACTGAATTTGAACCGCTATAAGCACCACCATTAAATGAAACGGCATAAGTAAATGGTGCTGTTCCACCTGAAATGGTTCCTGTGATTATTCCATCTGGGGATGCTGTACAATCTAAGTCTTTAGTAATAACCGTACCAACAGTTATTGGAGGTAATGGGGCTATAGTAAAAGATTCACTATAGGTACAACCATCAGCATCTCTAACTTGGAATGTATAAGTATCTGGACTCAATCCTGGGAAAATATTCGAAGTCTGATAGGCTGTTGCAGAACCCGAAGGTGCTATAATTTGATATTCTAACGGAAGCGTTCCTCCTGTTGTTCCAGTAATGGTGACATCAGATGTAATAGCTGGACAGCTTAATGCTGTACTACTAAAATCTAAATCTGTTGGCGGATTAAGCGCATCAATTGTAATAGGCGCTGCAATAAATGCACAACCACTAGAATCTCTTATGGTTACTGTATAAGTTCCTTCAGTTAATCCTGTGAATGTTGTTCCTATTTGGAAGTTTACACCGTCTAGACTGTAAGTATATGGTGCTGTTCCTCCTGAAACTCCTGAAACTGTAATAATCCCGTCAGAAGTACAAGTATATGGTGTTGTTAATGTAGCCGTACCTATTACTGTAGCTAGAGTTGTTATGTTAATAGATTGTGGAGGTGTTAAACACACATCTGGTCCAGAACTATACTGAACAACAACTTCATAAGTGCCATCTGCTAATCCTGTAAAAACATTTGAATTTGAAAAAGTAACACCATTATCAATACTATATTCTAAAGTATTACCATTAGGGTTTGTTACATTTATTGTGATGGTTCCAACATCTCCAGTATCAGAACAAGCAATATCTGTTGCATTAACTGTAAAATCTGGAGCAGGAATTGCATCAACAGTAATTGATGTTTCCGCAGAACAGTTATTAGAATCAACAACTGTAATATTAAATACGCCTGTAGTAGTTACTGGTATTATTGGGGTCGTTTGAAAATCTGTTGCGCCATTTACAAAGTAAAAATACGGAGGTGTTCCTCCTGTTGGATATACGGTAATTTCACCATCAGTACATGTTAATGGTTTGGTTAATGCCGAAGTAGCCTCTAATAATGGAGGTTCAATTATATCAATATCACCAGAATACACACATCCATCTTCAGTAGAAACATCAATAGTATATGTTCCTGGGTTTAAGCTTGAAAATGTGTAACTATTTGGAGTTATTGGTCCAACACTATTTACTAAAGTTCCGCCTTGAGAAATTGAAAAGAAATATTGCGGACGCACATCATTTGCTGCTACCGAAATACTGCCAAAATCTCCATTACAAAGTGGTTGGGTAGTGATCGTAGAAACCGTAAAGTCTGTTTGTCTTATTTGAACATCTGGTACAGTAAAAATACATGGATTTGGATCAACCCCAATTTGTTTTATATATATAGTATAGATATTTGGCGTATTAACTGAAAACACATTACTTGTTTGATAATTAACACCATCAATACTAAACTCATAACCACTAGGAACTCCACCTACAACAATTTCACCTGGTGTAGTACAATAAATATCTCGTGATGTTACCGTAGGAACTAATAAATTGGTGTAAACATTAAAATAAAATTGGTTGAAACATCCACCATCATAGTTTAAAGTTAATCTGAATTGTCCTGCGGTATCTGCCATAAAATTAGGTCCCGTTGTTACTTGATTCCAAGTACAAGCAGCGTCTTCATTGGCACAGTCTCTATTAACAACAGCCGTACAACTTGTTTCATCTAATTGTTCCCAAATGATAGACGTTGTATCAGTTATATTGGTTTCAATAAGTCTTGGACCATTTCCACCACATAAAAATATGTTCGGTAATTCTTTACCATCATTTGGACAAATAACAACTTGATCAGCAAACGGAATTACGGGGTTGGTAACACCAGCTCCAAAAGTGATAACCTCAAATACTTGGTTTGTAGATTGGCAAGGCGCAATAGCTGTATTACTTACATAATAAGTACCCGTTGCTGTTACTGTTATAGATTGTGTTGTTCCTATTACCGGTGTCCCCGAAGGACTTGTAGACCATGAATAAGAGTCATATCCATTTCCAGAAGTTAACACAGTACTAGCTCCACAAAGAATAACTTCTTCTTCAAATACACAGTCAATATCTGCTAAAAAATTTGTTGCCCCAGGTGTTAATAAACAGCCTGTATTGGTATTAAAACTTGGATCATCTGAAATAGTGAATGTAGGATTCAACGTTCCGTTATATGTTGAATATGCTTGATTACTTATAATATTAGAACACGCATCAGTTAATAAACTACACGTTGAAACCACTGTAACTTTAAAACGAATTTCTTGTATAGGGTCATTTTCTTCAACTACTGAATTATCAACGCTAAAAATAAGCTCTCTTGTTGTTGGGTTATAACTTTGTACCGTTACTCCTGGTGGCAATAACCCAATATCTGAAGGATAATTAAAAACTATATTTATTGGAAGAATATCTCTAATTATAAGGTTTGTTGCATCATCATTACCTGTGTTTTGAAAACCTAAAACATAGTTTAATTCATCTCCAAGATTCACAAGCATTCCACCAATATCATTACCTAAAGCATCCTCAACAATTTTAGTTAGTACAATGTTAGGTTCTATAATATCAACAGCTAAAGAGAAAAAGTATGGAAAATAGGTATCTCCACTTGTCTCTAAACGAACAGTAGCTGATGTGGCATCATTCGCTATAACTGAGTTTGCTGGATTTGGTACAACTATAACTCCTGTATCAAACCCTAATGTATTAGTACTATTGGGGTTTCTATTAGTTACAGGTAAAGCACTTAATTGTGTTACCGAACTATTAAAAAAGTTAGTTGCTGGTCTATCTGCTGTTGATAAGTTTAAACCATTAAGTAATAATTGATCTCCTAGAATTGGACTATCACCTTCTAAAGTAGCAAATGCAAAATTAGCTCTTACAGGGGCTGGTGCAGGAACAGTTCTAAATCCTGAAACTGGAATATCTAATGTTGGATTTCCTCCTGGAACACTAATGGCACTAAAACCATCAAAACTAGTTATTGATTTACCAGGTAAAGTTGGATCTTCATAGACAATATAAAGAGACCAACCTGCTGAATTACCAGTACCATTTCTAGGTGTAAAAGTTCCTGTTTCACCTTGTGCAGAAGATACATTTGCTACAGTATAAGTTCCTAAGTCGGTCGCTAATCCTGTAACTATAGGTGTTACATCGGCATAACAAGCATAAGGAAAGCTATCTCCACCATCTACTGATGTTCCATTTGCATTAAATATAACAGTCCCAACCACATCATTATAGCCACCAGTAGGTCCTCTAAATTTAACATTCGTAATAGGTTCTGCTCCATCTGTAACAGCTCCCCAATATAATCCTGCATGTATAATTTGATAACATCCTGGATTTGGAATTGTTAAATCAGCACTTGATGAACTAAATGTAGAAGCATCTCCATCAATATCAATATAAACCATATTTACATTATGATTGTAAACCGTACCATCATTAAATGCATTATTATCTGGCCCCAATATATTATTACCAATTAATTGGATATCTCCTTTTAAATCTTGATTAAATCTAGGCGTAAAAGGAACAAAGTTTTGTGCAAACATTTGCAAACTCAATAAGAGCAGCAATAAAACAAGTCCTTTGTTTTTTAAAGTAGGATTTTCCATAGTAATTTATATTTGTCATTTCTTTTCTACTTGGGGCATTTTCAAAAAGAAATTATAATCTGTAATTCTTATACCATTTAGTTTTCTATTTTAACCATAGACATTTTACTATTATATGGTTTACTTCCTTTGTTATTATCTAACGACGATTTAGCTTGACCTATATTATCAAAATTCTCATAATAGATATAATATTTACTTGTATTTACATCAAAGAAGAAATTGATGTTTTTTTCTCCAGCAGCTACTGCTTTCTTCAAAAACTCATCTCTTTTACTCACATCGTTATGAACCGCAAGAACAAGATAATAACCGTCTTCCACATTATTTACATCTTTTACAATTTGGATGTTACTAAGTTCTTCTCCATGGTCAAAATCTTCTTTTGTTAATGGCTTTGTGCTTGGATCTGTAAATTTCTTGATACGTGCTAAAGCTGCTCTATCTTTGTTGTATCTATCATCTTCGTTATCATAAGCTGCACGCTTAATTCTTCGTCTTCTTTCAAAATCAGTAGCCTCGTTGATATCCTTTAAAGTTGATACTAAATTCTGATTAATATTTAATCTGGAACATCATAATTACATACCCCACTTGTACATGACCAGAAAACCTAGTTTTTCAAAAATATCAATAAACCCTGTCTGCAGGAGAATACATCAAACACTACTCCCACATTCACGACAGAGACGGATCTGAATTATATTTATTGCTTGCGTAAAGAAGTCCCTTACATGATTAGACTGAGGGACTTGTACCTGACAAGCAAGGAG
>RCNA010000181.1_pt1 | contig 10122 bp, 10 predicted proteins | sample 2041331 | NCBI WGS metagenome assembly RCNA01 (sample SAMN09708233, study PRJNA481090) | Marine sediment metagenome, whole genome shotgun sequencing project. | reverse complement strand
GATCGTTGCCCGGTTCATCGCACGCTGGAGAACGATCCGCAAATCGTGACCGAACTGGTCGATCCGATGAATTAGTAAGCGCGGCTTAAACGCACGCCAAAGGTGACATCGGGCGCACTACCGACCAGGATGTCCTCTGAAAAGAAAAGATCGAGGCGATGCTCGCCGATCAGATTCAGCAAGCCAAGTCCGAACTGGGCCTGCAGCGAATTGCCAAAGGCATCCAGATCGCTATCCTCAATGCTGCGTGAATGCATGTCGAGCTGCACAGTGGTAATAATCGATGGCGTAATCAGGTAGTCAAATCCGAGCTGGGCTACCCAGATACGATCGACGATCAAGCCCTCGAGATTGCCACCGTCTCCGGGGAAGCTTACGCCCAGCAAGCCGAAGGTTCCAAACTGCTCTCCTGCTCCCCCCTGATAGGTCAGCCACAGTGCGCTATCGACTACTTCGTTACCACTGAAGTCGTCTGCATCTCCTGTCGGTAGTTCGATTCCGGCGAAGTAGGCCAGACTATCGTCTGCTTGATAGCCGATGGCGATACCGATATCTCCAAGCCCGCTACTGGACTCGTCCTGGTTATACTCGAGCCTACCATCTCTCTGATAATTGACATTGATATCATCTTGCGGATATTTGTCGCGGTCGCCATTGGGAAGGCCGAAGAATTCGTGCCAGTTTTCAATAGGTGAATCGAGACTGCCGCCTGAGTTGCTGACGAATGGAATGTCCAGCCGTGCCAGCCACTTGTCCTGGCGATATCTGAGCCCCAACTCGTAGCGATAGTTTTCGACATCGATGAGCAGGCTTTCGTCATCGTTGCTTTCTTCTTGCAAGGTGTTGGTGATGTACAGACTGTGATCGACCTTCCATCCGTTTTCGGCATTGAAGGTCGCAAGCGTAGGCAGATATATCGATTGCAATATTGGGTTTTGATCACGGGTCGCAAATCCACCATCAGCGAAAGCTGGTGCGATAACGACGAGCAGGGCGAATCCAAAAAAGGGAGATAGGCTAGTCCGGTTCATTGATACCGTGTTCACGGGTCGCTAGAAATTCGATATCAGGCCAGCGCTCCTGTGTCATCGTGAGGTTCACCCGTGAAGGTGCGACATAGGCCAGGTCCCCGGCATGATCGAGGGCAAGATTGCTGCGCTGCTTGATTTTAAAGTCTTCCAGCTTGTTGTTATCTTTACTGATTACCCAGCGCGCGGTATTGACGTTGACCGCTTCGAACAGACAGTCAACGCCGTACTCATCCTTTAGTCGATGCTCGACAACATCGAACTGTAAAATTCCGACTGCACCGAGAATCAGATCATTGTTGGCAAGGGGTCTGAACAACTGTGTGGCACCTTCTTCGCACAGCTGGGTCAAGCCTTTTAACAGGGCCTTCATCTTCAGCGGGTCCTTCAGGCGTGCGCGACGGAACAACTCCGGTGCGAAATTCGGTATGCCGGTGAAGGCAAGTTGCTCACCCTGGGAGAAGCTGTCACCAATGCGGATGGTACCGTGATTGTGAATACCGATAATGTCACCGGTATAGGCTTCTTCTACGTGATCCCGATCGGCCGCGAAAAAAGTGAGCGCATCGGGGATTTTCATGTCCTTGCCGATGCGTACGTGGAACATCTTCATGCCACGCTCGTATTTGCCTGAGCAGATGCGCATGAAGGCTATCCGGTCACGGTGTTGTTTGTCCATGTTGGCCTGAATCTTGAATATGAAACCGGTCAGTTTGTCTTCGTCCGGCTGGACCATTCGAGTTCTGGTGGGTCGTGGCGTAGGTGCCGGTGCATAGTTGTTGAAAGCATCCAGCAACTCGGCCATGCCGAAATTATTGATGGCCGATCCAAAAAATACCGGACTGAGTTTCCCGGCCAGGTAACTGTCTAAATCAAACTCGTCAGAAGCGCCGCGCACCAGTTCGATCTCTTCTCGAAATTCATCGGCCAATGGGCCAAGCAACTCATCCAGCTTCGGATTGTCGAGACCCTGAATAACTTCGCCCGCGCTGATCTTGTCTGACGCACCGGACGAAAACAGGTGTACCGAATCGTTGAGCAGGTGAAACACCCCTTTCAGACTCTTGCCCATTCCAATCGGCCAGGTAATCGGTGCACAGCGGATTTTAAGCACCGATTCGACTTCATCGAGTAATTCGATGGGGTCGCGGCCCTCGCGGTCGAGTTTGTTGATAAAGGTAATAATTGGAGTGTCGCGCAGGCGGCAGACCTCCATCAGTTTGATGGTGCGTTCCTCGACACCTTTGGCACAGTCGATGACCATCAGCGCAGAGTCTACCGCGGTCAGAGTACGATACGTGTCTTCCGAGAAATCCTCGTGGCCTGGTGTATCCAGCAAATTGATAATGCTGTCGCCGTAGGGAAATTGCATGACCGAGGAAGTCACTGAAATGCCGCGCTGCTTTTCAAGTTCCATCCAGTCAGAGGTAGCATGTCGCGACGCTTTACGGCTTTTCACGGTGCCCGCCATTTGAATCGCTTTGCCGAACAACAGCAGCTTTTCGGTGACCGTCGTTTTACCCGCGTCTGGATGTGAAATTATCGCAAAGGTGCGGCGCCGACGCATTTCGTCAATGTCTGACATGAATAGTCCTTACTGAGGTTAGTCTGAGCCGGGTTCGTCAGTAACCGGGGAAATATGCTTCGCTAGCAACAGTGCATCTTCGCGCCCGTTGGATGCGGGATAGTAGTTCTTGCGGCAGCCGATTTCGTTAAAACCGGCGCCATTATAGCAATTAATGGCAGAGGTATTGCTGGGTCGGACCTCAAGCAACATGGTTTGCGCCTGCAGTGTTCTTGCCTCGTCGAGCAAAAACTGGACGAACTCACGGCCCAGCCCCTTTCCCTGATGAACACGCCCAATAGACAGGTTGAGCATATGGCTTTCATCACCCACAACACTGATAACCGCGTGACCGATGGGGGTTTGCTGCTGCAAGCCGATCCAGCAGTAATAACCCACGCGAATACAGTCACTGAAAATCTGCTCGCTCCAGGGGAATTCGTAAACCTCATGTTCGACCTTCATTACGCGTTCAAGGTCGTCGAGCGTCATCGGCCGAAACTGCAATCCGGCATCCGTCATTGCAACAGACGACGCAGCAGTTTCATATCCTGCCAGGCGATGGCCTTGGCCGACGGAGTGCGCAGCAGATAGGCAGGATGATAAGTGACCTTGACGGGTATTTCGGTGTCGGGTAGCTGGTGCATTTGCTGGATCAGCTTCCCTACCGGCAGGTTGCTGCCGAGCAGATTATGTGCCGAAACTCGTCCTACCGAGAGAATGACTTTAGGTGCGATCTGCTTGATCTGTGCGTCCAGATAAACTCGACAGTGTCGGCTTTCGTCGACTTTCGGATCGCGATTACTGGGTGGACGGCACTTGACGATATTGGTGATGTAAACCTGATCACGCTCGATACCGATGGCACGCAGCATGCGATCGAGTAACTGTCCCGAGCGTCCTACGAAGGGTTCGCCACGAATGTCTTCGTCTTGACCTGGGCCCTCGCCAACGATCAGTAAATCAGCCTGGCGATTGCCGATACCGGGAACCTTCTGCGTACAGCTTTGTGATAATTCGCAGGCGGTGCAGGCTTGTATCGTATCGATGATTGTGTCCCAGTTATCGAGTGACGGGATTACAAATTCACGCGCGGCAACAACAGGAGCCGGGCTATCGATGGCAGGCGCTTCCAGCACGGAACCGGTAACAGCTGCATCAGGCTCTACTATTTGGGTGAAGGGCGCGGCAGTCGATTGCGCATTCACCGGGTCGGCTATAGCATCGCTGACGATCGCTTTTGCCTGAATCGATTGATGACTTTGCCAGAGCCGAACACCGATACCTTGCAAACACTGTTGTTGCCGATTGCTTAACATCGATGTCTACACGTCTCCGAGTTGTGGGTGGGTGCGGCCCTGATGGTTAATGACCTTGTTGAGGGCATTGATGTAAGATTTGGCCGAGGCGATAACGATATCAGTATCGGCACCCTGACCATTAACCACCTGTCCATTTTTCTCGACCCTGACCGTGACTTCACCCTGGGAATCAGTACCAGTGGTAATCGCGTTAACCGAGTAGAGCTGCAATTCAACACCGACCTCGGTGAGTTTTTCGATGGCCTTGAAACTGGCATCAACCGGGCCGTCACCAGTCGCCTCGGCCTGTTGCTCGGTTCCGTCGATACTGAGGGTCATGGTCGCCGTTGGTACTTCGCCGGTTTCGCTGCAAACGCGCATGCTGACCAGTTTGATGGTTTCGTTCTCGCTGTCGATATTGGCCTCATTGACCAACGCCAGCAGATCCTCGTCGAAGATATCATGCTTCTTGTCGGCGAGCGTCTTGAAGCGCGCAAACACTTCATTTAAGTCTTCATCCGAATCAAACTGGAAGTTCAACTCGGCCATGCGCGATTTAAAGGCACTTCTACCCGAATGTTTTCCAAGCACCAGTTTGTTGGTGCTCCAGCCTACGTCCTGGGCACGCATGATTTCATAGGTTTCGCGCGCCTTCAGTATGCCATCCTGATGGATGCCGGATTCGTGCGCGAAGGCATTGGCACCGACGATGGCCTTGTTGGGTTGCACGCTAAAACCGGTAATTCCGGATACCATTTTGGAACAGTTCATGATTTGCGTGGTGTCGAGCCCGCTGTCGCAGTCGAACACATCCTGACGAGTGCGCACGGCCATGACAATTTCCTCGAGCGAAGCGTTGCCGGCACGCTCTCCGAGTCCGTTGATCGTGCACTCGACCTGGCGAGCACCGTTTAATACGGCAGACAATGAGTTGCCAACCGCGAGCCCGAGGTCGTTATGGCAGTGAACTGAAAATATCGCCTTGTCTGAATTCGGAATGCGTTCGATCAGGTCCCGAATCAGGCTGCCGAACTGGTGCGGCAGGTTATAGCCGACGGTGTCGGGAATGTTGATTGTGGTTGCACCTTCGGCGATCACCGCTTCGATCACTCGACACAAGAAATCAGGTTCCGAACGACCTGCATCTTCCGGTGAAAACTCGATGTTATCGGTATACCGGCGTGCCATGCGCACCGCAGCCACTGCTGCCTCGACAACCTGGTCCGGCGACATGCGTAACTTGTGTTGCATGTGGATCGGGGAAGTCGCCAGAAATGTGTGTATGCGTCCTGAATTGGCGGGGCGAATCGCCTCGCCAGCGCGTTCGATGTCGACCTGCTTGGCACGAGCCAGGCCGCACACAGTACTGTCCTTGATGACTTTGGCCACCGCTTTGACCGACTCGAAATCACCATCGCTGGCAATCGGGAAACCGGCTTCGATGATGTCGACTTTCATTAACTCGAGCGCGCGCGCGATGCGTATTTTTTCATCCCTGGTCATCGATGCGCCCGGGCTTTGTTCACCGTCGCGCAGGGTGGTGTCAAAAATGATCAACTTGTCTTTATTCATCGATATCTCGTCTTTTTGGATCTCGGTATAGTTTATTACAGTTCAGGCTTGCCCTCGTCAGGAATTCTAGTGGCAACCTAAAGGTAGCGAAGGGCGTGGCAGGGGTAGCGGCCCTGATTCAGATAGTGGTGACAGGCCGGCGATGAGCGAAAATGAAAAGTCGCATTGGCAGGACTGCACAGCCGAAAATATAGCCAGGTCTGCCGGGTTTGCCAACAAAAAATCAGGCATCAGGACTCGGGTGTCGATCTTTTCCTGGAGTCGGCCCTGCGCACGCGTTTGCGGTTCCAGCGAAACAGTGAAACTACCGGGCCCGACACCATGTACAGAAAGAAAAATGCGAACAGTACGGTAGCCGGTTTTAGCGACAGAAAAACGAAAATCAGCACTGCAGCGAGTAGTGTAACGAATGGTACCTTTTCACGCAGATTCAGATCCTTGAAGCTGTAATAGGAAAAGTTCGATACCATCAGCAAACCCGCGCAAAGTGTCAATATCAGTGCCCCGTAGGTCACGTCAACACCTTTAATGTGGTAGATTTCGCTGCACCACACTGCTCCCATCACCACTGCCGCAGCAGCTGGGCTGGCAAGCCCCTGAAAGTAGCGCTTGTCGGCCGTGCCCACCTGAGTATTGAAGCGCGCCAGACGTAACGCCGTAGCCGTGACGTAGATAAATGCCGCCAACCAGCCCAGTTTGCCCATGAAGTTAGATACATCGCGCAGGTAAACCAATGACCACATGTAAACGACGAGCGCGGGAGCGACACCAAAAGAGACCATGTCAGCCAGGCTGTCATACTCGGCGCCGAAAGCCGACTGAGTATTGGTCATGCGCGCCACTCGGCCATCCAGGCCATCCAGCAATCCGGCGATGAAGATTGCGATCGCCGCAATTTCGAAATGACCGTTCATCGCTGCAATAATTGCGTAGAAACCGGAGAATAGCGCTCCCGTGGTAAACAGGTTTGGTAACAGGAATATGCCTCGTGGCATATTCTTGCGCTTTTCTTTGGGATTGCTATCGTCCATTAGTCTCGTCCACTAGTTTTGATCATTATTCAAAGCGGCAGGATCGCTGCACCGTAATAAATATTCATTACTGCCTCATGTATCGTAGAATTAGAGTGTTTTAATAAGGTTTGGGTAACTGGAAAATCGTTTCGTAGTTAAAGCGTCAGGGCTTTTTCACCGCGCAGTATAGCCATCGAGCCGGAACGAACTACCTCGATGATATTGTTTTCGTGCATCGCTTTGATGTAGGCCTCGAGCTTGGCACCGGAACCCGTCAGCTCGATGCAGAAGGTGGTTTCGGTGACGTCGATGATGCGCGCGCGGAATATATCGGCAAGACGATGAACGGCGGCGCGTTGCGACTCGCCCTCAGCCTTGACCTTGACGAACATTATTTCGCGTTCAATAAAATTACCTTCGGTGACGTCCTGCAGTTTGACGACGTCAACCAGCTTGTTCAATTGCTTGGTAATCTGCTCGATGACTCGATTCGAACCGGCCGTGACGATGGTCATTCGCGACAGGGTTGGATCTTCCGTGGTGGCCACGGTCAGGGATTCGATGTTGTAACCGCGTGCCGAGAACAATCCGGAAATACGTGACAGTGCGCCGGCCTCATTTTCCACCAGCAGAGAGACGATGTGCCGCATTAGACCAGTTCTCCCCTGGCCTTGAGCGAGGCCTGATTCTGTTGTTGTATCGGTGAGATGTCCATTTCGTTATGCGCCTTGCCGGATGAAATCATCGGGTAAACATTGGCTTCCTGATCAGTGAGGATGTCGAGAAAAACCGTACGATCCTTTAATTTGAAGGCCTCTACCATGGCATCGTGCAAATCTGACGGTTTTTCAACCTGGATTCCGACGTGGCCATAGGCTTCTGCGAGCTTGACAAAATCCGGCAGCGAATCCATGTATACGTGGGAATAGCGCTTCTCGTAGAAGAACTCCTGCCACTGACGCACCATGCCGAGATAGCGATTATTGAGGTTGATGATTTTAACCGGTGTGTTGTATTGCAGGCAGGTGGATAACTCCTGGATGCACATTTGTATGCTGCCTTCGCCGGTAATGCAGGCCACGTCCTTGTCTGGAAACGCGAACTTGACGCCCATCGCTGCCGGCAAGCCGAATCCCATGGTGCCGAGACCGCCGGAGTTTATCCAGCGACGCGGTTCGTCAAAGGGATAGAATTGCGCCGCAAACATCTGGTGCTGGCCGACGTCCGAGGTAATGTAGGCATCGCCCTTGGTGACCCGGTACAGCTCTTCGACTGCCGCCTGGGGCTGAATCAGCGCGCTATCCTTGTCGTAAGCGAAACTGTCCTGTGACTGCCACGAAGCGATTGTTTTCCACCAACTGTCGAGCGCATTAGTGTCGATCTTCTGCTCGCTCTTGTCGGCGGCCTTGATCATCTCGGTCAGGACCTGTTTGGCGCCTCCCACAATGGGCACATCCGCAATAACGGTTTTGGATATCGACGCCGGATCTATATCGACGTGGATGATTTGAGCATAGGGACAAAACTTGCTGATGACACCGGTAATGCGGTCATCGAAGCGCGCTCCGATACACAGCAACACATCACATTCGTGCATCGCCATATTGGCTTCGTAAGTGCCGTGCATGCCAAGCATGCCGATGAACTGCGGGTCAGTTCCCGGAAAGGCGCCGAGGCCCATCAGGGTTTGAGTAATCGGGTATCCAAGCTTACGCACGAACTGGCGCAGTTCCTCTGAGGCATCCCCCATGATGACACCGCCGCCTGAATAAATTATGGGGCGCTTGGCCGATAGCAGCAGATCCACAGCGCGCTTGATTTGACGCGGGTGACCCTTGACGGTGGGGTTATACGAGCGCATTTCGATCGATTTCGGGTACACATACGGAATCTTGATGTGCGGTGCGGTGATGTCTTTGGGAATGTCGATAACGACCGGGCCGGGGCGACCGGTGGTTGCAACGTAAAATGCCTTCTTCATGGTTTCGGCAAGTTTGTTCAGATCCTTGACCAGAAAGTTGTGCTTTACACAGGGGCGGGTGACACCGACTGCGTCGACTTCCTGAAACGCATCGCTGCCGATTGCATGACTCGGTACCTGACCGGTAATGACCACCAGCGGGATTGAATCCATATAGGCTGTGGCAATACCGGTTACCGCATTGGTTGCTCCGGGTCCTGATGTGACCAGGCAGACACCCGGTTTACCCGTGGCACGGGCATAGCCGTCTGCGGCGTGAGTTGCCCCTTGCTCATGGCGCACCAGTATGTGTTTTACGTCATCCTGTTGTTGCAAGGCGTCATATATATGCAGCACTGCACCGCCCGGATAGCCGAACAAATGCTCGACACCTTCGTCCTTCAAAAACTGAATGATTATTTCAGAACCCGATAATTCCACGCTAACCTCTAATTTCCTGTTTACAACACACAATCAAACTCGGCGTGTTTAACCACGGCGAACCGTAAATTTTATTATGGTTAAATTACAAATGCACTAATAACAGCCCGAATTATCAAGCATATGCCTAATAAATGAGCAATTTCGAGGTTGCTGCGCACGAAATACCAAAAATGCCGACAATAACCTGACTCGATGGTTAGGCTTTGCCAATTGTGAGCCTAACCGGGTGCTCAGCTTTTCTTTATAAAAAATATAAATTTTCCACCCTCTTCAGCCGACGACAGCAGCGGATTATTGGTCTGTTTGGAGAAGGCTTCAAAATCCTTGACCGATCCCTGATCAGTGGAAATAATTTTCAATACCTGACCGCGTGCCATGTCGCCTAGCGACTTCTTCGCGCGTAATATCGGTAACGGACAATTGAGTCCGGATGCATCCAGTTCGCGATCGAAATCGGCCATCGAGAGTCTCCTTTAATGTTTGCGTGGGTTCACTTTGGCTGCAGTTATATGTCAGGGCATTTGAAAACGCAAGCGAGTAGGCTCAGGCGATGAATTCGCTGGGTTCCAGGTCAATCTTATGACCCGCGGCCGACCAGCCGACCACGCCTCCGCGCAGACTGATTACATTATTTATGCCCTGTTCATTCAAAAAGCGGCAGACCTGAGCTGAGCGGCTTCCGGTACGACAATAAATCACGATTTGTCGAGGTGACTCAGAGAAGTAACGCAGCTTGAGCGGCACCAGGTGCATGGCCAATGCCCTGGCATTAGGCAGCACGCCTCGATCAATCTCCGCGCGGGTGCGAATATCGACCAGTTCAAAGTGATCTTCCTGGCTCAACATACGCGCAAGGTCGGACACACTGATTTCTTTGATTCTGGGCATTAGGCTGGGATTTCGGGAACGAATACTGTACGGTCAGGTCGATACTATTCTAATATTGTTAGTTTTCCAATCTAACCAGTTCACATGTTCCGAAAACGCCGTCAGTTCAATCAACTAAGTCCGTGGATACGGGCGCGACTGCGGCTGGTATTCGCCTTGCTGCTGGCGATGGTCGGTGGCTATGCATGGGCGACTTCGGAACTGCCCAGCCTGGGTGAAAATTCGACAATCAATATTGATCGGGAAACCCGCCTTGGAGCATCGGTATACGAGAGATTGCTGGCTGCAGGTGTGGTCGAAACCAATCCGATACTGGATCGATACATCAACGACCTTGGCCATCGACTGTTGG
>RCNA010000180.1_pt1 | contig 10125 bp, 10 predicted proteins | sample 2041331 | NCBI WGS metagenome assembly RCNA01 (sample SAMN09708233, study PRJNA481090) | Marine sediment metagenome, whole genome shotgun sequencing project. | reverse complement strand
AGCTATGTCCAAAAAACACTAAAAATCGTGATTTTTGAATTTTCAATAGCCGCCAATATAAAAACTGAGAATAAAATGCCTCGTTGAGGCTGTATAACTCGATAAGGTAAGATTACTTTATTATGTTATCGTCACTTCGGGAATTGCTGCTGATCTCTTCAATTGTAAAGATCAGAAGGGCACAGTGAGCCCGGTTTCGAACCCTGAGCCAAAAAGACGCATAAGCAGCTACAAGCGGGGCAGATTCCGTTCGCAAGCAGGACATGAAGAAGAGATAATAGGTTAAGTTTACTCTGCAAAAAAAGTTAAAAATATTGGAAGGAGGTACTACTTTCAACCGTGGCAAAGGTGGAACAACCATCAGCAAGATTCTCCACCTCAACCCGAAACCAGCTGATAGCCGAGGTGGCTTTCAGAGTGTCACCAAGCTGTCCACACAGCGATTCAACGGATGCGGACAGCTCCGCTCCCGCTCGAATCCCCTGCTGTACGAGACTGATCAGCTCTTCAATCCAAAGAAATTCTTTAAAGCGCACGGATACTCTGGCATATCCCCAACGCCCCATGGATTGCGGAAGCGTTATGGGTACCTCCACCTCCATCACTAAATCATTGCACTCCTGCAACGACCCATGCATCCGGCACTCATACCGTTCAGTACCGAAATTTCCAGAACAACCGACAGCGGATCGCTCCATGAAATACGGAAAGTGGATCTCAAGATGAGCCGCCTCAGCGTCCAGCTTCTCTTTCATCTCTTGGAGGATCAGATAAAAATTTCGCAGATTAAACTCACCGTGAAATTTGTTCAAGATTTCCACAAAACGGCTCATGTGCGTACCTTTGAACCGATGGGGTAAATTAACATACATGTTGACCGTGGCCACAGTATGCTGGAGTTTTTTTTCACGATCCAGCACAGTCACCGGATAGCTGATGGTCTTCACCCCGACTTTACGAATACTGATACGCCGGTCATCCTGCAAATTTTGAATGTCTTTCATGTCAGAACTCAGCAATCGAAAATCAGCAAACAAGTCGCTGATCAGTCGAGATATTTATGAACAGCCGCTTTCAGCTCATCCGTGTTCGCCGACTTGACAATATACTCATCAGAGGCCCAAGCCCCTAAATCCTCTTTATACTCCGGGTAGGCGGAACTGAGGATTACAGGAAGCTCTCGGTGCATATCCTTCATCTGGCGTAACACCTCAATACCGTTCATGCCGGGCATGTTAATATCAAGGATCACCAGATCTGGGGGAGTGACCTTGAAAAACTCCAATGCCTGCTCACCATTATGCGCCACGTCCACAGCAAAGCCTTCTTCCTCTATTTCCTCTCTGTACAAAAACAGGATGCTCTCTTCGTCATCAACGAGCAACACCTTTTTTCTCTTTTCCATAGAACGTTCTCTCCTGCCGCTCCCTCTTATAATTCAACCTGACGTAAATACTGACAGGCATCTTCAGGAGGCATGGGGTTGATATAAAAGCCTGTTCCCCACTCAAAGCCAGCGATGTTGGTTAACTTCGGAACTATTTCAAAATGCCAGTGATAATGCTCAAGCGGCGCGGATCTAAGCGGCTGGGTGTGCAAAACAAAATTATAAGGAATGCCGGGAATACAGGCATCAAGCCGTCTGAGTGTCTCAGAAAAAATATGGGTCAGAGCGGACAAAGAGGATTCGTCCTGCGCAACATAGGATGAGTTATGCTTTTTGGGCAGAATCCACATTTCAAAAGGTGTCCTGGGTGCAAAAGGAGCCAAGGTGACAAACAGGTCATTCTCACAGACCAATCGAATATCTTGCTGGATTTCTTGACGGATGATATCGCAAAAAATGCAACGATCCTTGTACTTGTAATAGGACTTACTGCCATCAAGTTCAGCAGCCAACATGCGGGGCATAATAGGCAGGGCAACCAACTGAGAATGAGAGTGTTCAAGGGAGGCACCAGCTGCCTTACCATTATTCTTAAACACCATAACATAGCTGAATCTTTCATCTTGAGCCAAATCCCGGATGCGCTCTTGAAAGGCCCTGAAGGTAAGGATCATCTGATGATGAGGTAAAAAGCTGAACTGATTCTCATGATCAGGACTTTCAATCACCACCTCATGGGCACCGATGCCGTTCATCCGGTCATAGAGCCCTTCTCCCTGCTTATCAAGTTCACCCTCAATAACCAGAGCCGGATATTTATTGGGAACAACCCGCAATTTCCAGCCGGATGAGTTCGGCGGGCTATCGGGATTACGACCATAGACCAACACCTCGCTGGGTGTTGTTTTTTCATTTTCAGGACAGAGCGGGCAGAATCCACCCCCGGAGACAGGAACATCAACAACAAAATCCGTAGGTCGTTTACTCCGCTCCCGGGCAATAATTATCCAACGACCGAGAATAGGGTCTTTTCGTAATTCAGGCATTTATCTTCCTACGTTTTTTTCCTGCTGCTCCTGCTCAATCTTGCAGTTAATGCAGAACGTCGCCACCGGTCGCGCTTCAAGACGCTTAAGACCGATTTTCTCTTCGCATCCTGCGCAGACTCCATAGGTGCCGTTATCAAGTCTGGCAATGGCTAGGTCTATTTTATCAAGCAATTTTCTTTCCCTGCTCCGCAGACGAAGCTCAAACTCTCGATCCGACTCTATGGTGGCCCGATCATTGGGATCAGGAATATTACCATGATGGCTACTTATATCCTTAAGGGTCTGTTCAACATCCGATATAATTTCCCCTTTCATCCCCTCAAGCTGTTCTCTGAATTTTCGCAGTTGTTCGTTTTCCATGCCTATTCTCCAATTAACGAAGCGGATCGGCTAAAATCACCGCTCTTGCCGCCGCTTTTCTTTATCAGACGGATATCAGAAATCTCCATTCCCTTATCCACGGCCTTACACATATCATATATGGTCAGGGCCGCCACGGAGACGGCTGTCAACGCCTCCATCTCCACGCCAGTTCTGCCGACAATACCGCATGTGGCCTTGATACCGACAGTGCAGTTGTCATCATCAAACGTAAACACAATATCCGCTCTCGTTATCGCCAAGGGGTGACAAAGAGGGATCAAAGCGTCAACCTTCTTGGCAGCCATAATACCGGCGAGTCTCGCAACTCCGAGAACATCACCTTTTTTCATTGCGCCCGCCCGCACCATAACATAGGCTGCTGGAATCATAGAGATACGCCCTTCAGCCACAGCGATCCGTTCCGTCTCATCTTTAGCCGAAACATTCACCATATGGGCGTTGCCAGCATCATCAAAATGCGTAAACTCATTCACCATGATAATTCTATCTCACATTCATTTAATTGAATAAGGTAAAAGGTAAAATTACGCCTTATCCTTTTCTTTGTTTTTAAAATGCCTATGCAATATTTTTGAGAAAAATCCTTCCTCCTCATTTTCACAATGCTCGTTAAATTCCCGTAATAATTCCTTTTGCTTTTTATTCAAACTGGTCGGAGTCTGTACCTGCATCTCAACGACCATATCCCCCCGACGACCGCCGCGCAGACTGGCAACACCTTCCCCCCGCAGGGTGAAACGCTCGCCTGACTGAGTGCCAGTTTTGATTTTTAACTGAGCCGAACCGTCAACTGTGGGGATTTCCACCTCGCAACCGAGAGCCGCTTTGACCATAGACAAAGGATAGCTCAGAAAAATCGTCTGACCTTCTCGCAAAAAGCACTCGTGCTCCTGTACGTGAATAATAACATATAAATCACCGGCGTGACCACTGCGACGACCACCTTCCCCCTCACCGGTCAAGCGCATCCGAGAACCAGTGTCAACCCCAGCTGGCACCTTGAGCATCACCTTCTTCTTTTTGTTCACTAACCCCTCACCATGACAATCGCCGCAAGGTTCCGTGACGACTTGGCCTGCACCATGGCACTGGGGACAGGTGGAGCTAACCTGAAAAAATCCTTGAGAACGAAGCACCTGACCGCGCCCCTGACAGCTCGGACAAGTTTGCGGTTGATGACCAGGTCTTGCTCCTGACCCTTCACAGGTCCAACAAGTTTCAGGTTTAGTTATTTCAACCTCTTTTTCAATCCCATGCACCGCATCCATAAAGGAAATTTCAAGATCATAGCGCAGATCATTTCCCTGAAGCGGAGCATTAGGATCACGCTGCCTAGAGCGACCGCCGAACCCGAACATATCACCGAACATTTCGTTGATATGCGAAAAAATATCATTGGCGTTGCCCGGCCCGGAATAACCGGTATTTTTCAACCCGTCATGACCGTAGGTGTCGTAAATTTGTCGTTTTTTCTGATCACTGAGCACCTCATACGCCTCAGCGGCCTCTTTAAATCGGGATTCCGCCTCTTTATCATCAGGATTTCGATCAGGATGATATTTCATAGCGAGCTTCCGGTACGACTTTTTTATGACATCCCCGTCGGCATCCCGTGAGACATTAAGTATTTCATAATAACATCTACTCATATCAGATCATCACCCGTATTATATACCTATTCGGTTTCTTTCTCTTTTTTTACATCCACTGTCCGTTCAGCCGCTTCGCGGGCCCGACGTTCAGCAGGTAAGTTCTTAATATTGTCAAAGGTCACATGTCCCTTGGCTATTTCACGTAGGGTCATCACAACTTCTTTATTTTTTCCCTCCACCAAAAAAGGCTCCCCTTTTCGATGCTGCCGAATACGTTCAACAGCAAGATGCACCAAGGCGAAACGGTTGTCATCGCCAACCTGAGCGAGACAATCTTCCACTGTAATACGAGCCATACTCATTTCTCCTGAATAGAAAGAACCTGCCGATGCGAACCGACAGGCAATCTATCCTGTAAATATAATCAGAAAAATTTCAAAACTGCAAAAAAAAGTTATTTGTCAAACGGATTACGCAGGAGTAAAGTCTCCGCTCGGTCCGGGCCGACAGAAATAATCGCCGGAGCGATGCCGGAAATATCTTCTATACGTTGCACATAGTCTTTAGCCTGTTGTGGCAAATCGTCAAAATCCCGCATCTTACTGATATCCTCATCCCAGCCCGCAACCTCTTCGTAAACAGGTTTAGCTATGGCTGTTTGACGAATATTTCCGGGCATACAATTAAATGATTCACCATCAACTGTGTACTTACGACCAATTTTCAATGTGGGCCGACCGGAGAGAACATCCAGTTTAGTGATCGCCAAACCGGTAAGTCCGTTCAGACGCACAGCGTCATTAGCGACCACCATGTCCAACCAACCGCAACGACGGCGACGACCTGTTGTTGCCCCGAATTCACCACCTTTTTTCTGCAACGCATCACCGACTTCGTCTCCCTCAGGCAATTCAGAGGGAAAAGGTCCTTCACCCACTCTGGTCGTATACGCCTTGAGAATGCCGATAACCTCATCAATATGGGCCGGACCAAATCCTGAACCAATACAGGCGTTGCCAGCTATGGTGTTTGATGATGTCACAAAGGGATACGTTCCATGATCAATATCAAGCTGTGTCCCCTGTGCACCTTCAAAAAGAATATTTTTATTTTCCTTTCTCGCTTTGTCCAACTCCACAGAAACATTCCCTATAAACGGCTGCAGCTTTTCCGCAAAGGTCTCGAACTGTTCCTTAATCAGATCAAACGAAGCCGGGGTAGCATTATACTGCTTGGTCAGGAAGAAATTCTTTTCCTCCACGTTGCTTTGCAACTTATCCAAAAATAGCTGAGGATCAAGCAGGTCACCGGCCTTGATCCCGACCCGGCCTACCTTATCCATATAACAAGGCCCGATGCCGCGCCCGGTGGTGCCGATTTTATTCCCTTTGCTTAAGGCCGCTTCACGAGCTTGATCAAGCATCTGATGGTAGGGCATAATAAGATGCGCATTCTCGCTGATCATCAGGCGACTAGGAGTCACCGGCAATCCCTTGTCGTTCAACTCATCCATTTCTGAGAGCAGAACACCGGGATCAATAATTACCCCGTTACCGATCATACACCATTTATCTTCATACAGGATACCGGAAGGAATAATATGAAAAACATATTTTTTACCCTCCACCACTAAGGTATGACCGGCATTATTCCCTCCCTGAAAGCGAACAATATAATCCGCATGATTTGTCAGTAAATCTACAATTTTCCCTTTACCTTCGTCACCCCACTGGGTTCCAACCACCACGACACTGGCCATGGGCAACTCCTCATAGCAATCTAGACAACACAAGAAAAAGGCCTGTATTCTTTCACAACAAAAAATAACAGACCACGAATAAATTTGAGATTATAGCCGAGAGAAAAAAAAAAGTCAAACAGGGTATTTTTTTTAGGACTTGGAAGATGATCAGGAAAAATTAAACAAACCCTTCCTGATCGTAGCAGGAGTCCAGAGCTGGACTCCTGCTGGAGATCAGAAAGAACAATCAGTTTTGTAGCAAATAATCAGCAAGGGCATCAAGCTCCCCTTCTGTTCCACCGAAAGGCGGCATAACCATGTTGGCCGGTTCCGTAGGTTGACGGACAAAATTCATGAGTATTTGCTTATTATACCGCTGCGACAAAGTGCTTATGTCAGGACCGTTTGATCCGCCCTCCCCTTTAAAGGTATGACAGGCCTGACACTGGGAGTTTTTAAAAACCTGCCCTCCGTCAATCGGCGCACCGGTTTCAACGACTTCTTTATCAGGTTCCCCAGACATTGCCTTGGTGAACTGCTGGTCCATACGCATGGTGCCCCAGATCAAATAGGGTTTTCTAGCTCTTTCACGGGTGTAACCGCCTATAAAAAAGGCGATAAACATGGCGAACGAGGCCACCAGCAAAGCCTTGCGTCCTTTTTCATGGCCCATAACCCAATAAAGAATCGTGCAGGTTACCGCAACAGTTCCCAGTCCGATCATGGTGAAAAGAAAAGGACTGGCTGCTCCAGTGGAAGTCCAGAATTTCCACCAAGGATCGGCATTCCATAGCTGCGTCCAAGGATTCGGGGTCGGAAGTGTTTCTGTGAATGATTTTACTTTGAGCAGAAAGCTAATGCCTGAAAGTGGTTGCAGAAAAATCAGAATGCCGCCAATAACGGCTGTAAAGCGGTTGACCTTGGCGTAATATAGCTGGTCTTGACCTGGTTGATTGGACTTCCAGTAGGTCCAGACAAAGACAAGCAATGCGCCGTTGATCAGACAGGGCAGGAGCATATGGATCGTGGATTCAATCAAAACAGGGGTATTAAAGGCATCCCAACGATTTAGCGTCTCCATCCATTTGCCAGGAACCAACATGAAAATCCAAATGGCATTGATCATGAGGGCGGCGACCATAGAAAAAAAGGAGGTGCATAGTCCGTAAAAAATATGCAACCCACGTGATGCCGAATCCCAGGTATTATGGTAGATCACTGAAAAAATCATCAGCAGTAAGAAAATACCTCCCTCAGCCAGAAAAGGCCAAAACTGAGTTGAGAAAAGATAAGCACCAAACGGAGTCCAGAGACCTATGATCAGTACCACGATGGCCACACCGAGTACACCGTTGATTTTCATCAAGTCGGAGAGGAACTTCGATAACCCCTTAGCCAGCCTTATATAGTCATCGTCCTTCTTCCTGGCTCCCCAGAATTCTGAAAAAACAGCCAGCACAGACCCGCCGACCGCAAAAAAAGCAATAAATACGTGTATAAGGATGACCACCGCCATAATTATACTGTTGCCCGTCAAGGGAAAATCAATCCTGTCCACCTATTCCTCCTTTTTCCTGAAACCTTAAAGCCTGCCCCATAATTTTACTTCTGACAACAGTATCCCGTGAAAGGAACCGCTGACAGAAGCAAGCACAGCATCTCCATAGATCCTGATATGTGAAAATTTCACAAAACGGCTTCTTTTATTTTTCAGTCTACACGTTTAAAAAAAAATAAACAAGGAACGGTAAGAATATCACAAAAATTTACTTCCCGTCCATTTAAGTTCTTCATCCGCAAGCAATTTTTCTCAAATTTCGTCAAAAATTTCTTCTTGATTTTCCTTTATTTTTTCTAATTCAGCATTGGAAGGAAGGTGCTGTCACGGGCCGGATGATCCGCTCGGAAATTCTTATGCGCTCCGATTTGAACATGGGAAGATTCAACACATGCCGCAGGCTACTTTATTATCCGAGTTCCTGCGGAACTTGTTGATTCGGATATTTTTTTTGAAAAACTGAGCAGTCTGATTCGCATTAAAACCGAGTTCTCTTAATAAACATGCCGTGATTAGATAACGCAATGTTCCGCTGACAAAATAAAGATCAGGATAGGAGACGGCTTTTCCTTCTCTCTCATGATCCCAATGCACGAAGTGATTTCTTGTGTTCCGCACCAATTCCGCAAATCCTTTTCTATCAGCCACCAGCAGCGATGTCGCCGGTTCGAGCTCAGAGAGAATTTCCTCCAGTCGATTCTGTAACGTTGGCACATTGGATCGACAAAGTTTTTCCTTGAGCCATTGCTGTTCCACCTTATTCGGTACTTTATTAAAAATATTTCTCATTTTATTCTTCCATTCTTCTTGAGGAAGGATAAAATTATTGAATCGTGCGCGATGGTAAATTTCAACAGCTCGGGTCAGCGTTAAAAAATCCTCATCCACATATTGTTCCCTTGTACGTCGGATTGCGGAAGAATACAGATTACAAAGCACTGAAATATCAGAAGACGTGGACATCTTCAACCACTTGTTAACCAAATCACCGATGTTAAATGAGATATCATTCCTACCAAACAGCATGTCCTTTTTAGTCAACCTGCGCTCTTTGCCGTTGATTTCCCGCTCTTTAAAAAAAACTCGTTTCGCGGCCATGCGCTCCGGCTCACGTTCATCAATAACTTCAAAGCGAGTAACAGCTATCGGTCTGTCCATAGCTAAAGAAAAAAGATCTCTCAACGGTCGAATAACATTATACCACCAGTTATGAACGGATCTTAATGTGCTTGAGGTTATTTCAAAATAGATCATCGGGTACAATTTCAAAGAAATGATGAGATCATCTCTGGTTTTCAGTCCGAAAAGAATCTTGCATTCTAAGCCGTTCCCTGAAAATTTTTCTGCCAGCAATGAGCGATAATGGCAGACCGCCTCATCACCGCCCCTCTCCCAAAACGCCATTGTATCCTGAATTACAGGTTGCCCGATCCATTGCAATAAATGTTGAAACTGTAGGCGAACTCTACGGAAGCGAGCCTCTTTCTTCGACTCGAACAAAGCGTCAGAGATCAAAAAATCCGCCTTGCGGTGCCGCATATGCAACAACGTCGCAGGGCCAAATTCCGTTCTCCCGCAAACAAGCGGCAAAAATCCTGTAAGCCCCCGATCTGTATATTTTCCGTCATGGGATTGGGTCAAAAATTGCATATTGTCAAATAATTCCAATGACGGACATTCTTCTGGAAAAAAATGGAGTGTTCCCGGAAAAGGAGGCTGCTTCCTTCCCGGAACCCACCACTTTCCGACAGCTTTAATTTCTTCCATATCATGGAAACGCATACAACAACTCCTGCAATTTAAAGGGGAAATGAATCGTCTTTTCGGAACGTACTTATTTTATTACAATAGCATATTGTTGATACTTTGACCAACCCCTCTATGTATTCAACATCCTGTTCAAGCGCGTTGAGCGAAACCTGTTTTGAATTTTTTATCGCAGTTCGGGGCGAACCTCAATATTGGGAATGTAGCCTGTCGCCGTCCGGCGCAGGGAATATTTATTCATTCAGGAAGTATCGGGACGAGATAAGGCGACGACAGAAGGCCCTGCCGTCCGGCGGAGGACAAAAAAATCAGGCTTTCAACAGCAGCGCGGCCCATTCATCTTCATGGACAGTCATCTGTATCTTGATATTCAACTTTTCGTAAACCTTTATAATATTCTTTTCCTGATCTCCCCGCAGGATACCGGCCAGCACAATCGAACCGTCCTCGGCAAGCAACCGGGCGATAGTTGGTGCCATATCCACCAGCACATCATGAATAATATTCGCACAGATAAGCCCAAAGTTCCCCGTGATCTCTGAAAGATCAAGAGACGAAGCGGTAATTTTTCCCTGAAGATCATTATGGGCGATATTTTCTGTCGCCACCCGAACCGCTTCAGGATCATTATCAATCGCCAGAACCTG
>RCNA010000179.1_pt1 | contig 10128 bp, 7 predicted proteins | sample 2041331 | NCBI WGS metagenome assembly RCNA01 (sample SAMN09708233, study PRJNA481090) | Marine sediment metagenome, whole genome shotgun sequencing project. | reverse complement strand
AAGAAGAAGAATGTCTTGCAGCTTGTGCCGGCGGTCCAATGATGCAGGTTAATCACGTTTACTATGAAAATCTTACGCCAGATATGGTCGATGAGATTTTAGATGGTCTGGAGTAATTGGTCGTATGTCATCATCAAGTACCCATAATAACGGCGTGAAGCCAGTAGTGACTAAGCCGGAAATCAATACTAAAAACGAGCAGGTATGTTTTGCTACGCTGCAGTATGAAGGTGAGTCATGGTCTTATGAGAACTATCTTAAAACAGGTGGTTATCAGGCGTGGCGAAAAATTCTTGAAGAAAAAATTTCACCGGAAGATGTCGTAGAAGAAATTAAAAAATCTGGTCTGCGCGGCCGTGGTGGTGCTGGTTTTCCTACCGGTTTGAAATGGAGTTTCATGCCACGTACTGCGCCGGTACAAAAATACCTGGTTTGTAACTCAGATGAATCCGAGCCGGGTACATGTAAGGACAGAGAAATCTTACGTTACAACCCGCATGCCCTGGTAGAAGGCATGGCGATCGGTTGTTACGCCATGGGTGCAACCCACGGTTATAACTATATGCGCGGTGAGTTTATGGACGAGCCGGCAATACACTTCAAGCAGGCGTTGGCAGAAGCTTACAAAAATGGTCTGCTGGGTGAAAACATATTAGGCACGGATGTAACGGTTGACCTGCATGCATCATTAGGTGCTGGCGCTTATATCTGCGGTGAAGAAACTGCCCTTTTAAATTCACTTGAAGGTAAAAGAGGCCTGCCGCGTTTTAAGCCGCCGTTCCCTGCAAACTTTGGTCTTTACGGAAAACCGACAACGATCAATAACACAGAAACCCTTTCATCTATTCCTGCCATCATGCGTAACGGTGGTGAGTGGTTCCAGAACCTTGGTATTCCGAATAGTGGTGGTGTTAAATTATTTTCAATTTCCGGCCACGTGAACAAGCCGGGCAACTTTGAGATTCCGATGGGTACGTCATTTGCTGATTTATTAGAAATGGCGGGCGGCGTAAAAGATGGCCGCAAGTTAAAAGCCGTTATTCCTGGCGGTTCATCAGTGCCTGTTGTACCTGGCGATATCATGATGCAAGCCAACATGGATTATGATTCCATCGTTGAAGCTGGCTCTATGCTCGGTTCGGGTGCGGTTATCGTGATGGATGAAACCACCGACATGGTGCAGACACTGCGTCGCATCTCACAATTTTATTTTTCAGAATCCTGTGGCCAATGTACGCCATGTCGTGAAGGTACCGGCTGGCTGTATCGCATGTTGACACGTATCGTAGAAGGCAAAGGCACCATGGAAGATCTCGATAAACTCGATGATGTCGCCAGTAAGATCGAAGGCAGAACTATCTGTGCGTTAGGTGATGCGGCAGCAATGCCTGTTCGTAGTTTTCTCAAGCACTTTCGTCCAGAGTTCGAATATTACGTTGAACATAAACACAGCATGGTAAAGGCGACTTAAAAATGAGCCGTATAAAAACTTTGCGTTCATCTGCGGAAAATAAATAGTTATGTCTGAAGTGATAGATAAAATCGAAACAGTAACCATTACCGTTGATGGTAATGAGGTGCAGGCGCCTAAAGGGGCGATGCTGATCGAAGTTACCGACGCACAAAATATTAAAGTACCGCGTTTTTGTTATCACAAAAAACTGGCGATAGCGGCCAATTGTCGTATGTGCCTGGTCGAAGTGGAAAAAGCACCGAAGCCATTACCCGCCTGTGCTACACCAGTGATGGACGGCATGGTAGTGCATACGCATTCAGAATACGCCAAAGAAGCCCAAAAATCCGTGATGGAGTTTTTGCTGATCAACCATCCGCTGGATTGCCCTATCTGTGATCAGGGCGGAGAGTGTGAGTTGCAGGATGTAGCTGTTGCTTATGGTCAGTCTGTATCTGAGTACAGCGAATCGAAACGTGTTGCCTTCGATAAAAATATCGGCCCATTAATTACTACCGAATTGACCCGCTGTATCCACTGTACCCGTTGTGTTCGTTTTGGGCGTGAGATCGCAGGCATACGTGAACTGGGTATGACAGGGCGTGGCGAAAACGCACTGATCACAACTTTTGTTGATGAATGTGTAAATTCCGAAATGTCAGGCAATGCTGTTGATGTTTGCCCGGTGGGAGCATTAACTGCAAAACCTTCACGTTTTAAAGGACGTGCATGGGAAATGGTTCAGCATAAAACCATAGCGCCTCATGACTGTATTGGCTCAAACGTTAATGTGCACACATTGCGTGGTGAAGTTGTGCGAGTGGTGCCCTGCGAGAACGAAGCGGTTAACGAAGTCTGGATATCAGACCGTGACCGTTTCAGTTATGAGGGCGTTGATAGCGATGACCGTTTGACCACACCGATGATTAAGCGTGATGGTCAGTGGCAGGCCGCTAACTGGGACGAAGCATTACAGTTGGTCGCCGATAAGTTTAAATCCGCTGCTGATAAGCTGGCAGAATTAAAGGCAAAACAAGTTGCGGTAGAAGCTGAAGAGGCTTCAGGCTCTGCTGAAATAGATACGGCTGAAGCAGAAACTGAAAGTGTAGAGCCGGTTGATGAAGAAAATGTGGCAGAAATGGCGGCCCTGGTCTCTGCTAACTCAACCCTGGAAGAACAATACTTAACACAAAAATTATTGCGCGGTCTGGGGAGTGGCAACATTGATTTTCGTCTGCGCCAGTCTGATTTCTCCGATCAGGATATTGCACCGGTAATGCCATGGCTGGGTCAGAACATTGAACAACTTGAAAAGCTTGATGCTGCCTTGTTGATTGGTTCAAATGTTCGCAAAGAACAACCGATCGCAAACCTGCGTTTACGCAAGGCCGCTGTTAACAATAATGCACAGATTTCGTTTGTTAATGCTCGCGAATATGACTTTAATTTCCCGCTAGCGAACAATATTTCTGTTGCACAGCAGCACATGGTAGCTGAGCTGGCTGGCATAACGGCAGCAGTGTACCAGTTAAGTGCTAACGTTTTGCCAAAAAACATATCTACAGCGGTTTCAAAAGTAGACGCCAATGAATCACATAAAGCCATTGCGAAACAGCTCATGGATGCTGAGGCCGCCAGCGTTATACTCGGCAACGCTGCACAAATGCACCCGCAATTTTCTGCTTTACGGGTGTTAGCAGAAGCCATAGCAAGCGAGACTAACAGCACTTTTGGTTATTTGACCGATGGCTGTAATGCGGCAGGTGCCTGGCTGGCCGGCGCGGTTCCTCATCGCGGTGCAGGTGGTTCAAGCGATGATGTTATTACCGGTAAAAATCTGGCAGACCTTATGTCAGATGCGGCGAATGAGAAACTTGCCGCATGTCTACTAGTAAATATTGAACCGGATGCTGATGCCAGCAATGCAAATAAACTATTGGCGATGTTAAAACAGGCTGATTTTGTGGTTTCAGTTTCAGCCTACAATTCAGCATCAGTGAAAAGTGTTGCAGACGTCATGTTGCCAGCAGCGAGCTTTATGGAAACCTCAGGCACTTATGTAAATGTAGAAGGTTTCTGGCAAAGTTTCAAAGGTGTGGTTAACCCAAAAGGGGGTTCGCGACCAGCATGGAAAATCTTACGTGTTCTGGGTAACCTGACCGGGCTTGACGATTTTGATTATTTTTCTTCAGATGACGTAAAAAAAGAAGTGCGCTCGATGTGTGAGTCCATTGAATTGTCGAATGCGATAGCTAAGGCTGGCACGGTTAAAATTAATTCTGCAGCAAAAGGTATTTATCGTTCATCCGATATACCGATGTACGCGACTGATGCCGTTGTACGTCGTGCTGCTTCGTTACAGAAAACAGTTGATGCGCAAACAATGTGTGTAAGGCTAAACAGCGCTGAAGCCGAGCGCCTTGGTGTGAGTTCGGCTACAACCGTTACTGTGAAGCAGGGAGATAACAGTATGGCTTTAACGCTGGTTATTGATGAAACTATCCCTGATGAATCTGCATGGATCCCCTCTGCGCTAGAGGGTAACGATTTACTCGGTGTCGCGTTTGCAGAGGTTACTGTTGAAGCGGAAATGTCAGAGGTCGCAGACGCATGAATGAAATGATGGATAACTTGCTCACCTTCGGCCTGGAAATCTGGAACTGGTTTCCAGCAGACTGGCAAACTTTATTATTGATCCTGGGCAAGATTGTGCTGATTCTTGCGCCGCTGATGATCTGCGTGGCTTATATTACTTATGCTGAACGTAAGATCATTGGTTATATGCAAATACGTATTGGTCCTAACCGTGTCGGTTTCCGTGGCTGGTTGCAGCCTATCGCTGATGCGATGAAGTTGCTGTTTAAAGAAGTCATCATTCCAACAAAATCAGATAAGTATTTGTTTTTAGTTGCGCCGGTATTATCCATTATGCCTGCGCTAGCGGCTTGGGCGGTGATCCCATTTGATCGCGGCATGGTGTTAACAGAGGTGAATGCTGGCCTGCTTTATGTGCTGGCACTGACTTCAATAGGTGTGTACGGCGTCATCATTGCCGGCTGGGCATCAAATTCTAAATACGCTATTTTGAGCTCGCTGCGTGTTGGCGCGCAAATTGTTGCTTATGAAATTGCCATGGGATTTGCGCTGGTTGGTGTCTTGATGGCGAGTGGCAGCCTGAACATGAGCGATATTGTTGAAGGGCAGGCGGGTGGTATCGGCAGCTGGTATATCTGGCCTTTACTGCCAATGTTCTTTGTTTATTTTATTTCGGGTGTAGCAGAAACTAACCGGGCACCGTTTGATGTAGCCGAAGGTGAGTCTGAAATTGTTGCCGGTTTCCACGTTGAATATTCAGGTATGGCATTTGCTGTTTTCTTCCTTGCTGAATACGCCAACATTATTTTAATTTCTGCTTTAACGGCATTGCTGTTCCTCGGTGGCTGGTTGTCACCGTTTGAAGGTTTTCTGGATGCAGACCATTGGTTAGCGGCAACAAGTTTATTCTGGTTCTTTGCCAAAGCCTGTATATTTGCCTTCTGTTTTCTCTGGTTTCGTGCAACTTTCCCGCGTTATCGTTACGACCAGATTATGCGTCTGGGATGGAAGGTGTTTATTCCGGTAACGATTGTCTGGCTGTTTGTTGAAGCGGTGATGGTTGTGGCTGAAGTTGGCCCCTGGGCTGTTTCTAGCACTATGCCAGGGGCAGTGTAGGGTGACGACTATGAATACAATAAAACATTTTTTCAAAAGCTTTCTGTTCTGGGAGTTGTTAAAAGGTTTGAGCGTTACCGGTAAATACCTGTTTGCAAGAAAAATTACTGTTCAATACCCGGAAGAAAAAACACCGATGTCGCCACGTTTTCGTGGTCTGCATGCCTTGCGTCGATATGCCAATGGTGAAGAACGTTGTATTGCCTGTAAGTTGTGTGAAGCAGTTTGCCCGGCATTAGCCATTACCATTGATTCAGAAGAACGTGAAGATGGCTCGCGCCGTACTACACGTTACGACATTGATTTGTTCAAATGTATTTATTGTGGTTTTTGTGAAGAAGCCTGTCCAGTGGACGCCATTGTAGAAACGCATATTTTTGAATATCACTTTGAAGAGCACGGCATGCAGATAATGACTAAAGAAAAGTTGCTTGAAATTGGCGATAAATACGAAGCAGAAATTGCTGCCAACCAACAGGCGGATGCGGCTTACCGCTAGGAATGACGATGACGATTACTGATTTTTTGTTTTTTGCTTTTGCCGGTGTCACAATTGCCGCTGCTTTAGGTGTGGTGGCATCTAAAAATCCGGTGCACTCTGCGTTATTTTTAGTGCTGACCTTTTTCAGTTGTTCTGCAATCTGGCTGATGCTGGAAGCAGAGTTTTTAGCTATTATACTAGTGCTGGTTTATGTCGGTGCGGTAATGGTGTTGTTCCTGTTCGTGGTGATGATGCTGGATATCAATGTAGCAAAAATGCGAGAAGGTTTTGTATCCTATCTTCCCATAGGTATTTTGTTTGCCTTTTTGATGCTGGCGATTATGGTTTATGTGGTTGGTCCAGTCGGTCCGGATGTGATGAATACCGCTGCGCTGAATAATGCAGTGGTACACGCCTCGGATTACAGTAATACTGAAGCCCTGGGTGAAATCCTTTATACCGATTATGTACTGGCTTTTGAAGTTGCTGCGGTTATTTTATTAGTAGCGATTATTTCGGCAATTTCCTTAACGCTGCGCAGACGGCCGAAAACAAAATACCAGACACCGGCGAATCAAATTAAAGTTAAACGTGATGATCGTCTGAAAATTATCAAGTCAGATGCTGAGGTACTGAAATGATCGGTTTAACCAGTTACTTAACCCTGGCGGCAATTTTATTCGCCATCAGTGTGGCCGGTATTTTTCTTAATCGAAAAAACATTGTGGTTTTATTGATGTGTATTGAATTAATGTTGCTTGCAGCCAATATTAATTTTATTGCTTTTTCACATTATCTAAATGATTCAGCAGGACAGGTTTTTGTTTTCTTTATTTTGACGGTAGCAGCTGCTGAAGCGGCCATCGGTTTGGCCATACTTGTTGTATTATTCCGTACTCGTCGAACCATTGATGTCGAAGATCTCGACGCTTTAAAAGGATAAGCCTGATGGACTCTATGATGGATAAGTTATATTTAGGCATTCCACTAGCTTCACTATTTGGTGCCATCATTGCTGGTTTCTTCGGCTCGCAAATTGGCCGTAAGGGTGCACACACGATTACAATCCTGGGTGTTGGTACGTCATTCGTGCTGTCATTGATGGCATTAAATCATCACGTGTTTGACGGTGCGCCGGCTTACAATCATTCTGTATATGAATGGATGGTGTCAGACGGTATCCGTTTCGAAGTGGGTTTCCTGATTGATAATTTAACCGTGATGATGATGTCGGTGGTTACTGGCGTCTCATTAATGGTGCATATATATACCATCGGTTACATGGAAGATGATTTACATAACTGGCCAAAAGAAAGTCTTGCCGGTACTAATTCTTACCAGCGTTTCTTCAGTTACATCTCACTGTTTACCTTCTCCATGCTGATGCTGGTGATGTCTAATAACTTTATGCAGCTGTTCTTTGGCTGGGAAGCAGTGGGGCTGGTTTCATACCTGTTAATTGGTTTCTGGACGGTACGTCCTACAGCCGTGTATGCAAATTTAAAAGCGTTTTTAGTAAACCGCGTGGGTGATTTTGGCTTCATTTTGGGTATTGCTGCCGTTGTTATGTATACCGGCAGCCTGGATTATTATGAAGTGTTTGCCCAGGCTGAGGTTATGTCATCTCAAACCATGAGTATTTTCTCTGGCACTGAGTGGAGTGTTATCAGCGTTATCTGTATCTTGCTGTTTATTGGAGCCATGGGTAAGTCAGCACAAATTCCTTTGCATGTCTGGCTACCTGATTCAATGGAAGGTCCAACGCCGATTTCTGCTTTGATTCATGCTGCCACCATGGTGACTGCGGGTATCTTTATGGTGACACGCATGTCACCACTGTATGAATGGTCTGATGCCGCGTTAAGCTTTATTATCATTATCGGTGCCCTTACTGCCTTCCTGATGGGGCTGGTAGGCATCGTACAGAACGATATTAAACGTGTTGTTGCTTATTCTACCTTGTCGCAGTTAGGTTATATGACAGTAGCACTGGGTGCGTCGGCTTATTCTGCTGCTGTGTTCCATCTGATGACGCATGCGTTCTTTAAAGCACTACTGTTCCTCGCTGCCGGTTCGGTCATTATTGCCATGCATCACGAACAGGATATACGCAAGATGGGTGGCCTTAAAAAATATATGCCGATTACTTACTGGACATCTTTAGTCGGTTCCTTATCGTTAATTGGTTTCCCCGGTTTTTCCGGTTTTTTCTCTAAGGACGGCATCATTGAAGCGGTTCATCATTCAAGCATTCCCGGTGCTGGATTTGCTTATTATGCTGTGCTATCCGGTGTCTTTATTACCGCGTTTTATTCTTTTCGTATGTTCTTCCTGGTGTTCCATGGTAAAGAGCGTATGGATAAACACACCAAAGAACATTTACATGAGTCGCCCTGGGTGATTACTGTGCCATTGATTATGCTGGCAATTCCTTCGGTCTTTCTCGGTGGCTTGACTATCGGCGATATGTTGTTCGGCGATTATTTTGGCAGCGCGGTTTATATTGCAGAAAATCATAACGGACTGGCAGAAGTCGGTAAACATTTCCATGGTGCCTGGGCATTTGTGGAGCACAGCTTTTCTGCACCACCCTTTTATCTGGCGGCACTGGGTGTTTTCTCTGCCTGGTTTATTTATATGAAGCAACCGGATATTGCAGTCAACCTGAAACAGCGTTTTATTATTCTGTATAACCTGCTTGACCGTAAATACTACTTTGATGATTTCAACTCAGCAGTATTTGCTGGTGGCAGTCGTAATCTGGGTGAGCGTTTATGGCAGCTCGGTGATGTGAAATTTATCGATGGTGTGCTGGTTAACGGTTCGGCGAGGCTCGTCGCCTGGTTTGCCGGGGTAACACGTCAGCTGCAAACGGGTTATCTTTACCATTATGCGTTTGCCATGATTATTGGTGTGTTGATGCTGTTAGTGATGGGGCTATTTATTTAAAGCAGTTACAAGTTTTAAGTATAAAAACTTGAAACATAGAGCTTGAAACTTATAACTTACAACTTAAAACTAAAACTTAAAGATGATTATATACATAAACAGAATTTCACCGATAGCAAAGGTGCTCCATGTTTACTGATCTACCACTACTAAGCATTGTTGTCTGGCTGCCAATTTTAGGTGGTGTCGCTGTATTGCTTTCTGGAGATAAGGGTGATGCTAATGGTGTTCGTGTTTTATCTTTGGTTATATCCATTGCTACCTTTGTATTAAGTTTAGGTTTGTATAGCGGATTTGATTCATCGACTTCTGCCATGCAATTCGTTGAAAAAGCGTCATGGATCCCCGCATATAATATTAATTATCATTTTGGTGTGGATGGCTTCTCCATGCCATTAATTATCCTTACCACCTTCACCACAATTTTAGTTGTACTTGCAGGCTGGGAAGTGATCAAGAAAAAGCCTTCACAATACCTGGCGGCTTTCCTTATTATGGAAGGCCTGATGGTCGCGGTTTTTGCTGCACTGGATGCCATTTTCTTCTATGTTTTCTGGGAAGCAATGCTGGTTCCGATGTTTATCCTTATCGGTGTCTGGGGTGGTGAACGTCGTGTCTATGCTACCATCAAGTTCTTTATCTATACATTTATCGGCTCTGTATTTATGCTGGTAGCGCTGATTTATATGTATTACAAGGGCGGAAGTTTTGCGATATTGGATATGCATATGCTGAAGCTAACGCTTAACGAGCAAATTTTGATCTTCCTTGCCTTCCTCGCTGCCTTTGCAGTGAAAGTACCGATGTGGCCGGTGCATACCTGGTTGCCGGATGCGCACGTGGAAGCACCAACAGGTGGTTCGGTAATACTGGCTGCTATCATGTTGAAAATTGGTGGTTACGGTTTTATTCGTTTTAGTATGCCAATCACACCGGATGCTGCACACTCACTTGACTGGTTGATTATTTTTATGTCGCTGGTTGCCGTGGTTTATATCGGTTTTGTTGCGCTGGTACAAAGAGACATGAAGAAACTGGTGGCGTATTCATCAATTGCACATATGGGTTTTGTTACTTTAGGCCTGTTTGTGGTATTCCAGATTTGGGAAAACCCAGACATTACTGCCGGTGGTGGTGCGGCACTTGCGGTTGAGGGTGCGATGATCCAGATGATTTCACATGGTTTCATCTCAGGTGCCATGTTCCTGATGATCGGTGTGTTATACGATCGCATGCATACCCGCGAAATTAATGCTTACGGCGGTGTTGTCCATACCATGCCGGTGTTTGCTGCTTTTGCCGTGTTCTTCTCTATGGCGAATGCTGGCCTGCCTGGTACATCTGGTTTTGTTGGTGAGTTCATGGTGATTATTGCCAGCTTCCAGGCAAACTTCTGGTATGCCTTCCTGGGTGCGTTAACCCTTATCCTGGGTGCGGCTTATACCCTGTGGATGGTGAAGCGTGTGTTCTATGGTGAGATAGCCAACGAAGGTGTGCGTGCATTAAAAGATCTTAACTCGCGTGAATTTGGCAT
>RCNA010000178.1_pt1 | contig 10212 bp, 7 predicted proteins | sample 2041331 | NCBI WGS metagenome assembly RCNA01 (sample SAMN09708233, study PRJNA481090) | Marine sediment metagenome, whole genome shotgun sequencing project. | reverse complement strand
TATTACCACCTTTGTCCTGTGACAATAACTTGGCACAGTTCTTGCGGAAAGTGTCAACTACTTTTGGGTGCATATGAAGCATGCCAAAAAAAGCACAGGGATAAGCCTGTGCCTTTGCATTCTTTATGTAGGGGTAGGGTAAGGGGATTGTGGGTTTATTGAAAACGTCTCCCCCCTAAAAAAATCTTACCCTTTATCAGCCACTTTCTCTAATTGTATCTCAGATTCGGCCGCTTCAATCTTGTTCTTTTTCAGCTCTTCAATAAGCCGATCAATATCTTCAAGCGTAATGGTTTCCTTTTCCAGCAGCTCATTGGCCACCGCTTTCAGAATATCAATATTCTCTTCCAGTAACGTGGTGGTGGATATTGTGGCATCAAAGATGATATTTTTGACCACATCATCAATCCGACGGGCTGTTTCCTCGCTGTAATCACGATGCTGGGATATCTCTCGGCCCAAGAAGATCTGTTCTTCTTTTTTGCCATAGGAGAGCGGCCCTAACTCGTCGCTCATGCCCCATTCGCAAACCATCTTCCGGGCCAATTCACTAGCCCGTTCGATATCATTGCCCGCCCCGGTGGTTATTTCACCAAAAATAACTTTTTCAGCAACCCAGCCACCGTAAAGAATGGCGATATTGCTGAGAAGAAAGGTTTTAGAATGTGTATACTTGTCATCAATGGGGAGCTGCATTGTCAGGCCGAGAGCTCTGCCCCGAGGTATAATTGTCACCTTGTGGATGGGATCTGTTCCCGGTAACAAACGGGCGACTATGGCATGACCAGCTTCATGGTAGGCGGTGATTTCTTTTTCTTTTTCTGAAATAATCATGGATTTGCGTTCTGCGCCCATCATTATTTTATCCTTTGCTTTTTCCAGTAGCTCAATATCAATCTGATCAGCATCTTGTCGGGCGGCCAAGAGGGCGGCCTCGTTGACCAGATTTTCTAAATCTGCACCGGAAAATCCTGGGGTTCCACGGGCGATGACACCCATATCAACATTTTTAGACATTTTTGTCTTTTTGCCGTAAATTTCCAAGATCAACTGTCGCCCCTTGATATCAGGCACAGGAACAATCACCTGCCGATCAAAACGACCAGGACGCAACAGAGCAGGATCAAGGACATCCGGGCGGTTTGTGGCGGCAATAATGATAACTCCTTCATTGGCGTCAAAACCGTCCATTTCCACCAGCAGCTGGTTCAGAGTCTGTTCACGTTCATCATGTCCACCGCCCAAGCCAGCACCTCGGTGCCGTCCAACTGCGTCAATTTCATCAATAAAAATAATACAGGGCGCATTTTTCATACCTTGACTGAACAAATCACGTACCCGTGAGGCTCCGACACCGACAAACATCTCAACAAAGTCAGAGCCGGAAATGGTGTAAAACGGCACCTCAGCTTCGCCAGCAATGGCCTTGGCCAGTAGGGTCTTACCTGTACCCGGAGAACCAGCCAACAGCACGCCCTTGGGAATCCGACCACCAAGCTTGGTGAATTTTTCCGGATCTTTAAGAAACTCAACTATTTCTTCAAGCTCGTGCTTGGCCTCGTCAATACCGGCGACATCCTTAAAAGTGACTTTTACTTCTCCTTCTTCCTGCAGTTTCGCCCTGTTTTTGCCGAATCCCATGGCACCGCCTTTGCCTCCGCCTCCCATCTGCATCTGGCGCATAAAGAAAACCCATACGCCGATCAGCAGTAGAATGGGAAACCATTGAATAAAGATGGTCATCAAGACTGAGGGCGGTTCAGGTGCTTTAACAGCGATATCTACACCCGCTCTGCGTAACATGGGAATCAGCTCAGTATCATTGGGAGTGACTGTCACAAACGGACGTCCATCAGCAGATTGGCCCAACACCTTCTCCCCCTGGATGGTAACCCTGTTAATGGCTCCAGTCTCCACGCTTGTCCAGAATTGACTATAGGTCATCGGAACGCTTAGGTTTTGCGGTTTATTGAACAGGTTGATCAATAGAATCGCAGTCAGCCCTATGACGAGCCACATACTCAGATTTTTGTAAAAAGTATTCATTCCTGTATTACGGGGTAAGGATTAAGTATTTGAGGATGAGGAAACAGGAATCCGCCTAACAAGTTAAAGTATATATACTTGCGTACGAAACAAAATGTTTCGGCAAAACTCACAATAATTTGAAAAATAAATATATGAACTGTTTGCCTGTGAGTCAATAGCGGAATGAAAACTGAATAGAAAAAACACTCCGGCGATCTCTTTTGAGAATGGAGTTGATGCGGACGGCTGAGGATACTGCTACGCTCCGATTTGAAATTTTTGTTATTTTTTCAAACCGAAGCGCAGTTGCTTTACGTGAATTCGGAGAGAGCAACCTCTTAATGGGTTGAGATCACGTCCGCATTTACTTCGATACCACGATCAGTGAAATCCATATCCAGTCGAACCCGCATTGCGGCATCTTTCATCGCTTTGAAGATTTTCATGGTTTGTTGCGTATCCTGACCGCCAGCTATGTCCATGTTGGAAATGGTATCCCCAAGCAAACCGTAATATTTTCCATAATCAATATCCCCGGCCATGAATCCTTGCGATGACTCCAAGGACACTTCGCTCAGACCTTTCGCTATCGCTTCAGCTTTCTTACCCGCATACACGGTGAGATGGGAACCGTTTATTGCGGCCATAGTTGGAAATGGAAGGGGAATCGGTATGGGCAACTGAATCGGCGTGCCGTCAGCCGGGATTTGCAATTCTGCCAGCATGGGAAGCATTGCGGCAACTGTCTGTACAAACAGGGCAGGATCTTTCGCCGCCAAACTAATGACAGCGTCAATATCTTTCGGCATAGGTGTCGCACCCTTTTCCGTCGCATCCATAGTCAGGGAAAGCAAAGAAAACGCTATTCCTCGCACACCGGTTGCCATGCTAGTCGCCATACTCACCATAGCCGGATTCTGTTCCTTTACAGACTTTTGCATCTCTTTGAGAAAGGAGCAGCTGTACTGTTTTTGGGTGATTTCCGTCCACTGTTTCATGAGAAACGGACCTATATTTTCTGGATTAAGGCCGATTCCATAAGAAAAAACAACTGAATCGGAAGATTTACGGACATAATCGGGGATGAAACCTCGGAGTGAGCGCAGTCCTTCCATCAGCGGCGCATCATTGCTTTCCACCACCATTAACGACTCCATACGGGCCGGTTTGGCCTGAAAATCCAGAGCCGTATAACCGAAAACAGTCTGCGGCCAATTTTCACCGATAGCTGTCAGGTCATTGCGACAACCTACCTCCTGTAATTCATTGAGATATTTTTCATCCTTTTTGAATTTGGAAGCAAGCTTTTGCATCATTTTAGCCATACTGTTACCGTCGTGAGTGGTCAATCCAGTGATCAGCTGACGGTGATCAATATAGCCGATAAAAGAGGGATGCAGTTTATACTTTGTTTGCAACGCCTTGATCCGTCCGCTTTGCTCTAAAGATTGAGCGGGCTTGGTCTGCCCCAGAGCCATAGAAACAGTCGACTCACTGTCAACTCCTATATCCAGCATAAACACCGCATCTTTATCGTCCACGCCGACGATCAGATCCACAGACGGGTCTGTTTCGTTCAATACATAACGCCTGTAGGTCGCTTTGCCCAAGGTCTCCGGTTTTGTCGTAACCTTTGCCTTCACCTCAAGCTCATCAATTTTTTTGTTAAACTGCTGGACATCCTTGAGGCTGATACGCAGAAGGACGGGAGCCAACCCTATTGCATAGGAAATAGCTGTAGGGTTTTCTTCAAATCCCCAGCTTTCTAGCTGATTTTCTGGAGATATTATGGTTGAGTAATAATCTGTCCAGAGCTGAACGGCCATACGCCGTCCCTCTTTATCCGTGTCTTTCCAAACTGGTAACATTTCAGTCGGATCAACGCCTTTGAGCATATTGAAATTACTCGCATTCAAATCCAGGGCTTCTTGAAGGGGAAAAGGTTTCAATCCTCCTGCGAAAAAAATTGTGTCAGCTGGCACCAACTTGAGCATGGAAACAGATTGCTGTGCGGAGACATATTTTGTCGGTTCCGGCTTCGATTTAACTTGTCGCTCAGGTTCCTTTTTGTCACAGGATAACATCAACAGTGACGCGAGGATGAGCACCAGTATATTTTTTTTTACGGATGTCATTTTTCCTTTTGGTTGTTAGGTTGAATAGTTGCTTACATTATTGAATACAGGCAAGATGTTCAGAGGCATCTCGGAAGAGATTAAGCCCATTTGAATGATACCTTACTTACCTCCTTAAGAAAAGGTATTTTTTGTGTCAAGCCCGCCCGTCTGGTGTTTGAGCTTGCCATAGCTAATTGCGTTCAGTGATTTTTCTTGCAACCGCACTGAGGTTTGCTATAGTCCCCGTTCATATTTTGTGAAGCCGTTTGTATGCGGCTTCAGTTGTCTATGACACCCACCTTTTTGACAAAAAAATCGTATTCTCTTATGATCACAGATAAAATATATAAAGATAAACGGCAGAACGGCACTCTTTCAGTGGTCGGCATCGGCCCCGGAGCGGTGGATTTGATAACTCCCCGCGCTCGCAAGAGCATTGAACAGGCTGATGTGGTGGCGGGCTACAAGACCTACCTTGATTTTATAGGTGATTGTCTCGCTCCCCATCAGGAGGTGCTTTCCTCAGCCATGATGCAGGAAATTGACCGATGCCGCAGGGCCTTGGAATTGGCTGACAGCGGCAAAAAAGTGGCTCTGGTCTGCGGCGGAGATCCTGGCATTTACGCCATGGCCGGATTGGTCTACGAACTGGTGCGAGACACCGGAAGCGGCAGCAGGATAGAGATAGTTCCCGGTATTGCTGCACTCAACGCCTGCGCCGCTGTCCTTGGTGCGCCCTTGATGCACGATTTTGCAGCGATTAGTTTGTCCGATCTGATGACTCCCTGGGAGTTGATAGAAAAACGCCTACAGGCTGCGGCGATGGCTGATTTTGTCACGGTGATTTATAACCCAAAATCCAAAAAACGCACCAGCCAGATTGTTCGGGCCAGAGAGATTATGCTGGAACATAGGGACTCGCAGACCCCGGTGGGTATTGTCTCCGGGGCGACCCGCAGTCACGAGAGCGTCCGGCTGACCAACTTGGAAGATATGCTTGTTGAAGATATCGGCATGCAAACAACGGTGATCATAGGGAACAGCGCAACCTTTGTTTTTCAGGATAAGATGGTCACCCCGCGAGGTTATTCAAAGAAATATGGGCTTGTAGCTGATAGGAAAAAATGAGAAGAGTGAGAAGAGTCGGGGTGGTGAGGCCGTGAGAAAAAAAAAGGAGACCGGGCAGGGGAATTGACCAGTCTCCAGCGTGGCTGGCTTATAATCGTCAGGTGGATGTCAAGCGGTTAATTAGTCCCGACTGCCCCCGAAAAAGGTGAGTAGCATCCAAAAGAGATTTATAAAATCAAGATACAGGGTAAGTGCGCCGAGAATTGCGCCTTTCTGAACAGCTTCTCCTCCCTGCTCCATAATTCCCTGCTCACCCATGGTCTTGATCCTCTGGACATCATAGGCTGTGAGGCCGACAAAAATCAATACGCCGATCGCAGATATTGCCAGATGCAGAACGGAACTATGCATGAACATGTTGACAATTGAGGCGAGAATGATTCCGACCAATCCCATAAAAAGAAAGGAACCCCAAGCGGAAAGGTCTTTTTTAGTCACCATGCCGTAAAGCGCCATAGATCCAAACATTCCGGCTGTGATCATAAAGGTTCCAGCGATAGATGTTCCTGTATATCTAAGAAAGATGACGGACATGGTTAATCCGTTCAAGGCGGCGTATCCTATAAACAGGGCTGTAGCTGTGGCGGCCCTTATCTTTTCGATCCGGGCGGAAAGATAAATGACCATACCCAGTTCAACAACAATCAAAATTATAAAAACAGGGCTTGTCGCAATAGATTTCGCAAGGCCGGAGGTGGCGGTGAACCAAGCCACAGCACCAGTCAGGGCCAGCCCTACAGCCATCCAGTTAAAGACCTTGGCTAAAAAAATTGTTGATGCCTGCTGCCGGGCTTCAGTATTGGTCACGGCAGTATTTGCGTACTTTGTCTGCATATTGTATACTCCTTGTCAAATTTACGGGTTATCAACTTATACGTTTGTTATCCTTTATATACTAACCACTCTGCCGGGGCAAGGCAAGAGATTCAAGAGCGAAAAATATGAAAATAGCGATCAGCGGCAAGGGCGGTGTCGGCAAAACAACCATAATGGCCCTGCTGGCCGGGGCGTTGAGGCAACAGGGCAGGGAGGTTCTGGTTATTGACGCTGATCCCAGTCCACATATGGCCGAAACCTTGGGTATCGCCGATGCCGACAAAATCAGACCCATTGCCGATATGGGCAGGTTGCTGGCAGAACGGGCCGGGAAGACGGAAGGCTCGCCTTTTTACAACCTCAACCCAGAGGTTAATGACCTGTTGCAGGATTTTATGCTGGAGCGGGACGGCATCCGCCTCATGGTGCTGGGGGCGATTCAGACTGCGGAAGGGGGTTGCGCCTGCCCGGAAAACCATGTTCTGCGCAAAATGCTGAAGAAAATGCTACTCACGGCTGACGAGACGGTTTTGCTGGATATGGAAGCCGGGGTCGAGCATCTTGGCCGGGGTACAGTGGCCGGGGCCGACTGCCTGCTGATCGTGGTCATTCCCTCCAAATCCAGCATCCGCACGGCCTTGAAGATCAAAAAAATGGCTGACGATGTCCGTATTCCCCGTGTTTATTTTGTCGGCAATCTGATGCAGAATAAGGAGGATCAGAAATTTTTAGAAAAGGAGCTGGGAGAGCGGCCTGTGGCCTTTTTTCCGAATTCCGAAACGGTGCGGCGGGCGGAGCGGGCGGAACAGCAGATTATCGGGATCAGCGAAGGCTTGGATAATGCGCCGGAACAGTTGATGTTGCGAATTCTGTCAGAGGATTGATGCGGAAAACAAGGGAGGCTTTCGCCCGACCAAGAAGAGTTGCATTCTGATCGGACGAAAATCTTGAGATGAGCTTCGGGAGTTACTGAAACTACCAGCTATATCGGGTCTATATTATCTTCGACCGTAGGTTCTGCAACTACATTGCTTTTTCACCTTACAGGTAGAACAAGTCGTCTTTTTTTGATTATTGTAATATGTTGTTTTTTGTGGGCTGCGGACAGTGGTGTTGCACTGTCCATAGGTGGTGTTGCAAGTATACGATGGCACCTGTGGACTGCGGAGAGTATTATATTTTCGATAGGTAGAAGTGCCCACATATGTTGTTTGCGGCCTACTGACCGTATTATATTTTCGGTAGGTGGGAGTGCTCACATATGTTGTTTGCGGCCTACTGACCGTATTATATTTTCGGTAGGTGGGAGTACTCACATATGTTGTTTGCGGCCTACTGACCGTATTATATTTTTGGTAGGTGGGAGTACTTACATATGTTGTTTGCGGCCAAGTATTATATTTTCGGTAGGTAGAAGTACCCGTATATGTTGTTTGTGGTCTACTGACGATGTTATAACGCTTTCTTTCCACCCGCTGCTTATAGGGCTTTTGAGTCGAACAAGAATAGTATCCCGTTTGCTTCACCGGTTGTGTGCAGGTGCAAGAATTATTATGCTGCACGGGTGCTGTGTAACAACTACTGGCACCAAAAGCCGTATTGATATTGGCACCCGCTAAAATTGTCACAAGAAAGATCAATGTAACTATTGATTTCATGTCTGTCCCCCTCTTTAATTTTGAATTGAAAATATTATGTATGAAATATATCAAAATTTATAGCTTATAACAATGATAAAAAAAAGTTGATCATTATCCGACTCAGTTCAGCCCACTAGCGCTGTATATCCGCTTATTTCTCTTGCGATGCCAGTTCTCTCTTGACAAAAAAATGAAATATGAGTATGGCCATAATTTAAAATTATTGATTGACTGACTCTTTCAAAAATGACACATTGTATTTCAATATGATTGGATCTATTAATTGACAGATAACTAAAAGTTTTTTAAGGAGAAAGTCTCATGTCTAATAATGAAAATAAAATTGAGAGCCTACTGAAAGAAGGGGTGGCGTTTCCGCCTCCCGCCCAAGGACAGGATCAGGCCCATATTAAATCTATGGAGGAATACCAAGCCGCCTATCAGCGCTCTATGGAAGACCCCGAAGGATTTTGGGCGGATCGAGCAGAAGAATTGGTCACTTGGGATAAAAAATGGGACAAGGTGCTGGAATATGATTTCAGCAAACCGGAGATCAAATGGTTTGACGGCGGAAAACTGAATATGTCCGTGAACTGTTTGGATCGCCACCTGACTAATGGTCGGCGCAACAAGGCAGCTATTATTTGGCAGGGCGAACCGGATGAGGATGTCAAGGTCTACACCTACCAGATGTTGCACACCGAGGTTTGTCGCTTTGCCAATGTCCTCAAGAAAAAAGGCGTGAAAAAAGGAGACCGGGTAGCCATCTACCTGCCTATGGTTCCTGAGATTTCCATCGCTCTGCTGGCCTGTGCCCGTATCGGTGCGATTCATTCCGTGGTTTTTGCGGGTTTTTCTGCGATAGCTCTCCAGAGCCGTATCCAGGATTGCGAGGCCAAGGTTCTGGTTACTTCCGACGCTGTTATTAGGGCGGGTAAAACCATCCCGCTGAAGCCCAACGCCGACAAGGCTTTGGAAGGCAGTGACAGCGTAACAAGCTGTATTGTTGTCCAACGGGCTGGTAATGAAGTATCCATGCAGGAAGGTCGGGATAGCTGGTGGCATGAGGAAGTGGTTGCCGATGATATCAGCGGTGAATGTGAGCCTGAATCCATGGATTCGGAAGATATTCTGTTTATCCTTTACACCTCCGGCTCAACCGGTACCCCTAAAGGCGTTGTTCATACCACGGGCGGCTATCTGACCTACGCCATGCATACTTGTCAGTGGGTCTTTGACCTGAAGGACGACGATGTCTATTGGTGTACTGCGGATATTGGCTGGATCACCGGTCATTCCTATATCCTTTACGGCCCGTTAGGATTGGGTGCCACCTCATTGATGTTTGAAGGTGTTCCCTCCTATCCCGGCCCGGATCGTTTCTGGCAGATTGTGGAAAAATTCAAAGTTAATATTTTCTACACCGCTCCCACCGTTATCCGTGCTTTGATGCGGGATGGCGTGGAGCCTGTACAACGGCACGACCTCTCCAGTCTGCGGATTCTTGGTTCCGTGGGTGAGCCTATCAATCCAGAGGCCTGGATGTGGTACCATCTTAATATCGGAAAAGAAAAGTTGCCAATTGTTGATACTTGGTGGCAGACAGAAACCGGCGGTATTATGATTTCGCCACTGCCATACGCCACCACACTCAAGCCCGGCTCCGCCACCTATCCGTTGCCCGGCATTGATGCTGCCATTTTTGATGAGGACGGCAATGAAGCGGGTCCCAACGAAGGCGGCCACTTGGTTATTCGTAAACCTTGGCCGGGAATGCTACGGGGTGTGTTCGGCGATCCTGAGCGTTTCAAGAAAACCTATTTTAGCCGCTATGATGACATCTACGATCCTGAGGACGGAGCGCGTAAGGATGAGGACGGCTGTTTCTGGATCATGGGTCGACTTGATGATGTTATCAATGTCTCCGGTCATCGTCTCGGTACCGCTGAAATTGAGTCCGCTTTGGTTGCTCATGCATCGGTGGCCGAAGCCGCTGTTGTCGGTATGCCCCATCCGATCAAGGGACAAACCATCTTTGCCTATGTCACCCTGATGGCTTCTGCCACTGAATCTGACGAGCTGATAGCGGAATTGCGCAAGCATGTCCGGTCAGAAATCGGCCCAATCGCCACGCCGGAAGTCATTATGTGGGCACCTGGTCTGCCCAAGACCCGTTCCGGCAAGATCATGCGTCGTATTCTCCGCAAGATTGCGGCGGATGATTTTGATCACTTCGGCGACACCTCCACACTTGCTGATCCTTCTGTTGTGGACAATTTGGTTGAAGACAGAAAAAGTATGTAATCTGATCATGTTCAAAAAAGTTCAAGGGAGAGCAAAAGCTCTCCTTTTTTATTTTAAACAACGAGTAAGAGTAGATACTTACTGGGAAATCCGCTGTTCACAGGCTATTTCTCTTATTTCGCCTTGACAGCGGTTTCCATGAATTATATAGTTCTGAACTGATTTTCATATATTATAAT
>RCNA010000177.1_pt1 | contig 10222 bp, 6 predicted proteins | sample 2041331 | NCBI WGS metagenome assembly RCNA01 (sample SAMN09708233, study PRJNA481090) | Marine sediment metagenome, whole genome shotgun sequencing project. | reverse complement strand
GGTCATTCTCAGCGGTATAACTCTCCGTGAAGTCTACCTCCACATAGTTTACATAGAGTGTATCAACACTGGCCCCGGTATCTCCCGCTGAGGTTAAAGTAACGATATTCTCCCCATCTAATAAACTCTCATGCGGCACGCTTACTGCATGGATAAAGTTGCCTTGTCCATCCCATAATTTGTCGTCAATCTCGCTGCCGTTAAGAAAAATCCTGGTGTGGTGATCGGGATTGTGGGTATAATCGTCGGTTTTGCCATGGAGCATGACTCTAACAGTCGCAGTCTCATTTGCAGATCCAGCTAGATTATCCAAAGACACTGACATATCCAAAGATTGCCCACCACTGAGTTGTTTCTGAAACCAGTGATCCTGACCCGCACCATTGGGCATGTATGACCAATAAATAGTATCCTTCTCCTCATGAACGGTGGCTCTGAAAGCATTTAATCGAGTAGCATTCTCTTGCCAACTCTCATCGCGATGTTCAGATATCCTTTTTGTCATCCGTGCCCCGCCATCAGGATTAAGAGATAACCAATAAACATGAGTTCGGGTAAAAAGTCCGCTCATGGCTTCACCATAAAAGGTGATCTTATCCCCGCTATTAAAGAGTCCGTCGGATTCGCCGCTTACTTCTATGGATACATCAATACCTCGGTTGGTCATATGAAGCTGGCGCGGGTCGAGACTGGACAGATCCATTCCTGCCGCTACCAGATCCTGATACGTCAAGACATACATGCCGTCTTGTTCCACCATGATTTTCAATGCTGCTGGGCCGGGTTCAGGACAGGCTGTCAAGGCATCTTCCTGGGTTTCCTGGTTTGCGGTTGCAATAGAATGCGCAACAGAACGCTTGAGGTCTCCTGGATTAACAATAAGTGACGTTAAAACCTGTTCAAAACTGGTATCGGAGTACGCTCTGATGCCTTTGACGCTCTTCGAAAAACCGGTGTCAGAGTGTGCTGTTATACCTTCGACACTCTTCGAACTACGTATGAAGTTCACCCGTACGAGCATCCGCTTATAAACCTTAATTTTTTCCTGAACCGGATTGTATTGCACCGGAAAAAATTGAAGCTGCGCAACTCGTTGATCACGAATATATCCCTCCAGTCCCATCGCAACAGGGGACCCCGGCCAAAAAGCATCCGTCCGATACGTCACGTCATCAAAGGCTGCAACTTCCCTTTCTGCTATGGGCCCTGCTATGGACGGTGCCGGTGAAAGGCGAAAACCGGTATGGGATTCAACCTCAAAATCAAGCAGTTCCAGTTTGATCTCCGTATTATCAGGAGCTGCAAACAGAATACCCCGGACCGGCACCTGAGGTTTCCCAACTTCGTGGGTTATGCCTGCATCCGAAATATCGAGTTTCTGATAACTGAGACCTTCCAGTGTAACCTCCGAACTTTGAAACTCTTTAAAATCGAATTGCAACGTAATCGATTCCGAATTGGACTCAACCAGATTGATACTGAGTGGTATCGCCGCATAACTCGGTGCCATACCGAGAGATATTAAAAAAAACGATAATAAATTGATTACGATATTAAACTTCATGGTAATTTCTTTTTTTTGATAAAAGCCGTTATCTTATGGAAGAAGATAACCTGTTGATTTCACCACTGGTTTTGCTTGAACTTCAATATATTTTTGAAGTAAGGGATTTTCTAGAAAATAAAATCTTCGCTTGGGATACGGGGACTGTAGGGGCAGGCCCCTGTGCCTGCCCGGTATGAAAGGGAGAATCCCTAACGGGCTAATAACCCGACCGGAAATCGATTCTTTGCATTGCTACTGTGTAAAATATATACAGAACATGAAAAGAAAAAGAAGCCAAGGAGGAAAACGATAAATAACAAAAACTTAATAATGATTATTATTCTCAACAATCCTGAATTTGCTTACGGCGCAAGAAAAAAAATAACAAGTCCCGGAGGGACGAACCGCTCATAGCCCACCGTTTCAACGGTGGGAAACTTTTATATCGGACTCAGGCAGATCAATCCGAATAAAAAAAGGACGAAAACGCAAAAGCGTTTCCGTCCTTCTGTGGTGAATGGTGAAGCCGGTCAAACGATGAGACAAAATCTCAGCAATATATTAAGGGATTTAAAGAGAAATACCTTGCCCCCCTTGCCGTGTCCCTGCATTTTTTGCATGCAGGGTGCCGTAGGGGCGAACCTATGTGTTCGCCCTGTTATTCCGGGCAGACACGCAGGTCTGCCCCTAAAATCCCGCACAGGAAATGGGGATCTTATTTTTTGGTAAATCCCTTACTACCGAACCTTATGCAAGCCCGGTAATGGTCACCAAGGGCTCGTCTTCTTGGGCGGCCTGAATCTCTCCGATAAGGAAAGGCTGTTCGCCCATAGCTGTGAAATGTTGCATGACGAATTCTAGCTCATCATCATTGATGATAGCCATCATTCCGATGCCCATATTAAAGGTTCGGTACATTTCCGTCTCCGGCACCTTTCCCTTATTTTGGAGGAAAGCAAAGATCGGTGGTTTTTCCCAGCTGTTCTTGTCAATAACGGCCTTGCATCCTTCAGGCAGCACCCTCGGTATATTGTCAATGAAACCGCCGCCGGTGTTGTGAATCAGACCGTTGATCGTAAAATTACGCAACACCCTGAGTACGCTTTGCACATAAATACGAGTCGGCTTGATCAGTTCCTCACCAACAGTGCAACCTAATTCCTCAACCGTATCCTCAACCGTCAGGCCCAGTTCTTCAAAAATAATTTTTCGCACTAAGGAAAACCCGTTGGAGTGCAGACCGGATGAGGCGAGCCCTATAATTTTATTGCCAACCCGAACTCCGCTACCGTCAATGACAGCGGCACGTTCACCGATACCGACCGAGAAACCGGCTAAGTCGTAATCGCCCGGTTGATACAGGCCCGGCATTTCAGCGGTTTCTCCGCCAATCAGAGAGCAGTTAGAGATTTTGCAGCCTTCGGCGATTCCCTTGACCACGTCCGTGGCCACATCCAAATCCAGCGAGGAGGACGAAAAATAATCAAGAAAAAATAAAGGCTTCGCACCGCTAACAATAATATCGTTCACGCACATGGCCACCAAATCTATGCCGATAGTGTCGTGTTTGTTGCAAAGTTGGGCAATTTTTAGTTTAGTGCCGACACCGTCTGTTGAGGCGATGAGCACCGGATCTTTATAATCCATATTGCCGATACTGAACAGGCCGGAAAAACCGCCGATATCATCAATAACTGCACGACTATGCGTACCGGCGACTATTTGCTTGATGCGGGAGACAAAGGCGTTGCCCTTGTCAATGTCAACACCGGCTTCACTGTATTTTGATGCTGATATTTCAGATTCTGTCATGGTCTCTGTCTAAGGCATAAAGTCAATTAAAAACAACCACAATACTACATATACAAGTATACTCAAAGTATATTAAAGCATACCTCAAGTATACACTAGGGGGTAAAGCGAAGCATATGCGCTGAAGCTGTCAGTGCGACAGCTTGGGTTGCAGGATAAATATAAGAATATTACTTTTTTTTACCGTTGATTGTCAATATGTTTGTATGATGATTGCAACAGTTTATTTCATTTGGTAGGTTGCTTGTCCATGAAAACCTTAATTACACTGATCGGCCTGATGCTGATATTTGAAGGACTTCCTTATGTTGCCTCACCGGAGGCTATGCGGAAATGGCTGAAACAGTTTATTGAAATGCATCCTAATAATTTGCGAATCACCGGTTTATCAGCTATGGCGGTCGGTTTTCTGCTTTGTTTTATCGCTCAGAGAAGCGGGTTGTTGGGCTAAAGGGATGACATATCAATCCTGCAAGAACAAGGTACTCTTTCCTGCGTAATATAATCATATAATCGGCGGCACGAGCTGATTAACTTCCTGACGGGTGAGTTTATGGAAAAAACAGCAAAACGTGAAATGATCGGTTTTGAAGGCAAAGTTCTTCTTGATACTCTCCGCCGCCTGCATCGCCGGGGAGCGACGGAGCACCTGCTCAAGCTGATCATCAAGACCCATCCTGCTGATATGGCATGGGTATTTCGTTCCTTGGCTCTGTCTGACCGCAAGGCCATTTTCGAGGTCATTGCGGGTACAGATCTGGTTGCAGATTTCTTCAGTGAGCTGGACAACTCTATCCTTTTGGAATTAATCGAAGATCTGACCCCTGTTTTCATGGCCGAGGTGGTCGGCAAGATGGCCCCGGACGATGCGGCTGACCTGATTGAAGCCATCCCCGATGAGCTGGCAGAGGCCATTCAGGTACATATGGAGCGCGACGACCGCAAGGAGGTTGAGGAGCTGCTTAAGTACGGCCCTGACACCGCTGGCGGCATTATGTCCCCGGATTTCATGTACCTTAAGGAAGATCTGACAGTAGAAGAGGCCATCAAAAAGGTACAGAAACGGAGTGAGGATAAAGAGATGGTTTTTTATCTCTATATCACCCATGGCGAAGGCCAACTGACCGGAGTTCTTTCCCTGCGGGAACTGCTACTCCATCCCATGCATTGTCTGCTGAAAAACATTATGAATACCAATGTGATTTCAGTAACCACGGATACGGATCAGGAAGAAGTGGCTCATATCGTGTCCCAGTACAACCTGTTGGCCGTGCCGGTTGTGGATGCCACCTTCAAACTGATCGGCATCATCACGGTGGATGATGTCATAGATGTCCTCAGAGAAGAAGCCACTGAGGATTTTTTGCAAATGGCCGGGGCGGGAAAAGATAATGAAATTCTGCTCAAACCCTTGCACCAAAAGATCATGCTGCGTGCGCCTTGGCTCTTCGCCTCTTGGATCGGCGGAATAGCGGCCATGTTCATCATCAACGGCTTTCAGGATGAATTGCAAAAAGTGCTCGCTTTAGCTTCCTTTATGCCGATCATAGCCGGTATGGGCGGCAACGTCGCCACCCAGTCCAGCACAATTATTGTCCGAGGCATGTCTACTGGTCGGGTCAATATGGCGCAATTTTTTCAAATAGTGGGCCGGGAAACCCTGGTAGGTATCGTGCTGGGAGTCATATTTGGTTTGCTTCTCGGCCTGATGGCCACCTTTAGCTATGCGGATCCAGTCTATCTCGGTTTAGTGGTCGGCATTTCCGTCTGCGCGGTCATGATTATGGCTGCCAGTCTCGGAACGGTTATCCCCATGCTCCTAAAACGCTTTCATATTGATGCAGCTATAGCCACCGGCCCGTTTGTCACCACCTTTATTGACGTGCTGGGTATTTCCCTATATTTCACCGTGGCGAAATACTTGCTTCATATTCCCGCTTGACCTTTCAGCCCATATTTTTTTCTCATGCGATTTCCACGTTCACCACGTTCAATATTCGGCGGCTCCAATCCGGTTTTGACTTTGATTATTCTGTCTGCCGTGCTCTACCTCCTGTTTAACACCCTGTATCCCGCTATAAAGCTGAATGATCGGGAGGCCGCCCCCCGTGCGGTCACAGCCCGTGGCGATCTCGCACCGGATGAGCAAAACACCATAGAAGTCTTTCGGGAAGCCTCTCCTTCCGTGGTCTATATCACCTCCATCGCCCTGCAACGCAATTTGTTCAACCTGAATGTCTATAAAATTCCAAAGGGAACCGGGTCCGGCTTTGTTTGGGACAAAGAAGGACGGATTGTGACCAATTATCATGTCATTTCCGATGCCAACAGGATTGAGGTCACCCTGGCTGATCACACCAATTGGAAGGCATCGCTGGTCGGGGCAGCTCCTGATCGTGACATCGCCGTGCTTCGAATTTCCGCACCCGCTGACAAACTGCGTCCCATTATGATTGGTAATTCAGATAATCTACAGGTGGGGCAGAAGGTCTTTGCCATCGGTAATCCCTTTGGACTGGATCAGACATTAACGACCGGCGTGGTCAGTGCCCTGGGACGGGAAATAAAAGCTGAGACCGGACGCACCATCCGCAATGTGATTCAAACGGACGCCGCCATCAATCCGGGAAATTCCGGCGGTCCCCTGCTGGACAGCGCGGGTCGTCTGATAGGGGTGAATACTGCCATTTACAGCCCGTCCGGCACCAACTCCGGCATAGGTTTTGCGGTTCCGGCCCATGAGGTCAACAGGGTTGTGCCGCAGATTATCCAGCACGGCAAGACGTTCCGACCCGGCCTCGGAATCAGTATTGCCAATCAGCGATTGACCCGTGAACTGAACCTCGAAGGTCTCCTTATTCTGAACGTGGAACTGGATTCAGCGGCTGCTAAGGCGGGTCTCCGGGGAACCAGACAGGTCAGAGGCGGCTTGATTCTCGGCGATATAATTCTGGCTGTGAACAAAACTCCTATTCAGAACTATAATCAGCTGCGTGATGAGGTTGAGCGGTACAAGGTCGGTGCATCCGTTGTCCTGACCCTATTGCGCGACAACCGGCGGGTCGATGTTTCGGTTCTTCTTGAAGCGATATAAAAACGAAAGCTGGACAAACAACCGTATGAACAACAATGGCACAGGCTGCGCATAATGAAAAAAGGCTGAAATAAGCAGGTATAATTTTGAAAATACAGAACAAAGCTTCATTGATCATGATATTGTTCGGTGCGTCTCTGGTTGTGCTGCTTTCATTGGCCTCTGAAATTCTGAGCCGCCACACAATCATAGACCGAGAATTAAACAATCTCAAAAAAATCTCCGATGAAGTCGCCCTGCATCTTGATTCTCACCTCAAAGAAAAAACGGCCATAGCCCTCACCCTCTCCTCTTCTCCGTTGATCAAAAATACCCTGCTGAAAAGCAATGCTGCGTTCGCGGGACTCCAGAAGGAAGAACGGAAACAGGAGATCGACGACCTTAACCAACGCTGGAAGCGGACAGAGGACATCAACGCTCCCTTTATCCAAGCCCATACGTCCAACCCTGTGGCTAAGCACCTCAAAAATCAACAGGCGATCCTGCCGGGCATGTACGGTGAGCTCTTTCTCACCAACGCTTATGGGGTCATGATAGCCACCACCGGTAAACTGACCACCCTTTCTCATGCTCACAAATACTGGTGGAAAGCCTGTTGGCATGAAGGCCAAGGCAGGATCTTTTTAGACGACCGTGGTTTTGACACCAGCGTTCAGGGCTATGTGTTGGGAGTGGTTGTGCCGATTAAGGACGGAAAGGATATAATCGGCATTTTAAAATGCAATGTGAATATCTTAAGTACGTTAACAGATATCATTAAAAAATTTGCCCTGCGCAATCCAGGTCGAATAAAAATTGCGCGCACAGGAGGACTGATCGTCAATGAACAGGGATCCTCTCCCCTTTCCACGGAGCTGACAAAGGCAATCAAAACCTTGTTGCTTTCCCAAAAAAACGGCTTTTCCATCATTACTGAGGAGAAACAACATCAACTCGTGGTTTCCTCTCCCATCCCGACAACAATGGGTTCCGATACAATTGGTTTCGGCGGAAACCGAGAATCAGTTGATCACATCAAGGGCAACAAAGGTGAAGGTTGGCATGTTCTCATCTCGTTAAGTGAAGCAAAAGCTCTGGAAACTGCTCATAAAACTACTCTGATAATTATTTTCGGTGGCCTTGTTTTCACCTTATTGACTGCGGTGATCGCTCTCGTGTTGGGCAGATTAGTCGCCAAACCTATTGTCAACTTGGCAATTACGGCTCAATCCATTGGGGACGGACATCTTGAGGTGCGAACGGATGTGGTTTCAACGGATGAAGTCGGTTCATTGGCACAATCGTTGAATACAATGGCGGAAAATCTCATGCGTATTACTGTTTCCCGCGACGAACTTACTCAGGAAGTTAAATGTCGAAAGGAGATCGAAAAAACGCTGAATCAGTTCAAGCTCACCTTAGATCAAACCTTGGACTGTGTCTTCATGTTCACCCCGGATACCTTGCGTTTTTTTTATGTTAATCAGGGAGCTGTCAAGCAAGTCGGGTTCAACCGAGAAGAATTTTTCAATATGACTCCTCTTGATATCAAACCGAAATTTACTGAGGAGATTTTTCGCAAGACAATTGCGCCGTTGCTTGACGGCAGCAAACAATACCTCCTGTTCCAAACAGTACATCAACATAAGGATGGAAGCCTCATTCCTGTTGAAATTCATCTCCAATTTGTGCGGCAACCGACTGAAAAAAAGGGTCGCTTTTTAGCAATTATCCGTGATATTACAGAACGAAAAAATGCCCAACAACGTCTGCAAAAGGTGCTGGACACCGTGGATGCGATGATTTATGTCGCAGATATGGACACCTGTGAAATTCTGCTGATCAACAAATATATCAAAGAACATTTCGGAGATATTACAGGATCAAAATGTTGGGAATCTATCCAAATAGGACAAAACGGACCATGTCCTTTTTGTGAGTACCGCAATCTTCGCGCACAAGGCCAACTGCTCACCGGTGCTCACGTTTGGCAGGTGCATAATGTCAGAAACGGTGAATGGTACGAATGCCATGACGAAGGCATAGAATGGGTGGACGGTCGCACCGTGCGCATACAGGTCGCGACTAATATAAGTGAGCGAAAAAAAATTGAGCATGAACGGGAAAAATTGATCGAAGAACTCCGATCAGCTCTTTCAGAAATTCAAATATTGCGCGGTATTCTTCCCATTTGCTCATTTTGTAAAAACATCAGAAATGATGAGGGGTATTACGAACAGATAGAAGGCTACATTCATAAACATTCAGGCGTTGATTTCAGCCATACGGTCTGCCCCGTCTGTATGAAGGAAAACTACCCAGAACAATACGCTATTATGATGAAAAAACAATGATACACAACGCCACCTTCGGCATAGCCGTCCTGCTCGGTACCGGTTTACTGGTCGCCAAAATTTCCCAGCTACTCCGTCTGCCCTCAGTGACGGGCTTCATCCTCGCTGGCCTGCTCTTAGGAGAATCAGGCTTCGGCATCATCACCGTTGATCTGCTGGGACACCAACTGGATCATTTCACCAGTATCGCCCTGATGCTGATCGCCTTTGGCATCGGCGAGCATGTGGAGTTGCGCCGCCTTGATGGGATGGGACGGGACGTGGCCTACATCGCTGTTATTCAAGCCTTGGCTGCTTTTGTCCTAGTGATGTTCGCCACCCTGCTGACCACCCGGCTGCTCTCCGGCACTGAGGCAATAACCAAAAATCAGCTCATTTTATCCATGATCCTCGGAGCAATCGCGGTCGCCACGGCACCAGCGGCCATTCTGCATGTGGTTCGGGAGCTGGACACCCGCGGCCCCATGACCTCGACGCTTATGGCGGTGGTCGCTGTTGACGATGCTATCGCCATCATGATTTTCGGCATAGCCGTCTCCACAGCCCATAACCTCACCGGCACAGCCGGACTTTCTTTCCAGTCAATACTGTTCTGTTTTTATGAAATTGGGGGATCTCTGATCGCCGGTATCCTGACAGGCATCCTCATTGATCTGGTCTTGGATAAACTCCACAACCGGGGTGAAATGCTGACCGCCGGTCTGGCTCTGCTCCTGCTTTGCGGCGAGACGACCCGCATGCTTCACCTCTCCTCCCTGCTAGCGGGCATGATGGCCGGTTTTGTGATTATCAATAATTCTGAACGGGATGTGCGGCTGTTTCGCATCATTAACGGTTTTGAGCCGCCGATTTATGTCTTATTTTTCACATTGGCAGGGGTTCATCTGGATTTGTCCGCCCTGAAACTGGCGGGCTGGGTGGGGATGGCCTATTTTGTCGCTAGGATTATAGGAAAATATTTTGGGAGCTGGCTCGGTGCCTATCTGTCCGGGGCCAATACAATTGTGCGGAATTTCCTTGGTCTTTCTCTTATCCCCCAGGCGGGAGTGGCCATCGGCTTTGTTTTCATGGTCAGCACGGACCCAAAACTTGCCCCTTGGTCCTCAACTATCACGCCTGTGGTGCTTGCTGGTGTGGTTTTGTCCGAGCTTTGTGGCCCTTTGCTGGTGCGCATCACCCTTGAAAAGGCTGGAGAAATCAGCGACCATGAAAACGGAACCAATGCCGGTTCCGGCCTGTCGCGTTTACTCGGCATAAATCCATCCAATGGTGACGGTCTTACCTTAAAGCCTTGGAAAACGGGTAAAATGCAACCTCCCGCCTCTCCGACAGGGGTGGTCGTGGTTGGAACCTGTCATTTTGCCACAGCCAGAGCTTTAACCAGAGTGGCGACAATTTTGGCACATCATTTTGATGCGCTGCCCTTGGCTGCCCGAG
>RCNA010000176.1_pt1 | contig 10227 bp, 12 predicted proteins | sample 2041331 | NCBI WGS metagenome assembly RCNA01 (sample SAMN09708233, study PRJNA481090) | Marine sediment metagenome, whole genome shotgun sequencing project. | reverse complement strand
TATAAATTACTTAAAGGAAAAGAATTTGAAGATTGGGCTAAAGAACTTGAAAAAGAAACAAATCTTTCACATCTTTACTGGAGAGATATTGCCGATAGCACAAATAAGCATACCGATTTTGAAACTCAAGAAAAAAGAATGAAAAAAGATGGTTATGATAGAGCTTCAATAAAAAGACTCAAAGACCAATATGAGTTTAATCCAGATAATCCTTTACATGTTTTGAAAGCTGATATGAAAAAAAGAGAACAAGAAAAAAAGAATAAATTGGAATAAAAACTACAGCCAACACAGTATATAAGCTATGGCTTGGTCTGTCCTCACTTGGAAAATCCTGCGGATTTCCCAAAGTCAGTTTTTATTTAGAGAGGTTCGTGCTTTAACACGCTACAGCTCATATACAAAACCGGTATTAAATTTAAAAAAGAGATATAAATGGATAAATCAGATATAGTATGGCTGAAATTATAGCAAAGATTGGAAAAGAAAAATATGAAACTACCTTAACCGTTGGAAAGCATAAAATAATAGCCGATGAACCATTAGCAGTAGGCAAAGATAAAGGACCAACACCTTATGAACTTCTGCTGATGGCTTTAGGAAGTTGTGTAGCAATGACCCTTAGAATGTACGCCGATCGTAAAAAATGGGATTTGCAGGAGGTACAGGTAGTTTTAAATCAAAATAGAACCCACGCAAAAGATTGTGACGATTGTGAATCTAAGGAAGGCTTTGTGCATAATATAGAAAAAGAAATAAAATTGGTTGGAAATTTAGATGATACTCAGCGTTTACGCTTAATCGAAATTTCGGATAGATGTCCTGTTAACAAAACACTTTTAGGCGAAATTAAGATTACAACGACTGAGTTGACTTAAAATAAAACCTTACTTACCTTTTTTTTTAATATAATTTCCCAACTAGTATGAATAAATTTTTTATAGCATGTAAAAGCATATTTTTATTATATTCATCAGCATATTACTTCCAGTTGCAATGATGGCCCAAACTTGGAAAAATGACCCTGTACATAGCAGAATGGAGTTTACCATTTCACACAACTTAATATCAGAACTTGCTGCTATGTTCGCTTTTGGTAAACCTACGAGCCTAGGAAAAAGGAAAAAAGTGCAACGACGACTTTTATCGTCCCATATATCACATTGGGTCAAATATAAGCGCTTATTATATATCTTATAAATATCAATTATATCAGTTGGGCAATAAATAGTATAGAATATTAACAAGACATTAAAAAACGATATTATGGACTTTTATAATGACAACTATTGGGGAATGCACTTTGTTTGGTGGATAATTTGGATTCCCTTTGTAATCTGGATTTTTGTTTCTTCCTATGGCCGAAAAAAGGTGGCTGACAAATATATTCCGTTTGACAGTCAAACCCCATTGGACATTCTAAAAAAAAGATATGCCCTAGGCGATATTACCAAAGAAGCGTATTTGGAAGCGAAAGAAACGATCGATTCAAAAAAATAATTATGATTTTGCTGTTCACTGATCCGGGTCATTTCTATAGTCTAATTAAGGCATTAACTTTGAATCAATATCAGCTGTAAATCAGTCTGATAAGATTAATAAATGTATTAATTTAAAAGTAAAAACATGAAAAGAGCAGAAAATAAAGTTGTTATCATAACGGGCGGCGCATTAGGAATTGGTCGTGAAACATGTCTTTTGTTGGCAAAGGAAGGTGCAAAAGTGGCAGTGACCGATATTCTTGACAAAGAAGGCCAGGCATTAGTTGAAGAAATAAACCGATCGGGTGGTGTGTCAAAATACTGGCATCTCAATGTGGCCCACGAAAAAGAAGTAGAGAAAGTGTATGCCGAAGTCGTTAAAGAATTTGGGAAACTTGATGCAACAGTGAATAATGCAGGAATTGCAGGTGCGGACAAACCATCGCACGAAATCACTGAAAAAGAATGGGATCGTGTTATGGATATTAATGTAAAGGGCGTTTTCTTTTGTAGCAAACATGCCGTTCCTCATATGAAAAAATCAGGTGGCGGAAGCATTGTAAATATTTCTTCTATCTATGGACTCGTCGGAGCAGCTGATCTACCACCATATCATGCTTCCAAAGGTGCTGTTAGGGTAATGTCAAAAACCGATGCCATACAATATGCAAAAGATAAGATTAGAGTAAACTCTGTGCATCCAGGTTTTATTTGGACACCTCTAGTGGAGGATTTGGGCAAAGACGATCCTGGATTCCGTAAGTATTTGGACAGTCTGCATCCGATAGGACATATTGGTGAAGCCATAGATATTGCTTATGGAATACTTTATCTGATATCGGATGAATCTAAATTTACTACTGGAAGCGAATTGGTTATCGATGGTGGATATACTGCCATTTAAGTAAGCTAATCGTTAGAGCATTGAATTAAGGAGGAAATTTTTGAATAATTCAACTCGTAATTATAATGGAAAAGGTGCTTCTGCAATCATTTTAGGAGCATCCCTTTCTGGTTTAATGACTTTTTTGAGAAAGCTCGCGTCAGAGGGAAAAAATCCATATAACTATCGTCATCGATTGAATCTCGTTTACGCACAGAAGCTTTAGCCCATACTAAAAGTGAATATATGTAATAACACTTGACCAATACAAAAACCCATTGTTGGCAAGTCATTCAAAAAAAACGATATTATGGACTTTTATAACGACAATTATTGGGGAATGCACTTTGTTTGGTGGATAATTTGGATTCTCGTTGTAATCTGGATTTTTGTTTCACCTTATGGCCGGAAAAAGGCGGCTGACAAATATATTCCGTTTGACGGTCAAACCCCATTGGACATTCTAAAAAAAAGATATGCCCTAGGCGATATTACCAAAGAAGCGTATTTGGAAGCGAAAGAAACAATCGATTCAAAAAAATAATTAAGAAGAAGTGAAAGTAAAAATCCATTAAGGCAGGTCGTTGGGAATTTATTGAAAGATAATTTTTTTGATTAGCTGAAGTCCATCGTTGTTTAAGTTTCCAATAAAAAACTTGATACATATAATCATAACATAAATTCACGCTGTGTTTCTTATAGATACCTACGAAGTATAACGATCATCCTTTTTCAAAGCCTCAAATCCAGCAATAACATCAAAAAGCTCTTCATCTATAGTGCTTTGTCTAAGGCGGTTGTAACCTCTTTTTAATTCATCTAACATCTCATCTATATTTTTTTCTGCACGCTCCATTGCTTCCAGTCTGCTTGCATTTTCGGAAGCCAAAGACTCGGCAATAGCCTTATATAAGGAAACAAAAAGATATTCTCTAATTAGAATCCTCAAAGTACTTTCAGTACCTCCAATGACCTGGGGAACATTTTGCGAAGGCCATTCCATATTTGTTATCTCGTTTTCCCATTTCTTATTGGGAGGAAACAGCTGCTGCCCTTCTTGACGATAATTTGGTACTTGTGAGGGTGCATTGTGAAAAATATGAAAACTGTAAAAATGGTTTCTTTCTCGATATTCTTCACTTTTAATTAATAGCTCGTTCACTAAAGGGGTGATTGCAGAAACCGAACTGGGAACACTAAAGCACCTAGTAGGAGAAAAATCTGCATCTAGAAGCAATGAATAAACTCTTTCTCCAACTGCCCAGATTTCTTTTTCCCCAGGAATTTCTTTTATTATTTTTTGTGCATAGGAGCTTATTGCTTCATTAAACCTTCCAGCCAAACCCTGATCTGACCCAAAGATGACAATGACGGATAGTGACTTTCTTTTATTATGTTTTTTTGATACAAGTGAAATTCCTTCCTTTTTAAAACAGGCATGTATTCCAAGGGAAATAGTGCGGTAATAATCCTGTAAAGAATGAACTGCCATTTCGTATTGGGTAATATTAGAAGTTGCCATGGCCTTCATGGTACCAACCACCGATGCCAAGTCGCCCGCACTTTGTTTCCTTCTTTGTAAATTGATCAAAGTGTCACTCATCTTTAGCTAGTTTGGTGATATCTGTAATTGATTGAAGAGCTTCCTTTGCCAAGTTTACAAGGATGGTTTCATCATCCTCTGTCAATGGTTCTGATGCAGAAATCCGTCGTAAAATGTTCTCAGGAAATTGGGACGATTTCTTTCGAATGAGGGTTTCTGCTTTTGTTATATCATCTAGAGCTACAGTGTCTAGAACACCATGCATCAGCGCAAGTAGCACCAGTAGTTGTTCTGGTACAGAAACTGGATGTCTTTCAGCTTGTTTTAAAACCATTCGTATTCTTTTTCCACGCTCGATTGTTTTCTGCGTATCCTCATCTAAACGGGTGCCGAAGCGTGCAAATGTTTCTAATTCATCGGATTGGGCATAGGCCAGTTTTAAATTCCCGGAAATTTTTTGATAAGCCTTCAACTGTGCTTTTCCTCCAACCCGAGAAACGGATTTTCCGATATCTACTGCTGGAAGCAAACCTAATTCAAACAATTTTGGTGACAAATATATCTGCCCATCGGTAATCGAAATTACATTTGTGGGTATATAAGCTGAAATATCCTGCGCTTGCGTTTCTATAATTGGCAAGGCAGTCAAGGAACCACCACCTAGTTCTTTATTTAAATGGGTAGCTCTTTCCAGCAGCCTAGAATGAATATAGAAAATATCGCCAGGAAATGCTTCCCTGCCTGGTGGCCTACGCAATAAAAGTGAAAGTTCACGGTAGGCTCTTGCGTGTTTGGTAAGATCGTCATAAACAATTAACACATCGCGTCCTTCCTCCATAAAATACTCTGCAACACTTGTGGCAGCATAAGGTGTTAAATATTGAAGACCTGGCGAACTGTTACCCTCCGAAAACACAACAACAGTATAATCCATGGCACCCTTTTCTCTAAGCTCTGAAATCACTTTGGCAACTGCTGCTGTACGCTGCCCGATTGCACAGTAAACACACAACACATTCTTATCGTGTTGATTGAGTATGGTGTCAATGGCAATAGAAGTTTTTCCTGTTTGTCGGTCACCCATAATCAATTCTCGTTGTCCACGACCAATAGGAATTATTGCATCGATCACTTTAATACCAGTTTGTAAAGGTGCTTTGACTGCTTCGCGATTCATTATAGGTGGTGCAGGTCGTTCGAGAGGAAATCGTTGCTTAAATGTTACTGGACCTTTGTCATCCATGGGATTTCCGAGTGAATCGATAACTCGACCAATGAGTCCCTCGCCTACAGGAATATCAGCAACTCTATGGGTTCTTAAAACAATATCTCCAGCTTGAATTTGATCGTTCCTACCCAAAAGAACTACACCTATTTCATCTTCATCTAGGTTAAAAGCCATACCGTATAAATTGTTTGGAAACTCTAAAAGCTCTTCAAAACCTGTTCCTGGCAAACCCGTTACAGTGGCAATTCCAGCAGATACATTTTTTACGACGCCAACCTCGCGAAATTTAATTGCGGGATCATAACTTTTCCTGCTGTGGCTTATCTCCAAAAACGAATCATCTACTATTTGATCTATATCGATTGATTTCATTTCTATATTGTAATACTATCCCTACTTAATGAATCCAGATAGGATTCAATATTCCATGACATTTGGTAACTTGCTGTTTCAATCTCAATACCACTCAATAATTCTGCTTCAAGCTTGTAGTTAAAATCCAATTGTTTTTCAGCGAATTGTCCAATCGCTTTTTCGAGTTTCTGTTTAGAACTTGCCGATAAGTCAAATACACTTTTAATAGCAACTGGATTGTGCTTGTCATTGAGAGCGTGTATAAATTTTGATTTATCCACCTCGTCCAAATTGCCAATTTTTTTTATAAAAACATTTATAACTTGATCTTCAAGATTAGTATTGGCAAGATCAGAAAGTGTTTTTCCGACAATTGCAAAAACTTCATCTTTTGTTTTACGTTTAAGACTATCTATTAATTCTTGTTTTCTTTGCTTAAATGAATTCTCGAATTTTGAACGCAGTGCGTTCGATTCGTTTCGTACTTCTTCAAATAGACGTTCTTTCTCAGAATTTACATCTTCTTGGGCTAAATTCATTTTGACTGTACGTTCTTTATCAAAATCTTCATTTTTTTGACGGAACAAATCTTGATCTTTTTTCGCCTCAGCCTTTCGTATCGCAGCTTCCTCAAGTCGCGCTTCAATCTTCTTTTTCCTTTCATCAATAGCCTTCAATACCGGCTTGTATAAAAACCGTTTCAAGAGCCAGACCAGAATGAGAAAATTGACTATTTGTGCTATTACTGTAAACCAGTTGATTTCCATTACAAAAAATTATTACGCTATGAAATGATTCCAGAACGGATTTGCAAAAATGAGGATCATTGATAGCACAAAGCAATAGATAGCCGTCGATTCAATCATTGCCAAGCCCACAAATAATGTTCTTGTGATGGTTGGGGCGGCATCAGGTTGCTGAGCAATAGACTCCAATGCTTTTGAAACTGATCTTCCCTCGCCTATTGCTGGCATCATAGTACCAATACCTGTTGTAAAACCTGCGGTAATGATTGAGACCATTGCGATAATAGTTACGTTATCCATATCTTTTATATTTAATAATTATACTTTAAAATCAATTCCATTATTCTTCTCTTGTTATCTGTATTTTAAATTCACTTTTCATTTACTTTAATTGGACTCTCTTTATGTTTTTTCAAAATTGTATTTTTTTTCCTTTGATTGTCTTGTGTGGCAGCTGCTATATAAACCGTCGCCAAGATTGCGAAAATATAAGCTTGTATCATCCCAGTTAGCATGCCCAATGCACTCATAACCATTGGAAAGAATAAAGGAACAATGGAAATCAAGACGGTAGCAATCAAAGCACCACTCATTATGTTCCCAAATAGTCTAACCGCTAAGGCAAGAGTTCTGGATATCTCGCTAATAATATTGAATGGAAGCATAATGATATTAGGCTGTAAATAAGAATGTAGGTACCTTTTAAGTCCACCCTCAGCAATTCCAAAAAAAGGAACTGCGATAAACACAGATATAGCAAGTGCCGCCGTGGTGGAAAGCGACCCTGTTGGCGCCTCATACCAAGGCAGTATTATCAATAAATTTGAAACTGCAATGAAAAGAAACAAGGTTCCGATAAAGCCCATATATTTATCAGGTTTGCTTAATCCCACTTCTTTTATTTGATTACGAATCATAAGTACCAGCATCTCTAAAACATTTTGCCAACGGGATGTCTCAATATCTGATTTTAATTTTCGAGTAATAAGCCATGCACCAAATACAAGTAGAAACATCAATGCCCATGTGGTGACAATGGTAAGATTTATATTAATAAATCCATACTCCCAAAAAACCATTTGATCTGGACTAATTCTCATCGCTTACACCTTTTATGAATCTTGTTTTTGCCTGCCCATCTTTTTTAGTGATGTGAACAATTACAATTCTCGCTATTAAAAAACCTACGAGGCAAGCAAGCATTTTTTTCCAGCTGTCCGCCCCCACATAATAAAATCCCATCAAAACAATCCCCATTCTTAAAATCAAACTACCCACGAATATAAGAGCAGGTCTCTTTGAGTCTAAGCCTTTACGGACTGTAAACCAAAGTCCTCCAAAAAATATAATGCCTAGCGCAATCCCGGCGAGCATAGCTGGTAGTAGATTTATAATTTCATTCGTTTTCATCTTCGTTTTTTTTATGAATTTCCATATTTTCTTTTTGAATCCAGTTCCATGCTATCACACAACCAATCATCAATCCTACGACCAAGAGACTAAGAGTCCATGAGAAGTTTTCTTTATAATTTTTATCGAGCCAGATTCCCAAAGCTGCACCCAAAATGGTTGGTAATGCGATGGACCATCCTATTATCCCAAATAATCCCAATCCAGACCATACGCTTTTTGTTTCACGCTGTGCCCGCAATTTCCTTTCTTCCTTATCGCCGACTATCTTCTCAAAAGACTTGTTTGTATTTCGTTTATCCTTTTTCACATTTATTTTCTCAATTTTTGAAAACTACGCAGAAAGCCGGTTTCGAGCTTTGCCATAACAATACGAGCGCTTACTTCTTGTTGATCCAATTCTACCATTTCTTTTTCCACCATGGCCTTAAGTTTTCCGAGAGGTGCGTTTCCAATTGCATTACGAACTGATATTGAAACTTGCTCTCCAGCTTTTATCAAAATACCTTCGTTCACAGCAATATATTTATCGCCTTCACTTTCCGTTTCATATAACAAAATTCCTGTAACCAAAGCCGCTGTACAATCTAGTCTTCGTGGTAAAATCCCATAAGAGCCAGCTGTTGTTTCCGCAACAATTCTTTTCACGTTTTTTATTTCGGCAAAAACGCCATAAGGAAGTAGAATCTTAAGATGCATTAAAGTTGTGCTCATCAATATTTGCTTTTTTTTAAACTTATACGTCAACTGCGCCCAATACTAAAATGAAGCTTTCAATTTGCTATTTAAACTTGTGGTAAAATGCATCCTTGAAATTTCATTTTCTATACGATAATTTCTTCTTTCTTCTTGACTTCATCAATTGTCCCAATCATATAGAAATCACTTTCTGGATGATCATTAAATTCATCATTCAATATTCTTTCACAACCGTTCAATGCGTCTTTAAGACTCACATTTTTTCCCTTGTACTGGGTAAACTGTTCTGTTGTATAAAAAGGTTGCGTAAGGAATCGCTCGAGTCTGCGTGAACGTTTTACTGTTTCTTGATCCTCAAGTGATAGCTGCTCCAAACCAAGCATTGCGATAATATCTTTTAGTTCTTCATATTGCGCCAATGTCTGACGAATTTTCTGTGCAATATTGTAATGCCTTTCTCCGATTACAATAGGTGTAGCCATTTTAGAACCAGATTGCAATAGATCGATGGCTGGATACATACCTTCACTCGCCCTTTTTCTTGACAGCGTTATCGTTGCCGACAAATGGGAAAAAGTATGCACTGCTGCAGGATCTGTTAAGTCATCCGCAGGCACATATACTGCCTGAATAGAGGTTATCGCTCCTGTTTTTGTGTTCGAAATCCGTTCCTCCAGTTGTGATAGCTCTGTACTCATTGTTGGCTGATACCCAAGTCTGGATGGCATTTGACCCAGTAATCCAGATACTTCCATTCCTGCTTGAATGAAGCGAAAAACATTGTCTATCAACAACAACACATCTTTATGCTCATCATCGCGAAAATACTCTGCCATCGTCAATGCTGCATGCCCCACGCCAAAACGAGCACCAGGAAGTTCGTTCATTTGTCCGAAAATCATAACCATATCCTTTAGCACACCCGCTTCTTTCATCTCCTGATAAAGTTCGAGGCCTTCTCGACTTCGTTCGCCAATGCCACAAAACATACTGACGCCTTGATGGTTTTTAACCATATTATGGATAAGCTCTGTCAATAAAACTGTTTTACCAACTCCCGCCCCTCCAAATAAACCAGACTTGCCTCCACGTTCTAAAGGAAGCAAAACATCAATGGCTTTAATACCTGTTTCAAATACTTGCGACGTAGTTGCTCGTTCGGTTAATGGTGGGGGTTGATTGTGAATGCTACGCCATTCCATTTTTTTGGGTAATACAAAATCATCCAATGTATTCCCAAAAACATCAAACATATGTCCCAGAGTTTCTGGGCCAACAGGCACTTTTAAATGCTCATAATTCGACTCAGCTTTCATCCCTCTTGCCAAACCTTGGGTTGGAGTTAATGCAACACATCGAACGTGTTTATTGTCGAGTTGCATATGCACTTCCAGAATGATTTTCATATCCTTCCCTGTTTTTACAACCATATTAATAGAAGGAAGGTTTTTCTTAAAGTTTAGGTCTACCACGCTACCATGTACAGCCATGACATTGCCTATATTTTTACGTTGAGATGTCATTTTATTTTCCATTGGGTACTAGTTGTTGAAATTTAATAGCCCTACAAGAATGCTAAAATTTGATATATGTCGCAGCATTGTCAGCTTTTTATACTTCAAAATCAAATTTCAAAGAATGTAAATATATTGATGTCTTAATGATTAGTAAATGACCTAGGTCATTTTATTGTCATTATTTGATACATAGCTTTGATTCCGAATTAAAACTATAGTTATCTAATGAAAACCATTCTATACGCCACCGATTATTCAGAAAACTCTGTTGCAGCATTAAAATATGCCTATTCATTGAGTACAGGAATTCAAGCTACTTTAGAAGTGATTCATATATTTGATTACCCAACACTATTAGATGATTTT
>RCNA010000175.1_pt1 | contig 10228 bp, 4 predicted proteins | sample 2041331 | NCBI WGS metagenome assembly RCNA01 (sample SAMN09708233, study PRJNA481090) | Marine sediment metagenome, whole genome shotgun sequencing project. | reverse complement strand
GAATAAGACAATATTGCATTAGCCAGATTCCGTCTATTGCCTTTGCTTATTTTGTTTACTATACTCCGCACCCTATACTCTTTTGCAAATAGTTTCATTCCACATTTAACTGATGAATATAACTGTTCAACAGGATCAAGATGCTTTTTCTCCATCAGGCAAATCGTCTCGAAAATCTTTTTACTATGCTCTTGGAACAAAGGGCGGAACTGCCTGAAGACCCCTTGGAGTCGGAGGTCATTGTTACCCCAAACCCCGGTATGACAAGCTGGGTCTGTCAGCAGATCGCAACCCAGCAGACCATTGCTGCAAATATTCGTTTTCCGACTCCCCCCCTTTTTATCCGAGATATCATTGGTGCCCAGGGTTATAATTTTCAGGAAGATTCCCGCTTTACCTCCCCGGTTATGCGTTGGAGAATCCTTGACCTCTTGGCGACCCTCCTTGAGAAACCCCAATTTTCCCAGTTAAAGGCATACCTTCAGGATGATGCTGACTTCCACAAATCTTATCAGCTCTCCTCCAAGATCAGTGCTTTGTTTAATAAGTACCTCCTCTATCGCCCTGAGATGCTGCTTGATTGGGAACGGAACCAAGAAGACCACTGGCAAGCCGAACTCTGGCGTAGGCTGACTTTGGTTTCCTGGCGGGAAGAACCTGATGGTTCTGCTCATACCACAATCAAAATCACAGCCACAGCTATAGAGCCAAGAGGACATAAGGCCCGACTTATCGACCAGTTTAGAACCCTGGCCAGCCACAACCGTTTGACCAGCCAGGGGCTTGCCGAGCGGGTCTTTATTTTCGGTATCAGCAGCCTTGCTCCGGTTTATCTTGAAATAATAGCCGCCATCAGCAAACTGATTGATATCCATATTTTTCACCTTGATCCCTGTCGTTATATTTGGGAAAAACCGGCAGCGAAAGCGGAGACTGCGCCAAAGACTAAGTGGGTTGAGCAAAGATTCCAGGCTACCAACCAAGACCCCGCCAAAGATCACAGCCTCCTGACTTCCCTGGGCACCGTTGGGGCTGAATTTAAACACCGGCTTATGGGGCTGGAGTTATCCCAAAATGAGTCCTATCAACCAGCGGCAGGCGAAACTCTGCTGGCCCGGATTCAAAACGATATCCTTGAACTCGAAGACCCGTCCCAGCCTGAATCCGACACCAGGTTCACCCTTTCCAAATCGGATCGTTCGCTCCAGTTTCAAATTTGCCACAGTCCCCTGCGTGAAGTCCAGGTTCTCCACGATTGCCTCCTGGAGTTATTTGCAACCAATCCCGAGCTGAAACCTGGCGATGTCCTCGTTATGGCACCTGATATGGAGTGCTACAGTACGGCGGTGACCGGTATCTGGGGGCACAGTGACGAAAACTTGCGGATTCCCTGGCACCTGGCCGACAGTTCCCAGGTTGAAGAGCGACCGATTATCAGAACTTTTTTGGAACTGTTGGAGATAATTTCCGGCCGTTTCAGCGGAGCTGAGGTTCTTGCCCTGCTTGAAACCGAGGCCTTGCGCAACCGTTTCGGGATTGATGAACAGGGTCTGGTTCGGATTCGTGACTGGATTATGAAAACCGGAATCTGTTGGGGACTTGACCAACAGCACCGCCAGGAACTGGGAGTGGCAAACTCCAAGCTTAACACCTGGGCCTTTGGGCTAAATCGGATGCTGCTGGGTTATCTTACCGGGCCTCAGGATGATCCCTACCAAGACATTTTGCCCTGGCCCGGCGTCCGCGACAGTGAAGCGGAGTGGCTGGGGAGCTTGGCCACCTTGATGGAACAACTCGGCCAACTTCGGGTACAGTTCTCAAAAAAACACTCCCCCAAGAGATGGCGCAGTTTGCTGGAGCAACTCCTGGCAGACTTTTTTCTGCCGGGCAACGATGATCTTGATCGGGAGTCTGTCGCCCTCCTGAGTGATACAATCGCTACCTTTGAGGAACATTGCAACCTCGCAGGCTTCAAGGATGGGATCGATCTCAAAATTATCCAGACCCTACTGGATGAATCCCTCAGTAAATCTCTGGGTAACCAGGCCTTTCTCACCGGCAAAGTAACCTTTTGCAGGCTGATGCCTGGCCGCTCGATCCCCTTCAAGGTCATCTGTCTCCTGGGGATGAATGATGCCGACTACCCCAGAAGCCAACGCCCGCTCTCCTTTGACCTGATGGCGAAAAACCCCCAGAGTGGTGACCAGAACCGCCGCAATGATGAGCGTTATTTTTTCCTGGAAACTCTGCTTGCCGCCCGCGATAACTTCTATGTTTCCTGGATAGGCCGAAATCAGAACGACAACAGCATCCTGCCGCCATCAGTTGTGGTGGATGAGTTGAGAAATTACCTCGACAGATCCTGTTGCGTTCCCCTGGGATCACCCTGCGAGCAGCTGAGCACCGAACACCCCCTACAGCCTTTTAGCCCTCACTGTTTTGATGAAACTGCAACGCCCCGAAGTTATGGAGCCGCCTGGATGCCCCCAGAACCCGGCCCCAAAACACCCCGAATCTTTCTCCCCGAAGCGTTGGAAGCCCCCGAAGATATCCTCCGCCAGGTGGACATCAAGACCCTGGCCCGCTTCTGGAGCCACCCGGTTCGCTTTTTCCTCCAGGAAAGAATCGGCCTGCAACTCTGGGAAGATGACGATGATCTTCCAGAAAGTGAAATCTTTGACTGTGACAACCTGGAACAGTACCTCCTGGGCCAGGAAATTGTCCGGGCCCAACTTGACCGGGAAGATTCTCAGCTGACCCACCAGCGGCTTGAGGCGGCTGGAGTGCTGCCCCACAACGGCTTTGGCAATAATCTCTTTGATGATCTCCATAAAAAATTACTGCCCTTTGGCAAGCGACTTAGAGAGCTTCTGGTGGAGCCGCTCAAACCAGCTGAAATAAGCACTAGTCTCGGCGACTTTACCCTCAATGGCTGGCTGGACAAGCTCCACGAGGGAGGCAGGGTAAGCTATCGCCACGCCAAACTAAAAACGAAGGATCTCTTGCAGCTTTGGGTTCATCACCTGGCCCTGAATCTTGCTCCACCGAAAAACTGTAAAGCGGTGAGCACCCATGTGGCATTGGACTGCACGGTGACATTTCAGCCGTTACAAAAACCCAGCCAGGAACTATTGCGTCTCCTCAATCTTTATTTCCGGGGACTTTCAGAACCGCTTCACTTCTTCCCAGAAACAAGCTGGGCCTATTTCCAGGCGAAGGATGACAAAAAAGACTGGGAGGCAGAGAAAAAATGGCAGGGCGGTTACATGCAGCAAGGAGAAAAAGAGGACAGTGCCTATGAAATTGCCCTGCGGGGTAGTTCTGCCCTCGACCAAGATTTTATCGAGCTGACCACTATCTTCGAGTCCCTTGCCAATCATCTGGAGAAATTCAATGCGTCCACTTAACCCGCTGACGCTTCCCCTCAAGGGACAACAGTTTATAGAGGCCAGTGCCGGAACGGGCAAGACTTTCACCATTGGTTTACTCTACCTGCGTCTGCTGCTAGAGGCCGAGCTGGCCATTGATGAGATCCTGGTGGTTACCTTTACAAACAGTGCTACCCAGGAACTACGCGCCCGAATCCGCTTGCGTATCAGAGAGGCCCTCGACATCCTTGAAGACAGAACCGAGAACCCCGCCGATGCCCTGTTGGTGGAGCTTTTGGCAGTGGCTGCGAAAGACAGACAAAAGAGCAGGGAACTGCTTAAAGCTGCCCTGACCGGAATGGATAGCGCCGCAATCTTTACCATCCACAGTTTTTGCCAGCGCATTCTCCAGGAACATGCCTTTGAAAGCAAGGCACCCTTTGAGATTGATTTCCTCGAAAGTGAGCAGGCCCTGCGGCTGATGGTGATGGAAGATTTTTGGAGACGCAGCTTTTACGGTGCTCCCGCCACCAAGACCGCCTGGGCAGCTGCCACCTGGAAAAATCCCTCTAATTTTCTCCAGTTGATTTCAATGGCCCTTTCCGGGATGGATGCCCACTGCATTCCGGTAATTGACGGGGCGGAGCTGGCAACCCGCCAGGAGACTATCACCTCCTGCCTCCAAAGGGTTGTCAGGCGTTGGGCGGAGGTAAGTGAGGCGGTGACAGCTATTTTGGAAAAACCGGTCTGTCTAAGCAAAAACAAAAAAACCGGCTATTCCAATGACCGGGTAAAGGCCGCTCTGGAGGGGATGAATACTCTCTGTAGTTCCCAGGAGTTTCCCTGGCTGCTGCCGCCCTGCGTCGAGTTGCTGGCCGCATCTGAAATGGATCAAAAACTGATTGGCAAAAAGGTACGCACCCAGCATGAGTTCTTTGACCTTTTTGAGACTTTTTTTACGCACCACGCTGAGTTTCTCAAAGATTCAGCTCTTTATGTCCAACAGGAGGCCCTGGCCTTTCTGCAAGTCGAAATGGAGCGTTACAAACAAATCCACAGCAAGATGTATTTTAACGACCTGCTAACCAGGCTTGACGCTGCGCTGAAAAGGGAGGACGGCGAGATCCTGGCTGAAACAATCGCGACACGTTTTCCGGTGGCCCTGGTGGATGAGTTCCAGGACACAGATCCGGTTCAGTATGCTATTTTTCAGAAAATTTACGGTACAAACCAGCACAAAGGGCTGTGCATGATCGGAGATCCCAAACAGGCGATTTACTCCTTTCGGGGGGCGGATATCTTTACCTATATCCATGCCCGACGCAACGTTAGCGAAGATAACATGTATACCATGGACACCAACTATCGGGCAAGCAGTGCCATGGTTGAGGGGGTCAACGCCCTGTTTGACACCAATGCCCCCTTTATTTTTGATGAGGATATTCAGTTTGCACCTGTCCAAGCGGGTGGCCCGGCCGATAAAAAACCTTTTACCCTCAATGGTGAGATTGCTCCGCCGTTTAACTGTCTTCACCTGCCCGCCGAAAGATATTCCCGGCGACCGGGCAAGCCCATCTCTAAAGAGATTGCCAGAAAGGCGGCCTCGGAACTGAGCAGCTACACCATTGCTAACCTCCTGAACCAAGGAGAACAAAGCCAGGCCCTGATCGGTGCTGAGCCCGTATCCGCCGGAGATATCGCTGTCCTGGTTCGCACCCACCAGGAAGCTGCAATTATGCGTCAGTCACTGGCAAAACGTGGTATCACCAGTGTCTACTATAGTCAGGACTCTATTTTTTCAAGCCCGGAGGCCCAGCAGCTCCAACACCTGCTTGCCGCTCTGGTCAGTCCGGAAAATGACGCCCAGGTGCGGATGTGTCTCCTCACGGATTTTTTTGGTATGAACGGCCAGGAACTCCATCAGCTGCACCACCACCAACGCCGCTGGGAAGAACTGCTCCTAACCATCCAGGGATACCGAACCTGCTGGAAAAATCAGGGTCTAATGCCCATGTTACAGCAACTTTTGACCCGGGAGAAGAGTGTCTTCCGGATCTTGTCTCAGGAAAACGGAGAGCGAAAGCTGACCAATGTCCTCCACCTGGCGGAACTACTCCAGGAGGCATCCTCGCAACAGGCCGGCATGGAGGGGCTGTTGCGTTATCTCGTGGCCCAGATCAGAAAACCTGATGTTGGTTCCGCCAGTCAGCAGCTCCGGCTGGAAAGCGATGAAAACCTGGTCAAAATAGTGACCATCCATAAGGCCAAGGGGATGGAATACCCCTTGGTTTTTTTGCCTTTTTTGTGGAACAGCAGACCAACCACCGCAAAAGATATCCTCTCGTTCCATGATCCCGATGACGGTAGCCATATCATCGATATGGGAACTGGAAATGAGCAAAACCTGAAACTGGCAGACCGGGAAAGACTGGCGGAAGAGTTGCGTCTGCTCTACGTGGCAGTCACCCGAACCCAGCACAGCTGCTTTTTCTGTTGGGGCAGCATCAGCTCCATGGAACAGGCGGCGCTGGCCTACCTGTTTCGGGCTCACCAGCCCCTCACGATATCCACTAAACAGACTGTCACCGCAGCCTTTAATAATAACCCAAAACTTATCGATTTCAGATCCCATCCCGAGAGCCTTGAGGCCTCTTTCCAGGGGAGCCAGCAACAGGGCCGCAAAATTTCTGCCGCTATTTTCAAGGGACGGATCAGCAAGAACTGGCAGATTACCAGCTACTCGCAGTTGGTCGCGGCCCATTCAGTTTCCTGGAAGGAAAAAATTGGCACCGAGATCTACCGTGGTAATTCGGATACAGCTAATTCTGCCGCCCAAGCTGCGAGCTTAAATGTTTTCAACTTTCCCAAGGGAACCTCAGCCGGTATTTGCCTCCACTCCATCTTAGAAGAACTGGATTTTCGAACCCCAACGACTGACAGTTCCCGAAATATGGTGGTGACCCAGCTCAAGCGAAGTGGTTTTGAGGAGCAGTGGCACGACTTAGTCTGTCAATGGATCCAAACCATAGTCTCAACCAAGCTTGAGGTGGAAACTGACCTCTGCCTCGAAAAGATTCTCCCCCAAGACCGCCTTGATGAGCTTGGTTTTCATTTTTCTATCCAGAAGCTCCAGCTGAATTCTTTTAACAGGCTGCTTTCCAGCCATGGAATTGAACCTCTCCCAACCCCGCTATACCGGCGATCCCCTTCAATTCAGGGCTTGCTGAAAGGTTTTATTGACCTTGTTTTCCGTTATCAGAACAAATACTATATTGTAGACTATAAATCCAACCACCTCGGCAATGAGCTGGATTCCTACGATCCCGAACAGCTTGGCAAGGTCATGGGGGAGCACCGTTACGATATCCAGTATCTCATCTATACAGTGGCCCTGCATCGCTACCTTGGCAGGCGAATTGGCAACTATGACTTTAACAGCCATTTCGGCGGGGTCTATTACCTCTTCCTGCGGGGCATGACCGGGGATGACGGCTTGAATGGCAACTTGAATGACAGCGCAAATCACGGCATCTTTAAGGCCAGGCCGTCTCTGCAACTGATTCAAACGCTTGACCACTATTTCCAGGATATGGAGCCTGAAAGATGAAAAACATCCTTGACCAGGCAGTCCTTGAGGGTCTCCTCAGACCCCTTGACCGTCAGGTTTCACTATTTCTTGCCAGCCTTGATCCCGGCTACTCCTGTCTTCCAGAACAAATTCTGGGCGCAGCCCTGGTTAGCTCTGCTGTGGGAAATGGCCACATTTGTCTTCCCCTGGAGAGCGTTGCCTCTAAAGCAGTCTTTGAGACAATCAGTCCCTACAAGACCCCCGATGCGGGTAAACTGCGGCAGATTCTCCTCCAGTGGCCCTCAGTGGGACAACCGGGGGAAAATAAACCCCTTATTCTTGATCCTGAAAACCGGCTTTATCTCGCCAGATATTTTAACTATCAGCAAATTATCAGCCACGACTTGCTCCAGAGAAACCGGGGGGTAGAGACGGTGGACAAGCTTAAGGCCAAGGCCTTACTGGAACGGTTGTTTCCGGCCACCGCCACTGTGGACTGGCAAAAAGTGGCCACCACCCTGGCCCTTTTCAAGCGTCTGGTGATTATCTCCGGTGGGCCGGGTACCGGGAAGACCCATACGGTGGCCCGCATCCTGGCCCTGCTGGGCAACCTCGGCCCTCCCTTGCGAATCGGTCTTGCCGCACCCACGGGCAAGGCCGCCAATCGCCTCTATGAGTCAATCTGCCAGGCAAAAGAAAAACTTGCTGAGGAGCTGCGTCAGGCTATTCCTGAAAACCCCCAGACCCTCCACAGAATGTTGGGAGTCCGCCCGGATTCAGTTGATTTTCGCTATAATAAAACCAACCCACTTCCCCTTGATCTGTTGGTGCTTGATGAGGCCTCGATGATAGATGTCCCCATGATGGCCAAACTCCTTGAGGCGCTGCCCGAAACCGCCCGGCTTATAATCTTGGGTGATCGTGATCAGCTGGCATCGGTAGAGGCGGGCAGTTTATTTGCCGATCTTTGCGGGGCAACCGCCAGCTTTCACTGTTCCGAGGAGCTATATGGCATCCTCAAGCACTATGATGATCATCTCAAAATTAGCGCAGGCCCGCCCCTCCCCTTTGGCGATTCGGTTATCCGGCTCCAGAAAAGTTATCGTTTCGAGAAAAACAGTAGTATCGGAGAACTGTCCCGGGCAGTCAACGATGGCAACAGCTCCCGGATGGAAAAATTGCTTGGGGCCAAACAACCAGACTTCACCTTTGTGCCTCTTACCAACCTTGACCTGCGTCACTGGTTCGCGAAGACTTTTCTTCACTACTATCAAGAGATAAACAGCAGTGACAATGCTGCTTCAGCCCTGGGGAAATTTAACCGCTTCCGGATATTGTGCGCCCTGCGAAAAGGGCCTTACGGCATCAAGGCCATGAACCAGATGGTTGAATTGATGCTGGTCGAGCAGGGTTCCATTGCCATTAACGCCAGGTGGTATAAGGGACAGCCGGTTATGATCCGCACTAATCATTACGGCTTGCAACTTTTTAACGGTGATACCGGAATTATCTGGCCGGATCAGGACAACATGCTGCTGGCCTGGTTTTTTCGCGGTGACGGCACCGTATTTCCGGTTGCCCCCTCAAGGCTGCCCAGTCATGAAACCGCCTATGCGGTCACCATCCATAAATCCCAAGGTTCCGAATTCGACGAGGTTTTGCTGCTGCTTCCGCCGGAGGAACATCAAATCGTCACCAAAGAGTTAATCTACACCGGTATCACCAGGGCCAAAGAAAAACTGACATTGTTGGGGGAATCCCCTACCTTACAAGATTCTATCCAAAAAAAGACCGCCAGGCATTCCGGGCTTACCGGGACATTATGGGGATCACGATAAAATTTTCAGTATAATGCTGGATTTTTGAATAATTTTGTGAAAGAATAATGAGTGTTATTTGTACAAGGGAAGTTGATTATGATAAGCGGGTTTGGTGCCTGTTTTCATGCTTCACTTGTGGTCGGGACAAAAAAATCAAACAGTCTTATTTGTCCCTTTAGTTGGTTTCTCTGGGAAATTAAAAGAAAAAAGTCTCTTTTGCTATTTTCTGGAGGTTTCCTTACTACTTTTGATCAATGGTGTCATGATAATGGAATTCAGAAAACTCGAAGTATTCTGCAAGGTTGTTGAGTTGAAAAGCTTTACTCGCACTGCTGAAGCCGTTCATCTGTCTCAACCGACAGTCAGTGAACACATCAGAAACCTGGAGGAGCAACTTGGCCAGAAGCTGATTGACAGGCTTGGCCGTGAAGTGGAACCGACCCCTGTTGGTCGAGTTCTTTATGGGTATGCCAGAAAAATACTCCGGTTGCAAAATGATGCGACCCAGGCAGTGGAGCAATACAGCGGCAATATTATCGGTCGGATTATGATTGGTTGCGGTACCATTCCGGGAACCTACATCCTTCCAGACTTGATCGGGGACTTCAGAAAAGAAAACCCCTCCATTAAGGCAACCCTGCGGATTGCCGGTTCCAGAATCATTGCCAAAGGGGTCATCCAGAGTGATCTTGAACTGGGGGTAATCGGGGCAATGTGGAACGAAAACAGTCTGGAGTGGCAGGAAATATTTTCAGACCAGCTTAGCTTGGTGGTTCACCCGAAGCATCCCTTTGCCAAGCGTAAAACCGTGAAACCTGAAGAGCTTCTCAATGAGCCCTTTATCCTGAGGGAATCCGCCTCCGGCACCCGCAAGGTCATTGACCAGATTCTCACCAGCAACGGGATCAAGCCCTCCAGCCTTAAAGAGGTGGCCGAGATCGGCTCCACCGCTGCCGTGAAAAAGGCTATTCAGTCTGGACTGGGGATCTCCTTCCTCTCCAAACAGGCGGTTACGGACAATGTTCAACGCGGTGAAATGGCCCTGGTGGACGTGGAAGGCTTCGATTTGACTCGTCCCTTTTACCTGATCAAACGCAAAAATAGAGAGCTCTCTCCGGTGGCCGCCGTCTTCATGAACTTTCTACTCCAAAAAGCCAGATAAGTTTAATAAATCCAGGAAGTTTTAACCATTCAAGGTGGGTCGGGTTACGCTAACCCGACCTACGCATCTGCCTGATATCTTTTTAGGGATCATTCATGAGTATGAGTAAACAACCTGCTCTGAAGCCGGATAGAATTCCGGTCACCCTCAATACCTCCCTGGACAATGTGGCGGATTTTATTCGCCATGAGCTGGATGAGGTGGTGGCCATTCTCCGAGATGAACCCTATGGCAAGAGGGTTCTTATGGTCATCCTGTTCGGCAGTTATGCCCGGGGTGATTATGTCAACGACGAACGTTTCAACGCGAA
>RCNA010000257.1_pt1 | contig 10237 bp, 7 predicted proteins | sample 2041331 | NCBI WGS metagenome assembly RCNA01 (sample SAMN09708233, study PRJNA481090) | Marine sediment metagenome, whole genome shotgun sequencing project. | reverse complement strand
ACAAACAGATGGCAACAGTTTTGGGATAAAATTATTCAGTTTGGAGTCCAGCATCAAACGGCTTGACACATTATATTAAAGCCTCACCCTTCTTTTCAACACCCTTATGGTGGACACCGGAAAATGCCCGAATCATGCTTGCTCTGAGAGTTGATCGTGCGGATGGATATTGGAACAGGTATTGGGACATTATGAGCAGGGCGGCATAGATTAACCGCACTTTTAATCACACCCTTTATAATCTCTGATAGGCAAAATTCAAAAGACTCCAACTGATCATTTTTTCGAAATAAATTCAACTTTAGAACTCTACAATCCCCTTGCGGGATTCTTTCCTGTCCGGTATGCTACTTTTTTAGTAGCACCTGTTCCTTTATTTTCCATTCAACTTCAACCCTATGCAAACCCACCCAACCCAAAGGAGATGTACAAATGGCGAATTTATTTGATCCAATCAAGATAGGAAGCAAACAGCTAAAAAACCGAATAGTGATGGCCCCGATGACCCGAGGCCGGGCCGGTACCGAACGAATCGCCAATGATCTCATGGCTGATTACTATTTCCAGCGGGCATCAGCGGGTCTGTTGATCACTGAAGGCGTGGCGATTTCAGAACAGGGCATAGGCTGGGTAGACTCTCCCGGTATTTATACAGATGCGATGACAGAGGGCTGGAAAAAGGTGACGGACAAGGTCAAACCCACCGGAGCCTTGATGTTTCTCCAGCTTTGGCATTGCGGCAGGGCCTCTCATTCTGATTTCCATAACGGGGAGCTTTCGGTGTCCGCTTCAGCGGTCAAGCTGAACGGCGATGGAACCCATACGCCTTTGGGAAAGAAATCCTATGAAACACCACGAGCCCTGACAACGGCTGAAATCAAAGAGGTCATCAATGATTACAAACAAGCCGCAATCAATGCAAAAAAAGCGGGTTTTGACGGGGTGGAAGTACATGCGGCCAACGGCTACCTGCTTAACCAGTTTCTTGACTCGAAAAGCAATCTGAGAACCGATGAATATGGCAACGGCCTTGAAAATAAGTATCGTATCCTGAAAGAAATTCTTGAGGCGGTGCTGGAGGTTTTCCCCGCTGATCAGGTTGGGGTGCGCCTGTCTCCCAACGGCGTGTTTAATGATATGGGCAGTGCGGATTTCCGAGAGACCTTTCTCTATGTGGCCAAAAAACTGAACAGCCTCGGTCTGGCTTATCTCCACATTATGGACGGCTTGGCCTTTGGTTTTCATGAACAGGGAGATCCCATGACTCTGCAAGAGTTTAAGCAAGTCTATCAAGGGTTTATTATCGGCAATTGCGGCTACAGCAAAAATGATGCCCAGCAGCGGATAGCAAGCGGCGAGGCCGATATGGTCGCTTTCGGCAGGCCCTATATCACCAATCCGGATCTTGTGGAACGCTTTCAAAATAACTGGCCCTTAACGCCGTGTGACGATATGTCATTATGGTACACTTCAGGTGCTGAGGGTTATACTGATTATGAACCGCATCAGGGATAAGTGGTTTAACAGGAAACACTTGGCCCCTTATGCCATCGTGCCCCTGCATATTTTGTATGCGGGTGCCGTAGGGGAGAACCTATGTGTTCGCCCCGTTATGGCAGGGCAGACACGCAGGTCTGCCCCTACAAACCCTCATTGTTGATCAATAAATCTCAGAATCGTAAAGAGAACAGAAATATTATGCGCTGGAAACAATTTCTCACCCCGGTGAAATCGCTGAACGCCCCGGAGAGCAGGCAATATATGGACGGGCTTTCAGCTGATGCCTACAATCTGATTGATGTGCGTCAACCCGCTGAATACAAACGTGGCCATATACCGGGGGCGAAACTCATCCCCATAGCGGAGCTGGCTGAACGCAGTGCGGAACTTGATCCTAAAAAGCCCACGGTCGTCTACTGAGCAATCGGCGGACGCAGCCGGGTCGCTGCGCAAATGCTTGCCGGTAAAGGATTTCCTGATGTCATCAACATGTCCGGGGGGATCAAGGCATGGGACAGCAATACCGCTTTCGGGCCGGAAGACACGGGCATGTCCTTGTTCACCGGCAAAGAAGGGGTGGAGGAAATATTGCTTGTCGCCTATGCGCTGGAGGCCGGTCTGCAAGAGTTCTACACTTCAATGCCGGACAAAGTTAACAATGCCAAAATAAACGAACTGTTTGCTCAACTCAGTGAGATCGAGGCGAAACATCAGGATCGCATCTTTGCTGAATACCAAAAGATAACCGCGTCTCAGGAGAGCCGTGAACAGTTTGAGCGAACAGCGACTGCGCAGGCGATGGAAGGCGGTTTGACCACCGAGGAATACCTAGCCCTTTATCCGACCGACTTTGAGGTGATTGAAGAGGTGATTTCTTTGGCTATGGCTATTGAGGCCCAGGCCCTTGATCTCTATCAGCGGGCTGCGAACGCTTCTCAAGAGGAGACCAAGAAGACACTTTTGCGTATCGCTGAAGAGGAGCGTGGTCACTTGAAGCAACTTGGTAAACTGCTGGACGGCATTGAATAAATAACAAGGCCAGACGGCTTGATAAGGAGAAAAATGAGCAAAAAACTGGTGATTGCTGGTGGCGGCCACGCTCATATGATGGTGCTGGCCCGCTTAGGTGACTTTGTTAAAAAAGGTTTTGAGGTGACAGTGATCGGGCCGTCCGAATATCATTATTATTCCGGGATGGGGCCAGGAATGTTAGGTGGAACCTACCAACCGGAAGATATCCGTTTCTCCACCGCCCATGTTGTAAAAAAAAACAACGGCGTATTCAAACAGGCCAAGGTGACCGGGATTGATCCGGTGGAACAGACGGTTCAGCTTGACACCGGGGAAGCGGTTCCCTACGATGTCCTGTCCTGCAATCTCGGTAGTCAGGTGCCGGAGGAACTTGTGGACGGCCCGCTTGATGATGTTTTCTTAGTGAAACCTATAGAAAGGCTCTACGAGGCGCGACAAAGGGTTCTCGAACTGGGAGCTCAGAAAAAAATACGGATCGCCGTTATTGGCGGCGGCCCGTCGGCTGTTGAGACAGCCGGTAATCTCTGGAAATTAGGCACCCTGCCCGACATGCGGCAGCCCGCAATTACGGTCTTCGCAGGCGGAGACCTCATGCCCCGTCATCCCGCCGGAGTTCGACGACGCGCCTTGGCATCCCTTGAATCCCGCTCAATTGAGATCATCAACAACTGTAGAATCAAGCGGATAGCATCAGGTAAGGTCACAGATACTCACGGGGTGACGCAAGAGTTTGATATTATCTTTGTCGCTGTGGGTGTCAGGCCGAGCAGGATCTTTGCCGATTCAGGGATAGCAACCGGCCTGAACGGCGGTATGCTGGTTAATCGTTATCTGCAAAGCACCCAGCATAGCAATATCTTCGGAGGCGGCGACTGCGTTGATGTTCAAGATATGCCCTTGGATAAGGTCGGCGTGTACGCTGTGCGGCAAAATCCGATATTGCTGCATAACCTGATGACCAGCCTGACAGACGGCGAACTACGCCCTTTTAAACCTAGAGGCGACTACCTGCTTATTTTCAATCTCGGCGACGGCACCGGGATCTTCTATAAATGGTCGTTCCTCTTTGGCGGCCAGCTAGCTTTTATCATCAAAGACTGGATTGACCGCAGGTTCATGCGCACCTTTCAGGCCATTGAATGAAAAATAATCAAGAATGAGCAATAATCAACGATCCCGGCTCAAAATATAACCGGCGAGATCTCGCAAAACAGCAAGGCTCTCAGGATGCCTATCCTTGGCAAAACAGGATAAGGCGTGCAGGCCTTCCTCTATTTCCCGACCCGCCCTTTGCCGGGAAAATGCAAAGCTGTTCAATGCATGCATGAGTTGCCTTGCCTTGCCGCAGGCGATACCATCCTTGCGATCCCCCTGGTCGCCCTGAAATCCTTGCAGGAACTCAACCCTGTCCTCCTCAGAGGCATGACTGAGCGCATGAATCAGGGGCAGGGTCATCTTCCCCTCGATAAAATCATTGCCCACCTGTTTACCTGTTGCCTGCTCATCGCCGAGATAATCCAGGAGATCATCGACAATCTGAAAAGCAATGCCGATTTTGCTTCCATAGGTCGCCAGAGCCGTTATCTGGGCGGCGGAACCCTTTCCGTATAATGCGCCTATTTCACAGGTGGAACTCATCAAACGGGCGGTCTTACGCAAAATAACCTCGAAATACTGTGCCTCGGTCACCGTAGGATCAGCCGCATAACGTAATTGCAGAAATTCGCCGTCCACCATAGCCTGGGTCGCCTTGCAAAAAATATCCAGCCCTGGCTGCCCGGTTAAGGTGCCGATCAGGTGCATGGAACGGGCATGGAGCCAATCACCGGCGAGAATAGCTACCGCTGTGCCGTATTTTTTGACCACCGCCTCCTTGCCGCGTCGGTTTTCCGCATGATCAATAACATCATCGTGAATCAGAGTAGCCACATGTAGGTACTCAAAAGCCGTTGCCAGCAAGTAGAGCTTGTCGTCGTCCCGTCCGCAAAGCCTGGAGCTGACAACAGCCAATATGGGACGTAATCGTTTGCCACCACTGAGCAGAGCATACTCAAGCACCTCAATGAGTAGCGAATCATTACCAGCCAAGGCTGAAGCAAGATCTGAGCGCATGGATTTCTCCACCTGTGCCGCTGTTTTTCGCATAAATGTGAATAATGCGGCAGTATCAACGGTCGCCGGAGCGACATTCTTTTTGTGTGTTTTCAAATTATGTCTTATTTTTTGTGGAAGAAGAGCCAGCATAATCAAAAAAATTTCTGACTTCCTTCATATTCCTGGTCACCGGAGCCGCCGGTAAACTTGCGAGAAATTTGCGACCATAAAACTTACTGAACAAGCGAACATCAAGTATCGCCATCACGCCTCGATCCTCTGAACGACGCAGAAGCCTGCCCACGCCTTGGCGCAGATTGAGAACAGCTCTGGGCACCTGAAATTCCAAGAACGGATTGCCCCCGGCCGCTTTGATTTTTTCTATCCGGGCCATAATAACAGGATCGCTGGGGACTTCAAACGGCAATTTGTCAATAACCACCATGCTCAATGCTTCACCGGGCACGTCAACTCCTTCCCAAAAGCTGGCCACGGCAAACAAAACAGAATCAGTTTCTTCGGCAAAGCGGGTTAGGAGCTGATGCCGAGAAGCTGTTCCCTGACGGAGCATAGTGTAGTCAAAGGCATCACTCAAGCTGTGCCAGGCAAGCTCCATAGCCTGAAATGAAGTAAACAGCAACAGAGCCCGACCACGGGAATGGGTGAGCAACTGACGCAGTTCCTGATGCAAGGTCTCTCGGTAGGTGGAATCAGCGGGTTCCGGGAACTTATTATCGGGAATATAGAGCAGGCTCCGGTTCGGGTAATCAAAAGGGGAAGGAAAAGAAAAGGTTGCAGTCTCTTCAGGTATTCCCAAGCGTTTACTGAAATAGCTGAACCCGGAATCCGTGCTCAGGGTGGCGGAGGTGAAGACGCAATGTTCCACATTGGCGAACAAGGTGGCTTTTAGGTCGTCAGCGACATCAATAGGCGTGGCGGACAGCGTTAAATTTTTCTCGGTACGCTCAACCCAATGAATATATCGCTGATTTTCCCCTTCGGCTTCACGAAAACTTTGTGCCGTAATTCTCTCCAAGCATTCTTCAAGCGCCTGACAGCGTTGTAGATACTGTTCCCAAGGTTCATCCCGGCCCTTGGCCCTGTCAAGTTGTTCCGCCAAGGAACCAAGGCCAGCCAAGACAGTGTCTTTCGTTTTTTCCAGTTCAGCCTGCTCCTCAAAAATACCGGCAAGCGGGAATCTGCCTTTTTTCACCGGGAACTGCGCGACAAATTGTTCATTCAAGCCGAAAAGAGCGTGGGCCGCAGCCAAAATCCTCTTATTTTCCCCTTCTTTCCGAATGCTCTGTTCAATGTCCGTTACAAGATCAATCACCTGATATTTGGAAAAAGAAAAGCCGAAAAAATGGGTGGCCACATTTTCCAAATGATGCGCTTCATCAAAAATAACCGATTCATAGCGGGGAAGCACTTCACCGAAACCACTTCTGCGCACAGCAAGATCAGAAAAAAGCAGGTGGTGGTTGACCACCAACAGTTGACAGGATGCCGCCGCCCGACGGAGACAATTCAGGTAACAGGCACCGTTGTCGGGACAATCAGAGCCGAGACAAAAATGGGGTTGACAGCAGATGTTCCGCCAGAGGAAGGAGTCACCCGTTATCCCCGAAAATTCGGCCCGATCGGCAAAAACGGTTTTTTTCAGCCATTTGCGGAGATCATTATACAGCCCCTTGTCAGTAAAGAGTTCCTGTTGATCAGAAGCGATTAACTGGTGCCAGCGGTACAGACAAAGGTAATTCTGTCGACCTTTGACACACATGGCCGTGAGATCAGGCGCGATGTATTTTTGTATATAGGGAATTTCACCGCTAAGGATCTGATCCTGAAGATTGCGCGTATTGGTGGACACAACCACCCTGCGCCCGCTGAGGACAGCCGGGACAAGATAGGCCAGCGTTTTACCGAGCCCGGTTTCCGCCTCCACTATCAGGCAGTCGGACTGGGGGTTCTTCTGTTCAAGAAAAGATATTCCCTTCTGTTCGACAAGCAGTTCGGCAACCGCCCGGGCCATTTCCTGTTGTCCGGGACGGAGTTCATACTTCGGCAAATGCCGGGCGAGGACACCTGATGCGGCGAAAATATCTTTCATGTGGAGGCGGAGTGTATAATGAGGGGATGCTCAGTCGCACAATTTTTCAGCACGGCATTGTTCCCGGCAAGAAGAAGTAAGAATGTATCCTACCGCTTCGCAACAGATATTTCTAAAACTGCCCATAATCTTTACCATACGGAGAGCAACCAAGCAATCTGAGAATTATTCTCAGAGCCTTGACAGGCTTTTTTTTCAAGAGTAAACAGAATATTTGAAGATATAAAGATATAAAAATGAAAAATCTTGAGCCTCCCGGCTTTATAACCAAACAAACCGGAATCAGCCATGTTTGACTCTGCATTCTCACCGTTGCCCATTTCTCTCAATGATAATGAGTTCCTTGAAGGAGATGAAGTCGTCCTCGTAGTTGATGATTATCAGGATATCGCTCTTGTGTTGCAGGATTTCCTCCAGCATCGCGGATTGAAAACATTAACAGCCGGTTCCGCCGAAGAAGCCCGGCAAATATTGGAGCGGATGCCGGTCGCCTTGGTGTTGCTTGATATTAATCTGCCCGATGCCAACGGCACTGCACTCATTTCGGTCATTAAGGATGCCAGCCCCAATACCGCGATAGTCATGCTCTCCGCCGCCACAGATCTGCATACAGCACTGGAATGTCTCAGGCACGGTGCGGATGATTATTTAACCAAGCCGGTTCCGTTGGTCTCCTTTTGGGAGACTGTCCGCAAGGTTTTAGAAAAACGAAGACTAAAGATTAATAATCGGCAATACCAGCAACAGCTTGAACAGGCAAATTTTCGTATCCAGCTTTTGCATGAGCTGGCCATGAAGATGAACACCGCCTATCTCGGCATGACCGCCCTTGACGAAATATTGCAGGCTATTCTGGTCGGCATAACTGCTGAGGAAGGATTGAAGTTTAATCGCGCTTTTCTGGCCTTGCTTGATCCATTAGGCGGCGTGTTGGAGGGAAAACTGGCTGTGGGTCCTGGATGCCGGGAAGACGCTTTACGGATCTGGCAGGAGATGAACAGCAAAGAACTGCGATTCCACGACATCATTGATTCCATCAGGGAACATGATTTTCAGGAAGACAGCGAAGTAAACAGAATCGCCAGAGCCCTGCGTATTTCCTCTGACAATAAAGAACATATCCTGATTCGGGCGGCTATGGAACGCAGAACCATCAACGTCAAAAACGGTCAGTGTGACTGTCAGGTGCCTGTGAAATTGATAGGGCTGCTGGAGATGGATTGCTTTGTCGTGGTGCCGCTGTTCTCCTCAAATCGTTCCCTCGGCGTGATTATCGCGGATCATTTTGTCACAGGAAAAACAATCGACGATGCGCTTATTCACGCCTTGGAAGGTTTCGCCAGCCAGGCGAGCCTCGCTATAGAGCATTGTCGGCTCTACAAAGATATGGAGCGCAAAATAACGGAGCTGGAACTTGTCACCCATGAGCTGGAAACAAATAAGGATCTGCTGGTTGAATCTGAACGCTATTCAGCAGTGGGGCAAGTTGCGGCGCAGCTCGCTCATAATATCCGCAATCCGATCACCTCTATCGGCGGCACGGCCAGACTGCTCAGTCGAAAAACCAGCGATCCGCAACAGTTGAAATTTTTAGATATGATGGCTATGGAGGTCACCAGAATCGAGCAAACCTTGGAAGATCTTTTTAATTTTGTGGAAAAAGCAGTCCTGCACAAAGAACGGATTCTCGTGTATCCTCTTATCATCAAGTCCTTGATGCTTTTCTACAAGGTTATGCAGAAACAGAAAATTACATATCAGATTATCATGCAGGACGATCAACTTGTATGGGAACTTGATCCCCGGCAGATGAGACGGGTTTTGGTGCATCTTATTGGGAATGCGGTTGAGGCTATGGAGCAGGAAGGAAAACTGGTTGTTGAAGTTTCGGTCGAGGCTGACCTGCTTCGTATTTTTGTCCGGGACAGCGGTATGGGGATTGCCGATGCCGACCTACAGCGAGTCTCTGATCCGTTTTACACCACCAAGATTGCGGGAACCGGCGTGGGGCTGGCTTTAGTGGAACGCATTGTTAACGATCACAATGGAGAGCTTGTCATTCGCAGTCAAAAGAGCGGAGGAACAGAGGTTATTGTGACCCTGCCGTTGAGTATCGCCTGATTGCGGGCGAGCACGAAACAAAAAAAGCGAGCCCTTGCAACCTACATCGCTTTTTTACAGAAAATACAATCAGCTAAATTCAGCTGAAGAACAGATTAGAAGTCAACTGCCATGCGCAGGAGATGACCGTAATACACTTCTTCCAACACAGAATCGGCAGGAACATTAAGAGCCTTATCATTATAATTCGGAGCTAAATAACCAGCCTTATAGGTCAAGCTGGTGCTGTCAGAGATTGCATAAGTGAGTGCGCCTGATACTTCAATAGCACTGTCGAGCTCGTTAGCTCCGAGAGCTACAGTGTCATAGTCAAAGTCGGCATAGAGCACGTTGCCTTGAGCACTGAAACGATCACTGATATTATGTTTCATAACTAAGGCGCCGAACATCAGATCACCCTTAGCATTACCTACTGACTGGACCATGGTGGCTTCATTGCCGCCAACCATAACAAATCCGAAATCTTCGTCAGCCTGAAAACGGTCCTGTGTCATCCCCGCAATGAGGATAGGAGTGAATGCGGGCAGATAGAATGCGGCTTGGACATATCCACCTATTCCGTCCTCACCCGGAGTACCCTGATAATCTGCCTCCTTATACGAAACTTCAGCTGTAAGCCCGACATTAACGATTGTACCGGTCAGGTTGACTGAACCGTCAAAGCCTGACTGATCGGCAGGAGGAATGATGGCGGGCGCACCTTCATCCAATGCCCTTTGGTCATTATTGTAGCGGAAAAAGCCCTTCAGTTTCCAAGAATCATGAAGCCGGAATTTAGTAACAAGACCGTACTGCATAAAATCATTATCATCCCAAGCGTTGGGAATTGGCGAAGTCGAACTCTCACCCTCATTCTTCACCCCCAACCATGGAACTAAAGTAAGATTACAGGTCTTATAAATAACTTGCATACGGGTCGCACGAAGATCCCAAGAATAAAATTCGGAAAAGTCCAGAGGCAGACGCCCGGCTTTCAGAGTAAGATTATTCCCCAAAGGCACCGTTAAGTAGGCATAATCGACTGTTACCTCCTGTTTTTCATATCCGTTCCATTTCGCATCACCATCATATGTATCATTATCAAAATACATGCGGGCGCTTACGGTCGAGCCGCCGAAAGCCTTCGCATCAAAATTTAAACCCACCCGAGACGAAAAAAAATCACCATAGCCATTTTCGGTGGTGTCCTGAGGTGGTGGTGGTACTAGGCGTCGCCTATAATCCATCAAGCCGGTGTAGACGAATTCTGCATCCCCAGTGATACTTATGCCTGCGTTTTCCAACGAAACTTTTCCCGCATCTTCGGCTGATGCAGCTGAAACCATAGAGCCTGCTAACATCAAAGCCGCACCGGCAACAAGTATTTTCTTCATATCCATC
>RCNA010000192.1_pt1 | contig 10264 bp, 13 predicted proteins | sample 2041331 | NCBI WGS metagenome assembly RCNA01 (sample SAMN09708233, study PRJNA481090) | Marine sediment metagenome, whole genome shotgun sequencing project. | reverse complement strand
CGCCGCGTCACGGTCGCCGCGGAGACGGGTCAGCCGAGCCCGATGCTCTGCCTCGATCTCGGTCCCGATTCGCAGGATATCGAGCGGCGTCTCGTCATCCTTGACATACTTGTTGACGCCAACGACGACTCTATCGCCGGTGTTCAGCGCCTTCTCATATTCGTAGGCCGAATCGGCAATAGCAGCTTGGAAGAAACCTTCGTCGATGCCATGCAAGACACCGTCAAGAATCGATCCATCGCCCATCGCGTCGATGGTTGCGAATATCTCTTCGGCTTGCGCCTCGGAGATCTGGATCCACTGGTAGTAGTAATAGATAAGAGAGATCCTACTCAGGAAAAACCCGAAACCCGGAACGGGTTTTTCCATCCAGTCTAAAAATAGATTTGTGTGGTTCTTTTCTGTAGGCTGTAGGCTGTGTAACCCTAGGTTGGGTGGTTATATGGGCTGTGTGGTTGTACCTAGGAGTAGGCTAGGGGCTTATTAGCCTAGTAGCCTAGGAGTAGCCTATGTGTGTATTGGATGGTTATATGGGCTGTGTAGGCTGTAGGCTGTGTAACCCTAGGCTGTGTGAGTGTATCGGATGGTTATATGGGCTGTGTAGGCTGTAGGCTGTATGCCGCTAGCCCTAGGCTGTGTGGTTGTACCTAGGAGTAGCCTAGGGGTTTATTAGCCTAGTAGCCTAGGAGTAGCCTATGAGTGTATTGGATGGTTATATGGGCTGTGTAGGCTGTAGGCTGTATAACCCTAGGCTGTGTGGTTATATGGGCTGTGTGGTTATAACCCTAGGCTGTTCTGCTAGGTATGGTGGTAACCCTAGGTTGTGTAGGCTGTAGGCTGTAGGCTGTGGCAAAACCCCTGGCCCATCTGTTGAGTTAAAGTGAAGCAAGTGTAAAAGTAAATGGCAACGTCGGGGACGTCCTTTTGAACTGGTTTTTGTTTAATTTTTTAGTTTGACCAAAAAAATCTCTTTGCCGGTCAACTACTCAGTCAACAGTCCATTAGATCCTGTTATAGAATTAAAAGCACTCACCGATGTAATTGGTGCTGAGTGGCAATAAACTCATCAAGCCAATTATAGTTATAAACGCAATGATTATTTGTCTATCAACCGTCCGTTAGATCCTGTTATAGAATTAAAAGCACTCAACGATATAATTGCTGTCTCTCCAATTAGTTGTCGCTTATAATTGGCGCTGAGTGGCAATAAACTCATCAAGCCAATTATAGTTCGAAGCGCAATGATTATTTGTCTATATATTCCCACGAGTTATGTTTTAATTGATGTTGTTGCCAATTAGTCTGCATTATTAGGTACAGGATATGCACTGAGGTATGAGTTATAATTTCGTAGATTTCAACGTGGAGTGATTCACGATCTAGCTGCATCATGAGACTGACGAATGATTTATTAATTATGTTTTAAGTGACGAATTAGCCAAATAGCCTGCAATGATATATTCATATGCTGACGAGACCGTAGGTTGTAGGATGATGTAAGATTTCTATTTTTAATCTTGTTGTTGCGCAATAGCTTGTAACGCGCTCCTATTCATCAATTCACGTGATGATGATGTAAGATTTCTAATTTTAGCCTATCTATCTCTACGAGCTGCAACTATAAGAACTGTAGATTTTGCTGAATTCTCAACACTTGAACGTTTACGATTGAAGAGAGAACTACTCTACTACTACTACTACTACTACGCCTACTACAGACTTACCACAGAGTGATCATGAGCAAGTCAAAGAAACAAGTGAAGCGTCAGTTGGAATTCGTGTCTCAAGACGAAGTTGTGAAGCAGACGAAAATTGAGCCGAGAGACGAAGTTACGCAAGATGTACCCTCGGTATGTATATGTTATAAAATATTAACATTTTTAGCTATGAAAACTTAGTTTCATGTAGGTATACATTAACTGCGATTTCGTATAGTGAATGAATATTTTCTATGACTGTGTTGTAACATCGTGAAATCATTTATTTTAAAATGTTGTAACTTTGTGTAAATTTTATTGTAGGATGTGAAAGAAAGCAATTACGAGATGGGTCGTTTTCTGTTGGGGAACGGACGCTACGCCGTGGTATGTAATTTCAAAGGAAAAGTGTACTTCAACATACGACAGTACGAGTTAAAGGGCAATCGTGAATATCCGACCATAACAGGCACATGTATGTCTGCCCAAAGATTCGCATGGTTCATGTTGAAGAGACAACAAGTAACTGACGCGGTGAGAGAAGTGGAGAACGGATCTGAGACTGTCGATCTACGCGATCATATCGGAGGAGGTGTACACGTGGCTCTGAAGTCGGGCATAAACCTAGTCAACATCAGGAAGTATTTCCTCCCCCACGGCGCAGCGGCGCCAATACCGACAAGAATGGGAATCGCTTTAAAGTTCTCCGAGTGGGAGAAACTAATGGAATGTATAGACGATGTCAAGAACCTATCGTCTGAACTTATGAATGCAGAACCGTGTTTCAACGGACTAGATCATGCGAACTTGATGGGATTTCTTCAATGTAGAGAATGTAGTCCGTTTGGAAGCGAACTTTATTTGTAGACATTTTAAAGGTCTTGTGGAACAATGAACATTATTTCAACTGCTTAGAATTTTGAGAGACTCTATTGTATATGTTATATTAATTTGTGCATGATACTTGAAGCTTTGCTCTATGACATTGTTATTGTATTAAAATGATAAACAAATCTATGAGTATTTCAATCTTTTATTATAACAATAAGTACGTCAATCTAATAGAACAATAATGAAAGAAAGTCACACGACTAAATAGAATCGCAAACAAATCTATGTACAATCCAATCGTTAAGTGCAGTATCATTAGTGAAACTGTCAGTTATAGTCTTTATATCATAATCGAGACATTTATACAAAGAATAAAATATACAGTAATGTCCACAGAATCTAGTCAAGACGCTCTGAATCTGACGTTCGTTTCGCCTCCACTTGGTACAATATTTATTCATATATAGTCTAAATAGTCTATCGGGCGGCCTCCCAAACGAGTCAAAATATTCTCCGCGTGCATTCCTCCCTATATACAGAACCACCCAATGTTCTCCAGGACGCCCATGCGGGTCTGTGTTGCACACCAAGAGCAGAGGTCGTTTCGTGGGTAGACGATTAGGTAGTCTGTTTTTCGCAAAGACTCCCAAGAAGACGTGTCCACATTTATTTCTCAATATTCGTGCAATGTCCACAGCATTCATGACTCTAGTTAGAATAGTCGAAAAGAACGTTGCGATTTCTATCGATTTCGATAACGTTTTCAAATTCCGCGTAGGCGATGACGTTGATCGTGTTCGGCAGGGGTTCTCCAAATGTCATGTCGACTCTGACGCTTCCTTCTTTGGCAAGATTGAAGTGCCCCTCCTCGGCGAGATCCGGAGTCAGATCGAAAGCATAGAGCGCATACCCGTTGCCGTAGTCTGAACGTTCGATTTGATTACCTTCGTCTTTCTGTTGCTTTCCAGTACCCGAATAGAGACTCATGTATGCACTGATGAACTGATTGGCATCGAAATTGGGTTCGAGCGGCTTTATATGCTGCTGTTGTCCGTCGAGATATATTTTCATCTGTGTCAGATCGTAATGTTTGAAGTTGAATGGGTTTTTAGTGTAGCTACCGTTGAAAGCATCGTTATCGACGCATCCTATAACGAGACGAGTGGGTAGTTGACCGGCAAAGAGATTTTCACGACTACAGTTCAAGTTTCCGGCGGGCACAGTGAACGTCTTGCAGATGACACGTCGTACGGGATATTTTGCGTTGCTGACCTCGAAGGCTTTCGCATGTGCGAGAAAGACAGAGGGACTGAGTTTCACCTTGCGAATAAGCAATTTGCACTCAATAATCTGAATCTTATACGCCGCAGCCTCGGTATTTGACATGAGGCAAAATGCGTCCTTGTTACGCACCAATCTGAGTCGCAATCCAACGTCGCTCGGTAGATATTTATCTTGAAAAAATAGGTCGGTATGTAGACCTCCAATCATATCGACCACACTACTGTTTTCGAAGAACGAGTGACGTTTTTTGAATCCTTTGTTTAGGAGGGCGACGTCATGCGGATTGGCATTTTCCATGTGACCAGCGTCATCTTTGTAGAATAGCGAGGCGGTGAGTTGTGATTTTTTCGCAGCTGGACCATAGCTCAGAGTCGTTTCTATGTAGGCGCGGTATGGGTACGTGTTGTTGGTAGATGTGACGAGTGTATCGTTGATTTTCAACTCTACTTCCGAGAAGAGTGAATGTAGTAGGAGATTGACAGGTCCGACGTGATGAGCAGGAGCTATGGCTTCACCACCGGCGCGAGTGATCTTGGCGCGTACAAACAGTTGTGTGTTGGCAAGATCGACATAGTCCTGTCCGCTACCACCGATTACGAATTCTATAGGAGTCGCATCTGTGATGCTAGAGATAGGATTATATTCCACCCAACCACCACTCTCTATGCTCGTTTGAGTAGGAGGCACGCTAAACAGATCCAGCTCGCTCTTGACGCATTCACAGGACTGTGGATGTACGAATGCCATATTAAGCAAAGACGTCGTTGAATTTCTGACTCCTCTTCTTCTTTCTCTTTTTAATCACTTTAGCAGTGTTTGGTTGACTAATCTTCCTTCTCTTTCCACTACCCGTTTGATGACTGCCAAACGGTCCAGATGCGAAACGTTTTATACCTTCTCTGACGCGACGCTTTGCCGACTCCTTTATGCCACGACCCTCACCCACGTCGGTTGCGATATCGATTCCCGTCTTTAGTGCGTGCTTACCAAATGTAGCCAGACCACGACGAAGAAGTGGAGCAGCGCTTCTAAATAAACCGCTTAGCATGCTACCCAGTCCGTGACCCCTCTGCCCACGCGAACCGCTAAACACACGCATACCATCACCGCTCTGTCCGACATAGTACTTCTCGTACAAGTCTCGCGAGGCGTCGCAGCAAAACTGTTTCTTCATCCTAGAAAGTACGAATCCTTTACGCGTCTGAATTGTAACGTTACGGTCGAACGACCGTTTTCAAATGCTATGGGATTACCGTGTGCGTCTCTTATAAAGATTTCCACAGAGTCGAACGATTTCTTCTGAAGAGGAATGTATCGCGGTCTAATGAAAGATTTCTTAAGCGTTTCGCCCATTCTCCCATCGGAAGCGACAATACCTAGCAGCTTTGCCGAAGTGTCGCCAACGGGGACGCTTTCGAGCAAGTCGCAGTAGACATATATCGCATGCAACCCACCCTCTAGATCACATACACGAGCAGCTCTTCTCATAACGACTCTATTGGTGTCGTTAAGCATAGGATTCTGATCCATTCCCAGACCCAATATATCGGATAATTTTGTTCCAAAAGTCATGCGTGACATTGCGGGAAGCGACACCATAAACTTCATACCAAGGGGATTACATCTAAACTTTGGCCACTCCGACTTTTCCACTCTTATTCTCACACTATCGTCATCCAATGCTTGTATGGGTAGACTGTAGGTTCTTTCGATCATATTGTTCAGCGCAGTGATTAGCTCTGTCACGCTTTTGTAATATCCCGACGTTAGAGCTATTTCCAAATCGTAGTCTTTGGGCGCGAGTGAGTTCGGTTCCGTTTTGAGACCACCCTTACATTGTATGCGAAAGTAACAGCTGTTTCTGGTAACGTTGTACCAGCTATGTGGAAACATGATCTCGGTCATTCCGACTTCCCATTCTCCGGTAAGATTAAATGAGTTGTGTAGTCTGGTGGTGAATTGTGTCACGGTGTTGTCCGGATAATAAACTTCGGAGCTGTTACTAGGTAGTGTTAGATAGAACTGACTCATGATTCTATCTTGCTACTACAGACGGATAAAGAGAGTCATGGCACTTTTACACGTCTAAAATGTAACGTTACTGTCGATCGACCGTTTTCAAATGCTATTGGAATACCGTACGCGTCCCTTATAAAGATTTCCACAGAGTCGAACGATTTCTTCTGAAGAGGAATGTAACGCGGTTTGTAGAAAGATGTCTTTATCGTTTTGCCAATTCTGCCCTCGGAAGCGACGATACCCATCAAGGGTGCCAATGTGTCACCGACAGGAACACTTTCGGGCAAGTCGCAGTAGACGTATACAGCATGCAATCCACCTTCTAGATCACAGACTCGAGTAGATGTAATTGTTAAGGCTTCGCTATTGTGATTATGCATAGGATTCTGACTCACCCCCAAACCCAATATGTCAGCTAATTTTCCTCCAAAAATCATGTGTGTCATTGCGGGAAGCGTCGTGAAGATCTTCATACTACTGGAATTATAGCTAAATTTTGGCCACTCTGACCTGTTGACCATGACTCTCAAACTGGGGTCCAAAACCGCTTCTATGGGGTTTTTGAAGGTTTTTTCGATAGCATTGTTCAATGTATTGACTATCGCTTCCATGCTTTCGTAATAGCCCGACCTTATTTCTATTCTCAAGTAGTAGTCTTTCGCTTCGAGCGAGTTATTGTCTGTTTTGAGACCACCCATACAATGCATGGAGAAGTAACAGTTGTTTCTTGTGACGTTGTACCAGGAGTGTGGAAACAAGATCTCGCTCATTCCGACTTCCCATTCTCCGGTAAGATCGAACGATTTGTGTAGTCTGGTGGTGAATTGCGTCACGGTGTTGTCCGGATAATAATGCATGGAACTGTTACTAGGCAACGTTAGATGGAACTGGCTCATGTTTCCTTCTCACTTTCGGTGCAGGAAGAATGTAACCTATACATCCGCTCAACATCGAAGCCCACAGACTCTCATTAACGACCCGGAGACTAAGATTTATGATGCAAGCGATGACGACGACATAGATGAGAACGACTTGACTGAGATAGATGACCTCTTGCTTGGGAAACTTGCCTCCCAATATCGTCCACCGTCTACTGACTACGCTCTCTTGACTGTTGATTTCGTCTGGCATCACTGTATTATATCATCGACCCAGCTATCGAACTTGGATGAATAGCCGAGCCAACGAACCAGATATTGAATCTTACCTAACTTTCTTCGCGTCTTAATAACCTTATCTATGCGAAACACGTCTTCGTGTTTTGTTACGGCTTGTATCTCTTGAGTATAGAATTTTCCTTCTATCGCTTCACCAGCTTCGTCGACGACGCGATAGGTTGGCGGACTCGTGGGAACGCGTGCACTAATCTTGAAAATCTCTCGCGTCCACCCCGGCAGATAACCCTTCTTGAATTCTCGTTTTTCTTGAGACAGTCTTACGGTATCGCCGACGACGAATTTCCACTTTATTTTGCCACCTCTCTTTGGCGGATATAGAACGCGTCTGATTTTGTCTTCGTTATGAATGGTGACGCGAGAAGGAGTGGTTTTTATAGCCGAGTGATACGAGTCGTTGTAGGATTTTAGCATGTCTGATAGAACGTCGACGAATCTGAGTGTGTTTTTATAGGTGAAGTATTTCCACATCTTGGTCTTTAGCGTACGATTGAAACGTTCTACGAGTGCACATTTGATCTCTGCATTCTCAGACGTGTAGAAGAGAATATCGCGTTCGCGAAGGTATGTCTGAAATGTCGAATTGAGGAACTCACTACCCTTGTCCGATTGCACGTAAGTGGGTTTATGAAGGCCTCTCTCCACGATGCTTGCAAAAGCGTCGCACACCACATCAGATTTCTTAGATTTGATAGCAACCGCCCAAGCGAAACGCGAGAAACAGTCTATACACGTGAGAATAAATTTATGAGCGTCGTTATGTCGAGCAATCGATGAAACGTCGACGAGGTCGATCTGCCACAAATGATCTATACCGAGCGCAAGAGTTTTTCGACGTTTAAATGTTCTTCGTACGGGTTTATGGAGGGTATAGGTCTCCTGCCCGCGCAACCATTCTCTAGTTTTATTCAAGTCTGTCTTCGTATTTCTGGCGAGCGTTTTTACTCCGCCAAAACTACCCGGAGCGGATAGTTCGTAATATCTACGTTCCATTTAGCGATATGGTATCCAATTTATAGAACCGGTATCTGAAACTAGAATTCTTCTCCTCTTATGACGAGTTTTGTCCGCAACTCTTGGTGTAAATTGTGGCGTAACCTTCGACGTAACCTTGGGTGTAACGTTCTTAGACGTTACGCGGGGTGCGAGAGGGGCTAGTGTGACTCGTTTCAAGGGTGCGTGCATATACCTCCAACGTTTCACGTTCGGTACGAATTCCTTAGGAACGTTCGTTTTTGAAAGACTATCAGCCACTTCCTGCCACCCTTCTGGATTTTCACCCGCGGTACTTTTTCTGAGAATATCGCTAACCAGATCAACGACGTTAGAGTTTTGCACGAGATTCTGTCGATGAATGAGCTCTCCCCTGTCAGACCACTGAATTTCCGGATCCTTTTTGAGATAGTCCAAGAGACGCCTCGCCTTGTACTGTTGCGCAGGAGGGACCGATCGAATGACGTCCAATTCGTAATTACTATTATTTTGCAGAGATTCAGAAGAGCTAGGTGTGTACTCTTCTATTGCCCTAAATTTGTTTAGCGCAATAGTATATCTCTTTGCCTTCTCGTCGTCGGCCAAGTCGCTCTGCAACACTTCCTCTATAGCGTTGTCTAATTTCGAAAGAGTCTTTTCCTTTATAGTAGTAGGCCTATGAAACTGCGGGTCTACGAGCATAAATTTCTTTGTGTGTTCCATTCCTATTACCGGCTGAACAGCCCGCCGAGTATTTTGATTATCGGTGTTAGCAGAGCTCCGAGAAAACCACCCGACTGAACGATCTGACGTTTCTTTTTATACGATGTCTTCTTGGCTGACAGCTGTCGAAGCGAACGTTTCCATCGAATCAACTTCTTCTTATGAGCGTTCGTGAGCGGTACTCTCCCTTTTAATACATTTTCCGCGCACTCTGAGACGCAACTGACAAACTCGTTGTCCATCTTGTCCCTGAGCATGGCGCGACGAGCTTTGTCGTTGGAAGCTCTATGTAGCGCTCTCAGGAAGGGAACATACTTTTTTAAAGTCTTTGACATGTTTGCTGTCTTATGTCTTATTCACTTAATGAAGGAACGCTCGAGTTCCATCCCTTTTATTTAGGTAAGTAAACGAACGTCGTCTCCCCAGGAAATACGTTTGTACGTAGTCTCAAATCCTCATCGCTGTCGGGCTTGAGGTCGACCAGGAGATAAGTAAAGGGTTGCTTCGTCGCGTCCTTAAACGCCTCTACCATGAAAGCCGATTTACCGGGATACATCTGACGTGCCAGGTACGTCACCTGATTGGCGTCTCTGGCGTTTTTGTAGAGTACAAAGTACTGCGAGTTTAGTGATATGGTCCGATTTTGTTTCGAACCGTAGAACAGATTCTGTGTCAGATACACCACGGAAACGTTCTTGTGATGACTGAGTCTGGTGAATATTTGTGTTATCCTAGAATCGGTCTCTTGCATTAGATCGTCCAGTATCAGGAGCGTTCTCTGACGTCCATCGAACGTCTCTAGGTTGGGTATACCCTCGTGAAATTCCACGCCGGTAATTTTCTCAAATTCTCTCTGATAGACACCAAAGCACCATAGAATCTTTTCCGGCGGTGGGGTTATTATAGTGGCGGCGTGTTTTATGAGTTTCAGCGTCCACTGAGTCTTTCCGCATCCCGTCGGACCAGAAACTATGGCCGTGAACGGGTGCGTGAACGGGATCGACATGTCGGCCGGTCGCTCGTACACGTATATGTAAAAAGGCGGATTGGAGAGGGATTCGAACCCTGGACCGCACTGGTGAGGGTTAGTCGTGTGTACCGCTCTACCAATTCGCCTTATGAATGTTCTACAGAATAACTTGGCTATTTATAGTAAATTTGAACACTACGTATGAATGAATGAAATCAGCAACAACAACACCTCGTTTGCAATATATTCTTCTTTAATCGTTGGTGAAAACCATTTGTGAGCGCGGTGAAAACCACGTGTGTGCGCGGTTACTCCGTAACCGCGTATACGTCACATAATCACCATTAACTTTAATCATCGATGAAATTCATTCGTGTGTGCGGTTACTCCGTAACCGCATATACGAAACACACTCAATAACTACTCATACGATAATCAAAATACTATAATCAATATGCGATAATCAATATACAAAATAAGTTAGCTCGCCTAGGACAACCGCTACACGCGCGTCATCGTAGGGCAGCCGCGACATCTCTGTATGCCGCGACCGTCAGGAACACCTTCTGATGGCGCGCGCGCGGGCGGCGGCG
>RCNA010000173.1_pt1 | contig 10276 bp, 9 predicted proteins | sample 2041331 | NCBI WGS metagenome assembly RCNA01 (sample SAMN09708233, study PRJNA481090) | Marine sediment metagenome, whole genome shotgun sequencing project. | reverse complement strand
TGCCATCTACATTCATATTCCTTGATAGTTTTAACCATTTTTTAACACCTTTTCAATAATTTTTTTAACATTTTGCATGGCATAAATATGGATAGTATTTTTGGGCTTATAATAAAATAAAAAATGATGGAAGAAACAGGTACAATTGATATAAAATCGATTAACGAGAAAATTGAAAAAGAAAGTGCTTTTGTTGATTTATTGATGCTAGAGATGAATAAAGTCATCGTGGGTCAAAAGCATATGGTAGAACGTTTACTAATTGGTTTATTGGGTCAAGGACATATTCTTTTAGAAGGTGTTCCTGGATTAGCAAAAACCTTAGCTATTAATACTTTGGCGAAAGCTATAGATGGTAGCTTTAGTAGAATTCAGTTTACTCCAGATTTGTTACCGGCAGATGTTACGGGTACATTAATCTATAACATGAAGCTTAATGATTTTTCAATTAAAAAAGGACCAATATTCGCCAACTTTGTATTAGCAGATGAGATAAATAGAGCACCTGCAAAAGTGCAATCAGCATTACTTGAGGCGATGCAAGAAAAGCAAGTTACTATTGGTGATGAAACCTTTATACTTGATAAACCATTTTTAGTAATGGCAACTATGAATCCTATTGAGCAAGAAGGAACTTATCAGTTACCTGAAGCCCAGGTTGATCGTTTTATGCTGAAAACAGTTATTGACTATCCGAAAATTGACGAAGAGCAATTGATTATGAGAGCTAACCTAAAAGGTTCTTGGGATAAAGTAAATCCTGTGGTTTCGGTAGCTCAAATATTAAAAGCTCAAGAAGCGGTTCGTGAAGTGTACATGGATGAAAAAATTGAAAAATATATTCTGGATATTATTTTTGCAACACGTTATCCAGATAAATATAGACTTCCCGCTTTAAAACCATTAATCTCATTTGGGGCCTCTCCTCGTGGAAGTATTAACTTAGCTACTGCAGCAAAATGCTATGCGTTTATTAAGCGTCGTGGTTATGTAATTCCAGAGGATGTTCGTGCCGTAGTTTATGATGTGTTAAGACACAGAATTGGTATTACTTACGAAGCTGAAGCCGAAAATGTAACTTCAGAAGACATCATCAATAAAATAATAAACGAAATAGAAGTACCATAAAAGAGTTTCTAGTATTCAGTCTCAGTGAGCAGTTGCTTACTCATCTGAATATTAAAAAGGGCTCAACGGTTTGTTTATAACTGAATACTGCGACTGAAAACTGTTTATTGAATAGATGGATACTAAAGAATTACTAAAAAAAGTACGTAAAATAGAGATTAAGACACGCCGTTTGTCTGATCATATTTTTGGAGGTGAATATCATTCTACCTTCAAAGGGCGTGGTATGACTTTTAGTGAAGTGCGTCAGTATCAATTTGGTGATGATGTTAGAAATATAGATTGGAATGTTACGGCGCGTTACAGTGAACCTTATGTAAAAGTTTTTGAAGAAGAACGCGAACTTACCATGATGCTTATGGTAGATGTTTCAGGGTCTGAGTTATTTGGTACCGAGCAGCAATTTAAAAATGAAGTGGTAACTGAAATTGCCGCAACATTAGCATTTTCAGCTACTCAGAACAATGATAAGATTGGTCTCATTTTGTTTTCAGATAAAGTTGAATTGTATATTCCACCAAAAAAGGGACGTTCGCATGTACTTCGAATTATTCGTGAACTGATTGAATTCAAACCAGAAAGCAGACACACCAATTTAGTTGAAGCCTTAAAATTCATGCAAAATGTCATGAAGAAAAAAGCGATTGTATTTGTACTGTCTGATTTCATTGTAGATGATTATCATCAAACCATGAAAATTGTTTCGGGTAAACACGATGTTACAGGAATTAGAGTATATGATAAGAGAGAGGAAGACATACCAAATTTAGGAATGGTACAAATGCAAGATGAAGAAACTGGCGAATTGATGCTGGTAAATACATCTTCAAAAAAGGTACGTCGCAATTACGGAAAATTCTATCATCAAAAAGTAGACTATTATAAAGAAAGCTTTACTAAATCTGGAGCAGGCGCAATTGATTGTCGTGTAGATGAAAGCTATGTGAAAAAGCTTTTAGGATATTTTAAAAGAAGAGGATAATGAGCACGAAGTGCGAAGTTAGAAGAGATTAAATATGGAGAACAGAATTAAGATAAGTATAAAAGGGATGAGTAAAAAGACTTCAAGCTTCAGGCTTCGAGCTTCGAGCTTTCTTTTCTTTTTTCTTATGTCTTTCGTTTCATTCTCCCAAGCAAACTCAGCAATAGATTCAACGTCTATAAAAATTGGAGAACAAATTACCTATCATATTCAGATTGAAGCAGACACTACCGATTTAGTTGTGTTTCCTGAAGGTCAAACATTTTCACCTATGGAAATGATTGAATCCTATGCTATTGATACGCTTAAGAAAAAGGATAAATATAATCTGATAAAAAAGTATGGATTAACCCAATTTGATTCTGGGTCTTATACTATTCCGAGACAAAAAATTATTATTGGCGATAAAACCTTTTTTACCGATTCGTTAAAAGTAGAAGTTAATAATGTAGTGATAGATACCACTCAAGCTCTTTATGATATAAAACCCATTATAGCTGTTGAAAAAAGTGGAAGTAATTGGTGGAAATATTTATTAATAACGTTACTAATTATTGGAGCTATAGGATTCTTATTATTCTGGTTTATTTGGCGAAAAAAGCCATTAACAGAAGAAGAAGAAATAGCTTTATTACCACCTTACGACAGAGCGAAGTTGGCATTAAGAAAGTTAGACGAGAGCCCTTATTTAGACAATGAAAATTTAAAAGGGTACTATTCTGATTTAACCTTTATCATCAGGAAATATCTTGATGAAAAAGTATATGAAAAAGCTTTAGAAAGCACTACAGATGAGTTGATTACCAGATTAAATATATTAAAAGATGGCAATAAAGTCGAGTTAAGTCATGAAGACATTAAGAACTTAGAAAATATCCTTAAGCGTGCCGATTTAGTAAAATTCGCAAAATCAGCTCCAGATGTTGAACTAGCTAAAATTGATAGAGAAACTATTGATGTTGAAATAGATCACGTCAAAGAGGCATTACCAGAAGCTACTGAGGAAGAAAAGCTTTTAGACGAAAAATACAGAGAAGAACAAGAACTCAAAAAGAAACGCAAAAAGATTTGGCTAACTGTTGGTATTAGTATCTTTTTACTAATGGCTACTTTAACAGGGCTTTCTCTTAAATATGGGTTTGATTTAGTAAAAGACACTATTATTGGTCATGATAGTAAGGAACTTCTAGAAGGGGATTGGGTAAGAAGTGAATATGGTTTTCCACCAATAACCATTACCACACCAAAAGTTTTAAAAAGAACCACGCCAGAATTACCAGAAGAAATGTCACAACAAATAGATTTAGCCCAATTTAGTTATGGAAGCTTAATTGATAAATTTCAAATACAGGTTGCCACCACAAAAATCAAGAATTTAGGTGAGAATAAAATAGACCTTAAACAGGCTATGGATGGTACTTTGAAACTTTTTGAAAACGCTGGGTCTCAAAACATAATTACTAAAAGTGAAAAGTTTGAAACACCAAACGGTGCTGAAGGGTTAAAAGTTTATGGATCAATGGATTCTCCTGTTCTAGGCACTGATAAACTTGAAAAAGGGAAATATGTTATTTTAGGATTTACAGCAGAAAGTGTTATTCAACAAGTGATGCTTTTCTATAATGAACAAGATGTTTATGCGGAACAAATGGTAGATCGTATTTTAAATTCAGTTGAACTTAATCCAGCAGAAGAATAATGTTTGAAGGCATTGAATTTGTAAATAAAGAATTTTTCTGGTTGCTATTAGCGCTTCCATTGGCTGTGCTTTGGTATATTTTTAAACATAAAAAACAAACTGCAGAACTTAAAATATCAAGTTTAAAGGGGTTTAAAATAACCAACTCATGGTTGCCAAAACTAAGACATTTATTATTTACGTTGCGTTTAGTAGCCCTAGCATTACTTATTATGGCATTGGCAAGACCTCAATCTGTTGATGTATCCACAAAAACAAAAACAACACGAGGAATAGATATAGTTATGGCTATTGATGTTTCAGCAAGTATGTTGGCTAAAGATTTATCGCCTAATAGATTAGAAGCCTTAAAAAAAGTAGCAGCCGAGTTTATAAAAGGAAGACCAAACGATAGAATTGGTTTAGTTGAATACGCAGGTGAAAGCTATACCAAAACACCTATTACAAGCGATAAAGCCATTGTGCTTCGTTCGCTAAAAAGTATAAAATACAACACTATCATAGAAGGCGGAACAGCAATTGGGATGGGTTTAGCAACTTCGGTAAACAGATTAAAAGACAGCAAAGCAACAAGTAAAGTCATTATTTTATTAACGGATGGTGTAAACAATTCAGGGTTTATAGACCCGAAAATAGCAAGTGAATTGGCTGTTGAATATGGCATAAAAACATACACTATCGGTTTAGGAACAAATGGAATGGCATTATCGCCTGTCGCTATTTTGCCTAATGGAAATTTTCAATATGGGCGTATTCAAGTTGAGATAGACGAAGATTTACTTAAAGAAATTGCTGAAGTTACAGGAGGCAAATATTTTAGAGCAACAAATAACAAAAAGCTTGAAGAGATTTATGACGAAATAAATAAATTGGAAAAGACTGAAATAGAAGAGTTTAAATATTACAATTATGAAGAAAAATATCGGCCATTAGTGATTTTAGCAGGGTTATTATTACTTATGGAATTGCTATTCCGTTTCACTGTATTTAGGAGTTTCGTATAAACAGCTCCACGAAAAACAAATAATTAATTAATGTATCAATTAGAAGAAAAAATATGGTTTTGGGTGTTGGGAATTATTCCAGTAATTATCCTACTCTTTTTGGTGCTTCAATTTTGGAAGTATAGAACGCAAAAAAAGTTTGCAGATGCTGGGCTTCTTAAAAGATTAAGCCCAAATAGGTCTGTGTTTAAATCAGTTTTAAAAATTATTGTGTTAAGCTTAGCATTCTTTTGTTTAATCCTTGCTTTAGTAAATCCAAAGATTGGAACAAAACTAGAAACAGTAAAGCGAGAAGGGGTTGATATCGTTTTTGCAGTTGATGTTTCTAAAAGTATGTTGGCAGAAGATATTGCGCCAAATCGATTAGAAAAGTCAAAACAATTAGTAACTCAAATCATAAATAATTTGGCTAGTGATCGCGTTGGAATTATCGCTTATGCAGGAAAAGCATTTCCGCAATTGCCAATCACCACAGATTATGCATCGGCTAAAATGTTTTTACAAAGCATGAATACCGATATGTTATCCTCACAAGGAACCGCTATAGATGAGGCTATCAAATTAGCTAAAACTTATTTTGATGATGAAGAGCAAACCAACCGCGTGCTTATCATAATATCTGATGGAGAAGATCATAGTGAGCAAGCAGCAATTGTAGCGGAAGAAGCTAGTGAAGAAGGTATTAGAATTTTCACTATTGGTGTAGGGGATGTAAAAGGAGGACCAATACCAGAAAAGAGAAATGGTGTTGTTTTAAACTATAAGAAAGACAACCAAGGCGAAACAGTAATTACAAAATTAAACGAAGAAACACTTAAAAATATAGCATCTGAAGCTAATGGCGCTTACATTAATGGAAAAAACACAAAAGATGTTGTTGAGAATATTCGTGAGATATTAAACGCTATGGATAAAACAGAATTTGAGGCAAAAGAATTTGCTGATTTTAAAGATCAGTTTCAATGGTTTTTAGGTTTCGGAATTTTCTTTTTACTAATAGATGTTTTATTGTTAGAACGAAAAACGGCATGGTTAAAGAAGTTGAATCTTTTTAATGAGAATTTTTAGTTTCCGTGCAGACGAAAATCTGTTGAATTGGAGATCTCATTTTTTATAAAATTTTTAACTAACAAAATAGATTAGGTTTTTTAATTTAGAAATAAAAATGAAGCACATAATAATATTCATATTGATGTTCACGTCTATTTTTTCTTTTTCACAAGAGGAAAATAAGGAACTTTTATTAGCTGCAAAAAAAGCTAATAACTTTGTATATGAAGGCAATGAATTAATTGAGGAAGAAGATTTTGTTTCAGCTGAAATGGAATATAGAAAAGCTATTTCAAAACAATTAACAACGGTTGCAGGGACATATAATTTAGGCACATCGTACTATAATAGTGGTAATTTTGATGAAGCATTATACAGACTTCAGCAGGCAGCAGAAACAGCAACTTCAAAACTTGAAAAACACAAAGCTTTTCATAATATTGGAAACATTTTAATGCAAAACAAAAAATGTAAAGAAGCAGTTGAAGCTTATAAAAATGCTTTGAGGAATAATCCTTCAGATGATGAAACACGATATAATTTAAGTGTTGCCAAAGTTTGTGCCGAAGAAGAACAAAAACAGGAAGACCAAAATAAAGACGATAAGAAAGATCAAGATAAAAAAGACGAGAATAAAGAAGATCAAGACAAAAAAGAAAATAAAGATAAAGAGGGCGACAATAAAGAAGATAAAAAGGACGAAGGCGACCAAGAAAAGAAAGAAGGTGAAGACGAAAAAGATGAAGAAGGTAAACCTAAGGATGAAAAAAAGGATAAAGGAAAAGGTGATGAAGACAAGAAAAAAGAACAACAAAAACCACAACCACAGCCAGGACAATTGTCTCCTCAGCAAATAAAAAACTTGTTAGAAGCCATGAATAATCAAGAGCAGAAAGTTCAAGAAAAAATGAATGCTGAAAAACAAAAAGGAGTAAAAATTAAAACAGAGAAAGATTGGTAATTAAGTTTGATAACTAAACATTAGATAACTATTTATTTTGTCATGCTGAGCGCAGTCGGAGCATTTCAATTTTATAAAATGAAAATAATAAAACACATAACCATAATATTATTTATACTTACAACAAGTATCGCTTCAGCGCAGGTGAAATTTGATGCCAAAGTGAGTAAAAATAAACTTGGAGTAAATGAACGCTTACGGATTGATTTTGAAATGAATCAAGATGGCGATAACTTTAATCCTCCTAATTTTACAGGGTTTACCGTTGTGGGTGGCCCAAATCAATCAGTAAGTAATTCTTGGATTAATGGTAAACGCTCATATAAAAAAACATATACTTATTTTTTAGCGCCAAAAAAACGCGGAAGTTTTACTATTTCTCAAGCTTCAATAATAATAAAAAATGAAACTTTTAAAACGACCCCAATAAAAATTCAAGTTACTGCCGCAGTAGATATTCCTAAAGACCCGAACGATCCCAATTATTTAGCTTCAGAAAACATTCATCTAGTTGCTGAGGTTTCTAAAACTAAACCTTATTTGAATGAAGCTATAACAGTGGTTTATAAGTTGTATGTGTCGCCAAAAATAGCTGTTGATAATTGGAATGAAATTGATACACCAAGATATAATGATTTTTGGAGTCAAAATATAAACACTCAAGGGCAAAAGGTTCAAAATGGAACTTATAAAGGCGAAGATTATCGTTATTTAGTATTAAGAAAAACAGTATTATATCCTCAAAAAACGGGAAAACTAAATATTGAGCCACTAACTTTAGATCTCTCAATGCGTGTTCCTACAAATAGGCGAGATATTTTCGGAAGCCTTTTAATGACACGAATTAGTAAAACCGTTTCTGCAGGTAATAAAACAATTAATGTAAAAGCGCTTCCAGAGATTGGGAAGCCCGTTGATTTTACAGGTGCAGTTGGAGCTTTTTCACTTAACGTATCCTCATCAAAAACTGAATTGGATGCCTCTGAATCGCTTCAAGTGAAAGTTAATGTAAAGGGAAATGGAAATTTAAAACTCTTTAAACTTCCAAAAATTTCATTACCAAGTTCTTTAGAGGTTTATGAGCCTGAGCATAATGAAAATGTTAAGACGAATTTGTCCGGTATGCAAGGGAGTATTTCTGATAGTTATACCGTAGTACCACAGTTTAAAGGTAAATACCCTATCCCAAGTATTTCGTTTTCATATTTTGATTTAGAAACAGAAAGCTATAAAAGGTTATCTTCTGATGAAATTGTGATTAATGTTTTGAACGGACCTTCTAATAATTCATCTTCAATTGAAAGTAATGTAGCTTCCAATAATAAACAAGCTGTTGTTTTAAATAGTGACCAATTTGCGTTTATTAAAACTAAAACTAATTTTTCGGCTGTAAAGCCAAACCATTTTTTTAAAACCAATTTATTTTGGAGTTTGCTAATGTTACCCTTTTTAGCAATTCCACTAGCTATTTTTGTTCGTAAAAAGAAAGCAACTAGAGATGCTGATGTTTATGGCAATAGAATTAGAAAGGCTGATAAACTAGCTCGAAAATATTTAAGTAGTGCAAAAAAATCGTTAGGTAAAAAAGAAGCATTTTATATTTCTTTAGAAAAAGCATTGCACAATTATTTGAAAGCCAAACTGCACATAGAAACTAGTGATTTAAGTAAGGATAAAATCAATAATTTACTTAACGAAAAAGGTGTTGAAGATCATGTTATTAAAGATTTTGGAAGCATTTTAGAAAACTGTGAATTGGCACGATATACACCTATTGATATTGTAACCATGCAGGAAGATTATGATAAGGCCGCAAAAACAATTTCTTTAATTGATAAACAAGCACGTTAATATGAAACAGATATTATACATACTATTGTTTTTGTTCAGCTTTGGAGTATTGGCTCAAAACCAAATGTTATTTGAGAAAGCGAATACGTCATACAATACAGGTAAATATGCCGAAGCTATAGATAATTATAGTGCTATTTTAGAAAGCGAAAAGCATTCAGCTGATTTGTATTATAATCTTGCTAATGCTCATTATAAGCTCAATAATATTGCACCAAGTATATATTATTACGAAAAAGCATTGTTATTAAACCCAAATGATTCTGATATAAAAAACAATATGGCTTTTGCTAAAAACATGACTATTGATGGCATTGATGTTACTCCTGATGTTGGGTTTTCAAAACTTTTAAATACAACAACAAATAAAATGTCTTTTGATGCTTGGGCTAAAACAGCTGTTGCTTTAGTTTTTTGTTTTGTTGTAGTGTTTTTGGGATATTATTTTGTTTATTCAACCCTAAATAAACGTTTGGCATTTATCGGAAGTAGTGCTGCTCTTATATTAGGTTGTATCGCACTTGCTTTTGCTTTTCATAAATTTAATCTTGATAAAAATGATAACCCCGCTATTGTTTTTGCTCAAGAAAGTAAAGTAAAAAGCAATCCTAATTCTAGAAGCGAAGAATCTTTTAGATTACACGAAGGTACTAAAGTTCAAGTAATTGAAACTTATAATGATTGGAAAAAAATAAAACTTTCTGATGGTAAAGTGGGTTGGGTTGTTTCAGATGATATTAAATTGTTGAATGATTTTTGATTATTCTTTAACAAAGCACTATATTTGATTTCTTTAAATTTTAAATAAATGTCAAGAAGCATTGTTTCAATATTATTATCTTCATCGTTTTTGTTGTTTTTAACAGCGCCAACAATTATTTTAATGATAGATGACTCTGCTGATGTTTCTTTTTATTATGCCTCTTCCGAAGAAGAAGAAAAAGGAAGTGAGAAAAACAAAGAAATCGAACTGTTGTTTTCAGAATTAAATAATACAGATTTAGATTTTGCTTCTTCTGAAGTTGAAAATAATTTAGGATTCTATTTTAAAAATTATCCAAAGCCTCACTTAAATTTAATCTTCCCGCCTCCCGAGTTTTACATATTATAATTTCGGATTTATAGACTTTTTTTAGTCTAATTCATTTTTAACAGCTTTTGGTATTTATATATCAAGAGCAAAAAATTATTATAATATGTTTAAAACTATTAAGAATGACTTGCCAGCGAGTATAGTCGTATTTTTTGTCGCATTACCATTATGTTTAGGTATTGCTTTAGCTAGTGGCGCGCCACTTTTTTCAGGATTAATTGCAGGTATTATTGGAGGTATAATGGTAGGTGCTTTAAGTGGTTCTAAAATCGGGGTAAGTGGACCAGCTGCTGGGTTAGCAGCTATTGTTTTAACAGCCATAGGGACTTTAGGGGGCTATGAAAACTTTCTTGTAGCTGTTGTGTTAGGAGGTATTATTCAATTAGTATTTGGACTTTTAAAAGCAGGTATTATTGGTTATTATTTTCCTTCATCTGTCATTAAAGGTATGCTTACTGGTATAGGGATTATCATTATTTTAAAACAAATACCACACTTTTTTGGTTAT